>OKWR01001123.1_pt1 | contig 19937 bp, 13 predicted proteins | sample 1607101 | NCBI WGS metagenome assembly OKWR01 (sample SAMN04414076, study PRJEB24778) | human gut metagenome | material: faecal | host: Homo sapiens
ACGAATTACAGGGACACATATAGAAATTGGCAATGCATGTGTTCCATAGAAGAAAATACAAGATTCTATTAACCAATATCAGTCATTATGAAGTTGTATAATGTTTGGTTTAGAACCTTTTTAAATATACAAGATACTAGACTAAACCTATAATTTCTTTTCTCTAATAAACGGCACTCTATGCATCTTGAATCTGGGTTAGAATTAATACTACTAGGTATCAGATTATGATAACTATGCAGAGAATTCTTCCTTTTTCTTTTGGTTAGCATACGATTTTGAGAATTACTTAGTTCCAAAAAATTATGTTTTCTTTTTTTAGTGTTATTTTTGTATAAATTTTGTCCCCAGTTTGTCCCTCTTCATATAAATAATAGGGAAAAGCATACTAAATATCAATATATTACAAATCAATTTATATTTTCTGCATCGGCAAGTAACTATCTGATTATCAATGAATTAAATTGATTATAATCGATTGATATGGCGCTCTTTACGGGGCGCCTTTTTTGTTGCTCTACTGTCAATATTAGTCATTTATAAGCTTTGTACATCATCTTTTTGTACCGTTTTTGTACCACGAAGCAAAATTCTGGCATTTTACGCTGGACAGATTGTGGAGAAAGTTGACTATGGTTTACTAAGATTTACGATAGTTGACACATAACGGGAGAAATAAAGCGAAATAAACATTTAAAATTTGAGTAATATGCCAGCAAGTAACACTAAAATTAAAAAGATTTGCGAATGGTGTGGAACACGATTCGAAGCATAAAAAATAAGTACAAAGTACTGCTCTCACAGGTGTGCAAATTTAGCTTACAAAAAAAGAGAAAGAGAGAAAAACATTAAGGCTACTGAAGAGAATACTCAAAATAGGATTGAGGAACTACCTATCATCACAATTAAGGATAAAGAGTTTCTATCTTTCTCAGAGGTTGGAATTCTTTTAGGTATTACCAGACAAGCAGTCTATAAGATGGTCTATAAAGGATACCTTCAAGCTTCAAAAATTAGCAGTAGATTATCTTTCGTCAAACGCTCTGATATAGATGAGATGTTAAAACGGCATCCTTATGAATTTAGAATGCCCAAGGACACTCTACCTATCAAAGAATTTTATACTACAGCCGAAATAATGAAAAAATTCAATGTAAGTGAATCATGGATTTTTGTTATGTCTAAGAAGAATAAAATTCCAAAGACATTCAACCGTGGTAAGACTTACTGGAGTAAAAAGCATGTTGATGCTTATTTTTCCTCGAAGGCTCCAGATGCAGACATTACAGAATGGTACAGTGTGCAAGAAGTTCAGGACAAATTTCAAATGAGCCTTAACGCTATATACTCTTTTGTTTATAAAAATGCCATTCCGAAAAAGAAAGTTGGTATTACCGTATATTATTCAAAAAAGCACTTCGATATAGCTAAGGGAATACGTCAGGCTGAAGAACCCAAATACTACACAGTTCAAGAGGCTATGGAAAAATTCAAAATAACAAGAGACCAGCTATACCATTATACCAAGTATCATCAAATTCCCAAGATTAAGAAGGGAAAGTATACTCTTATATCCAAAGCTGAGCTCGATAATTTGTTCGAAGATCCTATCATTGAATAATCCTGGTATAAGTTATTTTCCGGTGTGAGTATTCACCAAGAAAACACCAGTTTAATTTGTACCGATAATAATAATTTATCAACCAAAAACATTAATCTTATGGCACTTACATGTACTAACGTAACATTGAGACAAAGAGTTATCAGTAACGGCAGAATTTCTCTCTACCTGGACTATTATCCGGCTATTCGCAATCCGTACACAATGAAAATGAGTCGCAGGGAATATCTTGGCATTTATATCTATGCCCGTCCTAAAAATGAGATTGAACGTGATTTCAACAATGAGATGCTGAGTAAGGCTGAAGCCATTCGTTGTATCAGAGTACAGGCAATCGTCAATGAAGAATTTGGATTTCTTGACAAGCACAAAATGAAAGCTGACTTCCTTGCCTATTTTCGTGAAAAAGCAAAACTGAAGTATCACAAATGGGACTGCGTTTACCAGCATTTTGAAAAGTTTGTAAACGGCTATTGCACTTTCGGAGATGTAACGGTGGAGCTTTGCCAGAAGTTTAGGCAGTATCTACTGAACTGTAAACAGATCCGTCATCCTAATATCAGTGTTTCGAGGAATTCGGCAGCTGGCTATTTTTCAACTTTCCGTGCATTACTGAAAATAGCTTATCAAGAGAAGATGCTACGTGAAAATCTGAATGACTTCATAGACAAGATTGAATGGAAAGAAGTCAAAAAGCAGTATCTCACATTAGCAGAAGTCAAGAAACTGGCCGCTACACCATGCAAGATTCCTGTACTGAAACAAGCTTCATTATTCTCTTGTATGACCGGTCTTCGTATCAGTGATATTTTACAACTAACATGGGATAATATTGAAGTCGGTCCTGACAATGGTTATTACATCAGAATTTGTACGGAAAAAACAGAAACGGAAGCGACTCTCCCCATCAGTAACGAGGCATTGGAACTATGTGGTATCCCTGGTTCTGGTCGTGTATTTAAAGGACTGACCAGAGCTATGACGAATCAGCCTCTCAAGCAATGGATTTCGGAAGCCGGAATCAAAAAACACATAACCTTCCACTGTTTGAGACATAGCATTTCTTCTTTCTCGCTGAAAACAAACGATTTACAGAATTTAAATTTGCGACAGGTAACGATTTAGAAACAAGCAAAGTTCCCTTATCTGTCTTATTCTGCATTATTGAAAAGAACGCCTTATCCGAGAGCAAAGGTAATACTTTTCTTTATTATATGATGGATAGAGCAAAGATTTGTTTGTAGAATCATTCATTTGATGAAATAAGAGAAAATGCTTCAATGATTGGATACACAAACGATAAACTATCATCTGTTTCGACTTTCGTCAAAGTTGGAAATATACATTTTTTTGAATTGTCAAGAATTGCTTCACTACTAATCAAGTATTGCACAGCACCATCTTTTGTTACTTTATTAAAAGACAACATCTCTGAATGAATCTTCTTCACTCGATGCCTATAGTCTAAATTCAACATTTCGGGATTATTATAATAAATCATTTCTCCCACAAGAAATACGGCGATAATATCAGCACCAGATTTAATATTTGATGCAATCTCGTTAATTTTTCTATATGTAGTGGTTTTGATTGATGAATCATACATAACCATTGACAAGACTCCATCTTTAGTCAAGGTAAGTAAAGTAGGCATTATTCTTCTCTGTTTAGAGAAACTTATGATATGCATCAACTTAAAAGCCTCAAAAGTATCTTGCACGAGATCATCAGTAGTTGCTATGCCAAGTAATTCACATAATTGGGTGTACTTAATTCCTGATGTATTAGGGGTGATAACTTCAATTCTAGACCCTTTTTGAAAAATATTACCCTTTCGATAAAAGACATAATCATCAGTGAACCATGCATCTTGGGGTACTTTGTGAACTCTGAGTTTAGAAATCTTCTCTTGGATTGTCTCGCGAGATTTTGATACGTCAATACCGATTTCTTTATCAAGATCTGTTAGTAATGACAGAATCGAGTTTATTCCATAACCTGTGGTTTCAAACAAATTGACATCTGAACCAACTTCTTTATAAATAAATTCAGTAGAAAAATATACTTCAATGGCAGGTATGTTTTCAATAATATTTTTTACGGACTCAATCAGAGTGATGTAATCTACTTCATCTTCAATAGTAAATTTCTCAGAAGGGAAGACGCCTCTTGTATGTGGCAAATATAGATTTAATATCAGTTGCTTTTCTAATGCAAATGGTTTCTCTTTAAGTACCTCATTTCGCTTATTTACTAACCATGAACATTGGGGATTTTTTAAATATTTATCACGTAGTCGTTCATACACATATACATAGTCCGTATGTGCTAATGATTTTTGCAAAACAAATGTAACATTACGAAATTCAGCCAAAAAACTATCAATACACGCAATGTTGTCAAATAAATCTTGACCTTTGCTAAATCTTTCCAAACTATTAAGAGCTGCATATAATTTTTGGTATGCAGGTAATAAAAAATCCTCATTCATCATATACATCAATTATACATTTGGCATAGTTGTACACTATATTAGAAATATTCCGACTTGACTATAATATACCAGATATGTATTTTTTATAAAATTACTCAATGATTCTATTTTTTCGCATCTTGGTGCAATTATATTATTAACATCAAGTTTTAGAGATAATTCTTGTTGACATTTTTTTATACAATTACAATAATGCATAAAAAATTCAGAAAGAAAGTGACCTCTAATTATATTTCTAAATTTATCATCTGTAGAAATAGATGATTCTATTGAAGCAATTTCTGTTATATCACACTTTGAGAAATCTACTTTCGCTTTAGAATAAATATAGGTTAATTTATCTTCAGGCGTCTTATATACTATATTACTATTAGAGATATCTACAAAGCCTTTTACACTAATTGTGTCTAAAGGAGATACAATATCATTCATTTTCCAATAAATAATATGAGACATAACATTTTTCAACTGATTCTCAAATTCAATTTTATCTTGAATGAATTTTTTAACGATTTCATCTGTAACTTCATAGGAATCAGATTGATAACCTAGGACCTCCCTAAGTAATCTTCGTAATAGGTTTTTGGTTATCAAGCTATTTTCTATAGAATACCCATCCGTAACATAACAGTTTTCACATTCGCACAAATCTTTACCATCTTCTATGTAATCACTTAAATCTCTATCTCTAAAAAAGCAAATCCTATGTTTTGAATGTTTTGTCCAATCAATGAGATTATATGTATCACGCACTTTGTACTTTCCACGACAAGGAATTAGATGAATAATTGCGTTTGAAGGTAATTCGTTATAAATGCATGATGAATACAAAGACAAATCCTCTTTTGCCTCTACAAATCCATAAACAATCTCGACTTGATCTTTTTTATAATCGTTTAGGAATTGTGTATATGCAACTGTACGACCCTCTCGTGCACCGCGTAATTCTTCTACTTGCTGCCCCATTATTCAATAATTCTAAATTCATCTAAGCCATGTGCATATTTGTCTAACTCATTGTCAAAAATGAAAGGAGAATGAGTAACCGCAAATAATCCCTTACAATAATCAGATTTATATATATCTTCAAGAAACTGTTTTTGCCATTTTACTGATAAAGACAATTCAGGTTCATCTATGATGATAAAGCAGTTCTTGTTTTCCAAAAATATTTTAGAAAACAATGCAGCAATTTGCTTCTCTCCTGATGATAAATAAGCCAAATCTATGTCTTTATTGGAGAATTCGGGTTTAATCTTAAAATCGAAATTAGTACTATCGTAAACTACATCTTTGTTTTTAAAATACTTACTGCAAATATTTGCAAACATCCTTATTGGTGTTTCACGCTCTTTTAAGTCTTTATGTGTTTGATATAATTTTTCAAAATAATGACACACTACCTTATCTGTGTCATTTTCAATATTTGCCGTATTCTTAAAACCTAAAATTTTCTCAGATAGAAGTCTTTTTTCTCCCGCTGACAATATCGTTTCGTCAACCCTATTTACAACATTCAATATGGTGTCTTCATCAATCTCTTCAAGGTAGGATTTGTCAATAGTCCGATATCGTTCACTAATTATTTCTGATAGATAACTTAATGATAATGAATTTAAACTTTCTCCAAAAAAACGGCGAAGATTTGATAATGTATTCTTTATGATTTTATCAACATCTCCCATTCCAAATTCTACTAACTCCGCAAAATTTTTATCTTCATTATTTTGGTAAGCATTTCTTCTCCGAATACTATCGTCATCAATTTTGTCCCCTAAAACGACTTTTAAATCCTGCTCAATTCGTCTGTATGTTGGCAAATACAATATTAAAATGTCTTCCAACGATTTTTTAAGCATTCTTAATTCATTAATAATATTTTTATGATGCTTATTAGATGTTTCGGTTATTTCAGTTTCAAATTCTTGTAAAATTAAATCAATAGGTATATCATACTTATCACACAAATCCTTTAATCCATCTATATCTAAATTTCCATCCATCATTTTCCGTCTAATTACCATTGGTAATGAACGTAAATGCCGAGGTGTTAATATAATTTTTTCAAGTTCTTGCCTTTTTATTTGAAATACTTCTTCGTTCAATATCAACTCAATACTTTCAAATTCATATGATATTAATTTTGACCACTGAGCTGACAATGTATAAAACAACATCTTCATCAATGTCGTTTTACCTGAACCATTTTCACCTATAAGAATTAATATGTTATCAGTAAACTCTAGCCTACAATCTGGCATAGTACCGTGTAACTTTGAAACTTTAAAACTGTGTAATTTCATCTTAATTTTCATTAATTTAATGGTTCGACTTCGTATTCTCTTACAAAGTTAATTATAATTTCTCAAATCTGTTATTATCAACAGAGAATAATTATCTTTGCGGAAGTAGAACGATAATTTTATTAGTGAAATGGATATGAATAGTATACAAAAGACATCAGAACAACAGATTGATGAGGCGGTGGAGAGTTTGAAAGCATTGTTTCTACCGCAGGCGAGGAATAAACAAGAGGCAGATGAAATTAAGCATAGATTGGATTCTTTAGGGCATGAAGCAAAAGCTGTTTCGGCAATTGTTAATGACCGAGACATTTACAAAGCCGCCATCCATAAAATTTTATCACAAATGAGGTAATACGACAATAATAGGCTATTTTCTTCGCAAGACATTATTATGGTCTCTAATTCTAAACTCAACTGATTTTATGAGTGCTAATTGGGGGTTATTCTTTGGTTATTTAGTATTCTGATTTAAGGATTTTTTAGGAGATATTTTGTTATTATTCCTCACCTTCTTGCATAGAAATATCCCTATGTTGGAAAGATAGGTGTTTAGTACCACGCCCTTCAGCGATTTCTCTTTTATACACAATTTCGGTTGCACCCCAGTCTATGAGAAGACCATTGTAATTTGCTTTTTTAAGCATCAACATTGCAGAGAGCATACATAGACGATTCGCAATAAGGGATTGCAATTCTTCTTGACTCAGATATTTATATGCGTCCTCTTTTGGACTTGGAATAGAGCCATGAAGAAATAAATTTCGACAACTTAAACAATACTCTTCTCCTTCTGAAAGATTTATACCTAAAGAAGTGAATGGGGTTGAGAGTTTTATGGCATTAGGTAATTCGTTGAATTTACCTATTTTACTGCTAAGTTTGTCCCACGTAACTTTGTCTACTTTATCTTTGATTTTCTTTATTGCCTTTTTTAGTTCATAGGTCAATTGTCTAATAATATTTTTATCTTCAATTAATTTTATCGGTTTAGAAGTCTCCTTTGACACGAAATGAGATGTTGCCGTTTCTAAAGCAACAGATGCCAAAATACCCTTAGAGATATTGTCTAAACACTCTGCTTGTGTTATGAGAATACATGCTCTTCTCAATTCGATATTGTTATACAATAGCCGAACTAAACTCTCAAAGTTCTCTGATGTGAGTAAAATTTTCTTATCTTCAAGATTTGTATAATGATGAAAATCTATAAGAGGTTTATGTGAATTTATAGTGTTATTTAGGCTTTGGTATTTGAATGTGAGTGTTTCTTTCCTTCCAGGTCTCATACTAACATAGAAGACACTATCTGCAATGTAATAGCCATTTAATAATGCATAAGCAGAGCGGATTGAATCAACAACATTAACAAAATCTTCATGACAAACTTTATCTGGACTTTTAATAATGAAAAAACCTAAATCTTCTGATATTATTTCGTGGTAAAAGATATATGTAGTTTTGCCAAATCCAATTTTTACAGCATTTTTAAACGAATGTTGTTGATTGATGTTGGTAGTCATGTCATAGATAACCCCTCTATTATGATTGGGATTAAAATCCTGTGGGTTGAATCTAAATAAAGCTGTTTGCTTAGAATCGTTCCATTTATTATCTTCAGAATCAGCCCTAAAAGCTTTAATTATTACCGTAGCTTTGCGTGGGGCATTCTCTGCAATCGACAAAGACACACTCTCAACATCATTTTGACTGATGAATATACTGATATTTGATACATTACTACCTGTAGGTGCTGGAATGAATAAAATAGCAGGCTTACAAAAAAAATCATCCATATTAATTTCATCCACAAAAGACTCAGGTATCACAAAATCCAATTGATATCTACTATCGTGTAATCTACAAATAGTAGCTCGCATTATACATTTGTCATTGGGGTACAATGCAAAAAAGAATTCTTGTTTACCTGATTCAAGAATATACAGAAGTGACAGTATTGCATTATCATCTGCAAATATTGTATCCTTTATTGAATAACTACAAATTATTCCATTCTCCATAAATATCATCTTTTATGCTGTAAAATTATAGGTTATTTCGTAATTATTCAATTATCGAAGTGGATAATCGCTTATCTATTCGTTTAAACACAACAATAGCCTGCGGGAGTGCAGGCTATTGTTGTGTTTAGATGCTTTGTTCGATGATTTTTATTTCGGCATCGGTTAGAGCGTATATCTTATAAACGATGACATCTATTTGTCGTTCTAACGATGATGTATCGTGATTTGGATTAGTCTTTTTAAGAGCAATAATTTCATCAACTATCTTGACAATTGAATTTTGGATATCAGATGAGGCCTTTTTAATCGGAATTTCAGATAGAGGTTTTTGATATAACTCCAATGTCTCGCCCTTACGTTTTCCTTTGTGATATAACCATACATAGTACAACTTTGAATTAAGAAGCCCTAATATGTATTTTATATGGTAATCCTTATTAGGATTTGTAATATAATACACATCAGCACTCGCATACCAATCACATTCGTTATAACCGAATGTGTTTACTTTACTTCTCTGTGGGCATACGATTTTTGCACTTGTAAAAATATGAGGATGAGCAGTCCCCCGTCTTAATTGATGCCAATACTCAATTTTCTCGTTGTTTATCTCTCGTATCCTTGTTAGGATAGGTTGATAAATCGCAAGACAAGATTTTATAATTTCTTGTTCATTCAAAGGAGTAGTGGATGACGAGAATATCAATCTTTTTGTGGTTGCTTCATTTGTGTAGTAGCGACTTATATCTGAATTTTTATAAAAGTCTTTATAGAATGGATAGTTCTGAATTAAATGAATAGTATCGCTATCTCTAATATAGCTACAATCCAATACGAACACTCCGTCATCTTTACATATATCATTATATAGGATATAGTCAGCATCAGCATATTTCATATTGTGGTTGGTAATACTATCACAGCCGCCCATAATGCCAGCATTAACTTCTGCAATATTACCTAATGTGCTATTACCTAACTGAATTTTATCCAATAATGATGATAATGGATTATCACTACTACTATTTTGTAAACGAATATAATTTTCTTCACCATCGTATAAATCTTCCTGTGCTACATCTGCATAGGCTGTATCTTCATCTTTACGACTAATTATTGAAGTAAACATCAGAGGATTTAATGCCCCTTTTTTGTGAACATCAACAACTTGGCATTTACAATCATTTTTCCCTTTAGAGAAAGAGCTAATCATATTATGCTGTCCGGGAGCGTTCTCAAACAGGCGCAATTCACCAAGATTAAACAAAGTTCTGATGTTCATTCTATCTTTAATATCTGTTCGAAGTTTTCTTGCTCCTAATGCTGTTGGATAATAGTTTGTTGTAATAAATGTTGCTACACCGCTTGGAGATAACATGTTGAATGCTAAATGGAAGAAGAAATAAAAATAATCCATTTTACCTAAGTAGTATTGAGCAAGATGGATATCAGACTTTACAGGCTGGAATATCTCTTTATGTCCCTTTTCTCCTATATACGGCGGATTACCAATAACTATATCAAAGCCGTTTTTGTCATCGTCTCGGCTGAATACATCGCTGAACCAAGTGTGCCAAAGGAAGAATCTGTCATTCTCTGCAAGATTGATAGCCCTTAATTCTCTGAGTATTTCAGGATTGTATGCTTGTGCTCCCAACTGCTTGTTGATGGTATCGGAAATCTCTTGTTGCAACTTAACCTTTCTATCGTGGTCGCTACAAGAGTAGTATGAAGATAGCAAGTGTGAAACAGTCTTCTGCAAACGATTCTTCTCATCATCGAAGAGAGAGATTTCGCCCTTATCTTTCTTGTACTCTTTCTCATAAGTCAGTTTGCTCAAATCTACACCCATAAAACTCTCGATAAGCGAGTTGCCTTGCATAATCTTATAGTCGAGGTTTGGCAGTGGCGATGGCGTTTCTTCATCAACTACGATAGAGAGCCAAAAGCGCAAACGAGCAATATCAACCGCACCTTTTTCAATATCCACACCATAGATGTTGTTTTGGATAATGCTCTTCTTAATCTCTGCTCGGTCATAATGCTCGCCACTCAGCACTTCCCGACAATGCAATAACTCGTTGAGCAAGCCCATAGGGAATGCACCCGAACCGATAGCAGGGTCGCAAATCTTAACCTCTTCAAGTGCTGCGAGAAGTTTAGTCTTCTTATTCTCCGGTATATCCGCAACACCTTCTTCGGGAGAAAGAACAAACTGACGAATCTTGTCTTTTGCTACACTTGTATTAGTTTCGAGGTAGGCAATAAGTGATTCTTGACACATATAGCGTACAATCTCTTTTGGAGTATAGAACGCGCCTTTATCCTTGTTATCTTCGAGCAAGTTCTCAAAGATTTTACCAAGCATTTCGGGATCGACACCGACCTCGGCATCGTTGGGGTCGTTCTCGTCAATGGTAAAGTTATACTCGCTGAAGAATTGGAACAAGCGTTTGAAGTACTCGGAAGGGAAACGGCTTTCGGGTTCATCTTCCTCATCACGCTCAAATAATCCACCATTGAGGTATGGAATATCTTTCCACTCTGCAAGCAAAGACTTATCCCAACCGTAATCAGCAAATAGTGCTTCACGCTCCGCAGGTTTAGTATTCAAAATACCGAAGAACAAAGGTTCAAGAACGGAATCAAGGTAATCATTCTTGTATGCCGAGTTCTCAAACATATTCTGCATATAGTTGAGGTCGCCACACATCCAGCCTTTACGTTGCAAGAAGTGCAGAAATGTGATTCGTCCCATCATCTTCTTCACATAGTCACGAATCTTCTTTTCGTTATGGCCAAATGCCTGCATCAAGGCAGCATTAGGCTCACCAAGCACTTTTTCTTCCCATTTGCTACCAACCTTAACGAAACGCTTACCTGTAATATATTGGATAAAGTCGGCATATTGCTCGCGATACTTATCGAAGAACTCATCAGAGAGTGCTTCAACGGAGAAGGCGATTTTCAAGTTCTCAAATGATACACCTTTCTTTTTCAAGAAATTGAATCGCTCAATAGGTGTTCGGTATAACAGATCATCACTACCGAAAACATATGTATATCGCTTGGGCGATGTTGCTTCACCCTTAATATCACAAATGAAAGACATACGCCAATGGTCGCCACTATCAAACACCACCAACGCTGCATCAAACTCTCCCCAAGTAGGGTTGATAAATGACCTTACGAGATTACGAAGTCCTACACGCTTGTTGGCGACAGAGCCTTTGGTAATATTGTACTGGAACAAGCCGATTCGGTAACTATCAGTGGTATCAATGTTACCCAAATAGTAGCCCTCGTCAGAGGTATTCTCAATGATTCTTTCGGGAGTGCTCTTTAACTCCGTAGCATTGAAGAAATGCTGTAAGAAACTATACCACTGTGCCAGGTTGAATGATGATTGGAACAGATTTCTCAAACTATCGGGTGTATATGCGGTTGCCATAGTAATATTGGGTTATAGTGAGTGATTTATTTGAAGCTCTCGGATATGATAATCTGTGGATTGGAAATATCTTGGGCATCGTGGCGTTGCTCCTTGTTCATTGTCTGATATTCGCCAAGCAATTCTGAAATTTTATTTTGCAGGATATATTCGTCCTGCTTCATCTTTGCACGGTCATTCTTGTACTCTCGTGACAAGGCTTTTAAGTAGCGAGGCAGTTGAGCATAGATACCCTCATTGATATATCCCATCAGCACATCGCATTGCGACTTAAATTCGCTGTCGGTCGTTATCTGCTTGATAGTACGCAAGAACTTATTGGCTTCAAGCGAAGTCTTGTCAAGGTCGGTGCGATTGATAGATGATGTATCGGCGGCCTCTACATATTCAGTCGTATATTGAGCCAACGCACTATTTACATGCTTGTAATGTTGCTCCTCATTAGCAAATGGTACAGGCTGTTCCTCGGGCTTGGATTTGAGATATTTTACTGCTTCGAGGAAGTCTATAACCTCTACACCTGTTGGAGTAGCCAAATAGAACTCCGTCTTAACATTGGAAGAGACGAATATGACTGACTTTCCACTGTGTTTTCCTGTATCACGCATTACTCGGCTCTTCATTGGCAGAGCCTTGATTTTGCGATAGAGTTCACGATCGCTATTATAGAGTTCACGCACCTCACGCAAAAGAGCAATCTTCTTGTCGATGCTATCTTTCACATTGTTGTCGAACATCTGAAATTCCTTAACAATCTCCTCCTTGGAGTAGATTTGAGCATCTTCGCCAAATGCCGAATGGAAACCTTGCAGCTTGACAAGGGCATTTTTGTAGAGTTGGATTTCCTTATCGCCCTGTTGCGATGGGTAGAACATATAGTTGTAGATGTTCGGAGCAACTGAGCCGATACGATTTACACGACCAATACGCTGCATCAAACGAGTGGCATTCCAAGGCGAATCGTAATTGACAATCACATTGGAGCGATGCAAGTTCACACCTTCGGCCAACACATCAGAGGTAATGATGATGTTGTACCTCATTGAGTCGCTTTCAAAATTGGCATCGAAGTTCTCTTTGATGGTCTGCCCCAAACGGTTACGGTTGGCGGCTGTTACCATCAAGACATCGGTACGACCAATCTCATTTGTAAGTCTATCGTATAAATAGTTCAGTGTATCCACGCTCTCGGAGAACAGCACCAATTTACCCGATGGATTTATCTCTTTGTCGAAGAATTTATGAGTCAGGTTTTCTCGAAACTTATCAAACTTAGGATCATCATTCTCCTTTGCCCAATCCGCATTGAGTTGCTCTAATATCTCACGGTCGTGGTGGAGCATCTCAAGAAATTCAGATGTAAAAGCATCAGCAGAGAAGAGTATATCCTCGGCTGCATATCCCTTGGTAATGGCATACTCGATGATTTCATCAAGTTCCATATTCTTTGCTTGAAGGTCTTTTACTTTCAAGTCGGGTGCAATGATTACTTTGTCCTCATCGAACATCTTAATCATATCTGTCGTGATACGAAGGAGTGTGCGAAGTGACTTTTTGAAGGCATAGAAACTGCTCTCCAATCGTTTTACCATATGTACACGATAGATGGCGGCCAATGTTTGACCGATGTGTACAGCGTTCTTATACTTGTTACGATATTCAGGTTTTAGGAACTCAACGGCACGATAACGGGCATAGGTAAGTCCCTTACCCTCAGGATTCTCGTCAGTTTTACCATCGGTCAATTGTTTCAGAGTTTCATAAAAACGATTGCTTGTATCGGAGTCCATCATGTACTCCAATTCGTTAGGTGGCAGGATATTGGGGAATATGATTCCCTGCGACTTGATGTCAGCTTTATAATCGGGGTCATTTAGAATGTTATTACGTGTACGACGGACTGTTACCTTGTCAATAACCTTACTGCGTATCTGCTCATAGATTTTATCCACCTCAGAGGTTACATCACGCTGGTCTCTCTCACGCATCAATCGTTTGTAGTCCAATATGTGTTCCGAGAAGAATCCTTTGAGATTAGGAACACCGTCAATGGTACAGCTTTGGCTATTCTGGAATAATAACAACTGATTCTGTAAATCATCGGGGCGGTTGTTAAGCGGTGTTGCAGAAAGCAGCATCACTTTCTTCTGCGAACTCTTCAACAAGCCCATATTCATACAAGGTGATTTACATATCTTCTGCAACTCGTCATACTTACCCGAACTATCACTGCGGAAACCGTGTGCTTCATCGACAATAATCAGATCAAACTCTTCTTTATCCTTGTAGTTGTCCTTACCTTCAAGAACTTTGGATAGACTGCCATTGGTAACAAACTGAGCCTTTTTGTAGATGCCGAACAACTTGAATGTGTTTCGCCAGTTGTCTTCCAATGCAGGAGGATAGACAACAAGAATATTGGTGTTTTTACCATTAGCCTCTACAAAGCGTTTGGCAATCATTGTGGCAATCATGGTCTTTCCTAAACCCACCACATCGGCAAGGAACAAACCGTTATGCTGCATCAACATCTGATAACCTTGAATAACGGCATCTTTCTGATATTTCAAATCCTTGACACCATCGGGTAACTGAATGGAGAAATCATCTTCCACTTGGTCACCAAAAGTATCGATAAGTACTTTAATGTATAGCTCGTATGGCGTTGGCTGATAACCTAAGTATGTTTTCTTCTTGTATTCTTCAATATCTTCTGCGGTCAATGGTATTGCCTCGTTCCACAAAGCCCAAAACTCATCAGAGCAATACTTCACATCGTCAAAGTCTTTCATTGCCACATTAAGTTCGTATTGTGGAGGTTGTTTGATACCTAAGCCCGAATCGGAGATATTGGAAGAACCCATTATTACCCAACCATCGCTGTGCTCACTATGATTTTGTGGCAGGCATAGATAGAATTTTGCGTGCAGGGTCTTCGTTGCGTGAATACGCATCTGTAAGCGTCCCGAAACAAGATCTTCGCACATCTGCAAAATACCCCCTTCTACTTCGGGAGAGTATTGGGCATTTACAATATCCTCTTTGAAACCGTTGTGGTAGATTTCCTTTGCTTTGTCCTCATCGGCAAGCATCAGGAGAGCCTTGTTGTGCTTACGGAAAATATCATCGATGTTGATACCGACCAAGATTTTAATCTCGGATATATCGCCCAACTCTTTACGCAACTTGAAGTAACCCGATGAACGGAAGAAACCTACAACCGCTAAGAAACGATCGAATGTTGCCATCTCCGATGCAATACCTTTCAACTTATCGAAAAGCGTATTGCCAAGTCCATTATTGAAAAACTTTGTACTCATAATTCTACGCAATACAAAGCCCCTCCTATACAAAAGAGAATACCTCATTATTGGGTTTCTCTTGATAAGAGATACTATCAATCTTGGAATGGGTTGATTATCAGTCTAAATTTTGTTTCTCTATCCATTATTTGCTAAACAATCTCTTGTAATTATGTGGCTACCAACCTTTTTATTTCCCTTAAAATGGTGTCATTTACTTTATTTTGCGTAATTTTGCATAAAAGAAAGCGTCTCTTATCAAGAGAACCTTAATTTTGCTAAACAACATCTCCACTTCTTACAAATCCTTTAATATCTGGGCATTTGCTCTATCTACTACGGCATTATCCAATGATGCCAGATAGATTTGTGTAGTCATTTCCGAGTCGTGTCCCATACCTTCACTGATAACCGAAATAGGAATGTTCTTGCTCTTGGCTATACTTGCCCACGAATGACGGGCTACATATAGAGTTAAGGAAATGGATAGTCCAACTATCTTTGCTATCTCTTTCAATGATTTATTGGTACGATAAAGCATATTCTTATATTGGCTCCTGTCGTATGGATATTTGAGAATAGGCAATAAATACGGACTGCAATAATCTGTATCGTATTTATCCACAATCTCCTGCATACACTTTTCCCAACGGATAAAGAGTTGTTGTCCGGTCTTGCGTCTGCGGTATGATAGTATGCCATTGGATAGGTCTTTCTTCTTGAGGTACGCCATATCAATAAATGACATTCCACGCGTGTAGAATGAGAAGAGAAACATATCACGAGCAAAGTCCAACGATGGTTGCAATGACAAATCGAGATTCTTAATCTGCTTGATTGCCTTTAATGGAATGGCTCGCTTAATAGTCTTGTCAATGCCCGTATAAACGTGTTTGAAAGGGTTTCGATTGGTGGTCAAATCCTTTTCAACAGCACGATTATATACTGCTCGGAGTATCCGCATATAGAACGAAGTGCTGTTTTTGGTCAATCCTCGACCTCGTAAATAAGCCTCATACATCAGCATTAAATCAGAATCAATATCTTCCAACAGCACATCTTTATCCTCTCTAAACTGCATAAAACTTTTGAGCGTACAACGATAGGTTTCCGATGTGCGTTGCTTGCCCATCTGTTGTAGTTGAGCAATAACACCCTGCATAAAGTTGAATAGCGATTGCTCATTGGCTTGCTTTTGAAATGTAGCAATAATATTATCGGCAGTGTAATTTACACGCTTGTTTTCTAATTGCTTGATGATGTTTTGCAATCGTTTAATATCCCAATCAATTCGTTCCTCAATGGATTGAAGATAGTTCTGTCGGCTGTTATTTGTGGCGATTATTACATTGTTATCTTCGTCCCATTCGTGCATAAAGAGTCGGTAATCCGTCTTTAACTGACGGATTACGCGATTCTGAATGATTTGATAATAGATTGTTCCCTCCTTGTTTTCGTTTGTCGAGGGTCGAAACTTTACCTTGATACTTGCCATAGGCTCACGGTTTTGATTTTTTGTTTGGATTATCCTTTGGCTGTTGCTTATCCTTAATGAACTTGGCTTTACTCTCCTGTTCCTTTGCCGCCTGCTCCTTGAGTCTTGCTTGCTCGGCAAGGGCAGCTTGTTTGCGAACAGCCTCTTCGTAGGTCTCAACATCCTCACGCATCTGCTCAATCTTTTGGTCGTCTCGGTTGAGTTCAAAGATGTCCTCCAATGTTGCTATCTGTTCAGCGGAAGCATCACCTTTCATCTTGATGTAGCGATATTTTAGGTCGTTATTGATGCGGTCTTGGTTGGGTTTCTCTGATATAATTATCCAAGTAAATAACCCCAAAATCAAAATGGTTTCTATTACAATGGTCCAAATGACAAACGGGGTCTCAAAACCAATTCTATGGTGCTTGAAATTGTGAACACCATCCTCAATGGTTGTTTTCAATTTCTGAACAAGCGTCTTGATCTCATCGGATTTTTGCTCTTGAATGGTCTTAATCTCGGCCAAAGAATTTTGTATATCGCCAGATGATTGAGATTTATTTACAATCGCTTTTACATCCCTTACACTCTCGCTAATGGCACTAAAACTTGAATTGAGAACCTTAGTCTGCTCTTCAAGTTTACGATCGGTATGTCGGCAATTAAGCCCTGTAGCATTGGCAACAAGAGCTTTAATCTCCTCTACTATTGTTTCATTAGACTCGTTATCAACTACCGAATTACTATCACTTGGTTTAGTTTTCTGCAATTCGATTATACCGGTTTCGATTCTCTCCAAGCATCCGTAGATGCCTTCCATAAACGACTCATTGTCGTTGTGGTTAAAGTTTTTATTACTCATATCAATTTGTTTTAAGTGTGAAAAAATTGTTTGCTTAGAATCTTATTCCTCGATTCTTTTTCTTCTTGTCCTTCTTTTGTTTCTGCCAAGAAGGTACTTGTTCATCCTCTGATGGAGCATCCGATGGAATCAGTAGGCCCAATCCATTGTTCTCAATAAGGTTATCCATAACGCTGTAATTTTGCTCAACTTCTTGCCTTATAGGTCGCTGTTTAGGCTCAATTTCTGTCTGTTGTTTCGGCATATCCCAACTTAATTGTGCGTTTAGTTTAGAATAACTGAACTGTCTGCTCACATCGGAAGCCTTGAAAGTGTAATCGTCTTTGGTGAAACTCAAGCCCTCATTCTTACCCGTTCTTCGGTTAATCTTGAAGGTCATTCCAATGCCTTGCTTTTGGAGTTGGTTGCCTAAATCCCACCAAGTACGGCTTCGTTTCAAAGCAACCTTGACAGCATTGTGAATCTCATACTTCACCCGTTCAGGATCGTGAAGTTTCTTCACATTGGTCTTGCTCTTATCCTCCGCGTATGTCAATCCATACTTGTCTTTCAGCCTCTTCGTGGCAATCTCATTACGCTTAAAATCGTTCTGCGAGGAGATTACTTTACCATCATAGTTGATGCGATTATAGACCAAATGACAATGCGGATTGTCGGTGTTATGATGCCTTACCAAGATGAATTGGGTATTCTTAATGCTCATCAATTCCATATACTCCAATGCGATTTTAGCCATAAAGTCATCGGTTAATCGTGGTGCATCTTCTCTCTTAAAACTGAGTGCTATATGTCCTAACGGTTGCTTAATTCTCGGATTTAAGTGGCATTGGCAGTTGAAACTGTCAATCATTTCCTTGTTTGTTCCGAGCAGTACACCGTCAGACGAAATGATTTCGGCATTGTCTTTACCCATCACATAGCGTATGCATCCACCAAAGGATTTTCCTTTCTTGATTTTGCCTATCATCTGCTCCTCCTTTCTTCTGCTTTATAGTCGCTTAATACCTCCTTCAACTTGGCAAGTAATTCCATCACTATATTCTTTGTGCGATAGAATCCAGTCTGATGCGATAGCTTAGTTAGCTGGTTGAGGTTGTTTGCCATACCCGTAAGGTTGCGAATTACGGCAGCATCCTCAGCCGAATGTTTGGCTACTATGCGTGCTTCAAAAGCAGCATCTCGAATGTACTCGGCAAGTGTGCGATTGGCGGTCTTGCTACGGTGGCGTAGTTTCTCATAGTCGGGCTTTGAGAACTTCACTGTTACCGATTTTGTGAGGCGTTTCAGGGTGCTTACCTGTGGTCTGCCTCTGGGCTTTGATTTGTTTGTTTTCTTATAATTCATCATTGCGATTTTTACTTGGTTATTGATTTTTCAATTTGGCTTTTCACAATCTGCGACCATCGGGAGCGGATTGCCTCCACCTTCAGGGTGGAGCGAGGTTTTTCGGGTGCGATGGCGGCTCGTCCGACATTTTTCGGCATCCCGAAAGATAACCTCGCTACACACCAAGACTGAGGTCTTGTTGCGTCCACCGTCATTGACGGTTTTCGATTGCAGAGAGTGCCTTTTTCAGTCGCTGATAATGGTACCGTGAGCGGTATATCGGTTGCTTCCGTTATTCCGTGCTTCCGACCTCTCGCACTCTCGCATTCTTGCTTTATCGCAGGCTATCCGTCAGGTCAGCACTACAATTTTCTCCACTGCTCAAAGTCGGCATCGTAGGTGTCGAGATGCTGACGGGCTATATTCTCAAGCAAGCCCGAAACACTCATCTTGCGACCTCCGAGTTTGCGTACATAATCTTCAAGTCTGTCCCTTACTTCGCAACTGACAAATACAGGTTTGCAGTCGATAATGATGGGTACTTTTAGATAAGCATTGCGGTACTCCTCCAATGAGAGTCTGCGTTGCTTACTGCTTACTCTGCGTTGGATAGTGGGCGGTTCCTCATCCACAGTTTTGACTTCTGCAATGGATTGTGGTTCGGCTACTGCCCCTCCCTCGATTACAGGGTCTGCAATACCATTCTTTGGATTGAAATCCTGCAATGCCATTTCAACACTCTTTTTAACTTCGGCATCTTTCGCTGCCGAGGGCGATACGCTCGGACTCATTATTTCAGTCAAAGCGTCTTTTTCAATTGATTCGGTCTTTTTCATATTTGCATTTTTTTTGGTTATCACTCCGGTCTCAGTGCGCACATTGACCAATTGTCGTGAGCAAAATAAGTGTGTATAGTTCGGCAGGTCAAGCAATTGGATTCGGTTAGACAATTAAGTATAGTTCTGCATCTTAGGCAGGTAAACGAATGGTGCGGACTGCTCAAAATTTCCACTATTGGGGGGGAAGGGTGAATGAGGACTGAATCCTAAAATTAGAGAATTAAGGGCTTAATTTCGA
>OKWR01001125.1_pt1 | contig 19933 bp, 16 predicted proteins | sample 1607101 | NCBI WGS metagenome assembly OKWR01 (sample SAMN04414076, study PRJEB24778) | human gut metagenome | material: faecal | host: Homo sapiens
GAGGAACGTCGGCATCCAAACGCTTGAAAACCTCGTCGATGCGTCTGTCGGTCACTTCCTGATGCTGTTTCATTTCCAGTTGGTGATACTCTATAGTCTCAAGCCTTTGGAATAATTGGGCATTGGTCGCAATAAAGCGGCGCATGGACACAAAGGCTCTCATAATGCGAATATTGGCTTCAATGGCTGTTTGGGAACGAAGTACACTACTAAGCATGGCGACACCATTTTCGGTAAATGCGTATGGTAATTTTCTCGCTCCCATAGTGATGGATTTGGATGTCGCAAATTGCGACTTCCATTCTTCAAACTCTTCTTTGGTAAGTTGAAACATGAAATCATCAGGAAAACGTTCGATATTTCGCTTTACCTGCTCGTTCAGACGTTTGGTTTCCACTCCATATATTGCTGACAAATCCCTATCAAGCATAACCTGTTTCCTCTGATTATTCTAATCATCGGTTGAATGTTGGTTACTTCGGGCAACTGGTCGCAATTTATGATCGATTCGTTTACTATGCCGTTTGTATTTTCCCTTTCTTTCGCCATTGTCCTGCTTTATTGCTCGTTTTCGTTCAGACCTTTGATAATTTCGATACTCAATGTGTTTTCTATTTTGCAAATGGTTTCCAATGACATATTCTTTTGTCCTTTCAGCATCTTGGATATATATTGCTGGGTGCAGTTCATCTTTTCGGCAAGCATTTTCTGTGTCAAACCAAGTTCAGACATCCGCTTTGACATGAGGACGGCAATAGCCCGTGAGTATTGCGTCCAATCCCTTTTATCCTGCCCTGATTTGACTGTCTGCGATTCAGTTTCCAAAATTCCACAAGGCATCTTGTATGTCACTGTATTCATTGAAACGATTGCATTGCTTAATTCAGTTGCAAAGGTAGCACAAATATTTGAAATTGCACAACTTCCGGGTTGTTGTTCCGTGGAAAGAAACGAAATGCCATGCCTAAATCAAAAATTTAGGGAAGTAGAGACTTGTCGCCTTCCCATTCATAATGGTAATGAACTTCCATGCTGTTGATTCCTATCTTCTACCATAAGAACAACGTTTCTCTATTTATTTGTTGTGAATTTGTTGCGCATAGATTATATATCTACTTGTTATGGTTGATTATCAATATATTAATGTTTTTGTAAAATCAATCATATTGATACACCCAGCACTTGCATATGCTTTATTTGAACTTGTTTCTAATAAAGCTCCATGTTCAGCTTCCTCATCGGTCAGGAAATAGCCATCATTGGTCAATCCCCAGATTTCACCAATTGTTTGACCTACATAATAATCTCCTAAGTAGTTACTTGGGTTATAATATTCTTTTATTTTTGACGTATAATCTGATATCCCTAAACGTACGCTATATGTAAAAGATTTTCCACCTAAATCAATATTATCCGTCCATCCTAAGCTTGCTTCCCATCCTCGAGTGCGTAACTTTGCATTATTTTCTTTAGGAACAGTAGCTCCAAAAACAGATGGTAGTGAATGAAAAGGAGCTAGCATCTGCTTAGTATCGCGTTGATAAATATCAGCTGTTAAAGAAAGGCGGTTTTCCAACATAGTCAAATCAAGTCCTAAATCAATAGTCATAGCTTTTTCCCAAGTATAATTTAATGATTTAGGTTGCGGAGATGAGGTATAGTACGGTCTTTGACCTTCTAGAAGATAACTACTCTGTGCCAAAGACATAATACTTAAATAATCGTACGAGCCTACATTCTGATTTCCCAATGAACCATAAGATGCACGTATTTTCAAATTATCGATTTTATTCTTTAAAGGAGTAAAGAATGCTTCTTCCGATATTCTCCAACCACCAGACACAGAAAAAAACATTGCATCACGTTGTCCTTGAGGGAATTTAGAAGAGATATTATAACAGCCATTAACTTCCAGTAGATAACGTTGATTGTAATTATAATTCACACGGAAGAAAGTACTTTGTGAAGCATATTTGTCATCACTTTCTGAGATTACGGCATCACCTTCTGCTAAGTTTAGTGAATGTTCTGTTACACCAAGTGGATTAGCTCGTTTGCCTGTCATAGCTAAATAGGAATTGTCTTCCCGATTAAAGCCTCCCATCAATGTAAGATTATGTCCTCCAAAACTTTTATCATAAGTAGCATACAGGTTGATATATGTTGTATTTTGTCTACCCATGGTACGAGTAATTTGACTGCTACCATTGGGGTAAGAGTCATTTATCGTATTATTGTTGGCTTGGAGAAAAATCATCGGGCCAGTCAAATCATTCCATTGCAAATTATTAGTATCATAGAATTTGTAAGTAAAATCACCATGCAATTTTAAACTATTTTGCAAGAAAGAAAGATTAAGCCCTAATGTGGTAGAGAATTGGTTCGTTGTGATTTCATTACCTGTTTGATTAGCGATATAATTCCTGTAAAATCCTGCATCAGCAGGTATCTCTTTATCATTTATCAGCACTGTCTCTGGATAGTAAGGATTTATACATTCCAAAAAACGATAGATATTTGAATACCAATCATAAACATAGGTATATGCTAAATCGTACTTGCGATGAATTAATGAAGTATTACTGAATATGCTAACATGTTTATTAATCTCATAAGTTAAATTTGAGCGTAATGAATAGCGGTTTATGTTATCCGGTTTAAATTTGATGTTCCCTTCTTCGTGATTAAAATCACCAGATAAGAAGTACTTAAATTTATCACTACCTCCTAAAATACTTAAATGATGATTCTGACGAGGAGTAAAGTCCCGAAACCATTCTTTGAAATAATTATGTTGATTATTTCCAAAAAGAGTTTTACCATTAGTTCCACCGACATATTGCGCATCAGGAAGAGATGGATCCTCCCAGGATTTTTCAAAGTAAGCTACTTGTTCTGCTGTATAGTATCCTTGTCCAATATTAGAAGCAAAAGTATTGATTATGGAAGCATAATCAGGAGCATTATATAAATCTATTACCCTTGATGCTTTTCCCCATCCAAAATTATTCGTGTAATTAATTTTTAATTCCCCTGCTTTTGCACGTTTAGTTGTTACTAAAATTACTCCATATGTACCACGGGCACCATAAATTGCTGCCGAAGCTGCATCTTTTAAGACTGAAATATCTTCAATATCTTTAGGAGATATATTATTAAGTTCCTCAGCCGTAGAAGCAACTTCATCAATGATAATTAACGGAGAACCACCATTAATTGATGTAGTACCACGAATGTTGAAAGAGGCTGCTCGTCCAGGGCGGCCATCTGAAATATCTACATTCAAATTGGGTATTTGTCCTTGTAAGGCTTTTCCTATAGTATTTACTTGTAAAGCACTGATGGATTTTGAGTCTATTTTATCTACCGCACCAGTCAAATTTACTTTTTTCTGGAGACCATAACCTACAACTACAACTTCGTTCAATTGAGTTTTTTCTTCTTGCATGGTTATTTCAAGATAATCCTTTGCTTTTATCTCAACTGACTCAAAACCAATATAACTAAAAACAAGAATCGAAGAAGAAGATATATTTTCAATGGTAAAGTTTCCATCAATATCTGTAATTACACCTTTAGATTCACCTTTTACTATGGCATTTACACCAGGAAGCGCCATACCTGTATTGTCTTTTACGATACCATGTACAGTCATCGATAATAGATCACTTTTCACCTGAATCACAGCTCCATTACTTACACTATTCATGTTACTGGTACTAGGTAAAGCCTTTATTGGGCATGTTGGGCCTAGTGCTAGACAACTAGCAATACATACTGATTTTAAATAATTAACCTGAATAGGTTTAATCTTTTGCCTTTTTTTCATAACTTTGTAATTAAATCTTTTAATGATACTTGAAAGATGATTTTTAAATCGACTGATTCGGCTATATCAGTCGATTTTTTATTGCGCACAAAAGTATCCTGCGGGTGTTACACTTATATTTCATTATCATATATTTTATATTTCAAAAATATTTGTATAATTTAATGTGGTTTTTTAGTGTAAAACCTATATGGCTATACAATAAATCTCTTTTTACCTTCTATTTTCACTTAATTCACAATCCTGCTGTCATAGATATAACATTACCATTACATAGGTAATTCAGGAATATTATATCTTATCAACGATTTTGTTACAGAGTAAAAGAGCAATAAAAACGTATTTACTTTTGTTCGAAATCAAATTAATTAAAAATGAAAAAAGGAATATTTTTTTTAGTCTTGCTAGCTTTTATTGGAAATTATTCTATTGCTAGAAATTTAAAAGGAAAAGTTTTTTGCAGTGGAAAAGGGTTGAGTGGTGTTGTAGTAACAGATGGAATAAATTGTACGGTTACAGATAAAAATGGAGAGTACCAGTTAAACACAGATTCTACATCCGATTTTGTGTTTATTGTTACACCATCAGGATATATTGCTTCATATGCTACAGGAACTCCTTGTTTCTATAAATCTGTTTCTGCCCATAATCACGATTTTGAACTTTATGAATATAGTGTTCCTCAAGGCACATATACAATGTTTGCAGTAGGTGATACTCAACCTGGAAGTGATCATGATTATGAACGATTAGAAAAAGAAGGGTTCCCAGATCTCAAAAGTTATGGCGAGGAATACAGGGAAAAAAATATCCCTGTAGCTGCTATTTTATTAGGTGATATGGTTTATGATAATCAAGAAACTTATGGAAGATTTAAAGATAACTTAAGAAGACTTGGTTTTCCTGTTTATCCAGTAATTGGCAATCATGACCATGAAGAATACTTTGATAATGGTCAAAAAAGTGAATTAGTTTATAAACAATTTTTCAGACCTAATTATTATGCCTTCAATATGGGGAGAGATTATTATATTGTACTAGATAATATTGACTATCGAGGAAATCGCCAATACGATGAACGGATAACTCAAACTCAATTGGAATGGGTAAAAAAATATGTTGAATACATACCTAAAGGTTCGCAGGTATTCGTTGCGATGCATGCTCCAGCTTACATATATTATCTTCCTGAAAGAGTAATGGGGGGGCTAAGGAGATTATGGATATACTAAAAGATTATAAGGTGTCTATATTGTCTGGACATACTCATATTCATTCGAATTTGAAGTTGCGTTCTAATGTAAGAGAGCATATGATTGCATCAATAGGTGGTGCTTGGTGGTTAGGGAATTGTAAATATACATATGACGGAACACCAATGGGGTATCAAGTATTTGAATCAACTCCTTTAGGTTTGCAATGGCATTATAAGGCTTTAGGTAAGCCACGTAACTATCAATTTAAGGTTTATCCTATAGGTACTTTTCCCGGACATACTAATGAATTATGTATAAAAATATGGAACTGGGATGAAGGGTGGAAAGTTGAATGGAAAGAGGATGGAAAAGATAAAGGTGAAATGAAATCTTTCCCTTCTGTAGATCCTGATTATACATGGTATCTTAATAGAAGTGCTGCTGACGGAACATTGAATTTAAAAGGAACTAAACCGCAGGAAAATGCTTATGCTTTTTTCTCTGCAACTCCTGCTGTGGATAGTAAAACGATTGAAATTATAGTGACTGATCGGTTTGGGAATAAATATGTACAGTTAGTAAGTAATAAATGAATTGATTGAAATAAAATAGTGTCCCTCTTTTATTTGAATAAGGATATAGCAACCCCAAAAAGTTTTTTTCTAACTTTTTGGGGTAAATTATTTAAAGATAGCCTCTTTTTAGAGAGTAAGAGAGAATCAATATCCAGGGTTCTGCTTCATTCCTGAATAAGCATCGAGTGCAGTTTGAGGAATGGGGAGATAGAAATGTTTGTTCGGGTTGAATCCTGTCTGCTCGATAGGTATGTTCCGCAACCGGTAATATGGATAAGCGCTTCCGGTTCCTTGCAGCAGATTGATGTAGTCTTTCCATTCTGCACCTTCGATAGAGAATGCCTCGTTTAAGATGTTTTTAATTTCTGTGACTTCCATTTCTCTTCCGGTTTGAGAATAAGCGATGGCAGCCATAAGGTAGACTTCACGCAGCAGAACTGGATGAATGTAGTCGCCTCCGGGATTACCGAAATTGTCTTTATATCCTCCCCAAATAACTTCTTTACTTTTAGGATTGTCGAGAGCCTGTGGGTCTAAAATGAATGCGTTGGTATCCAAAATATATTGGCATTGCTGAATAGCAGCTTCGTAAGCTCCAGAAAGTAGGGAAATCTTTGCAAGTAGGGCTCTGGCTGCTAATTTTTTCTCCGTGTCAAATGTATTTACTAAATCAGTCAGATAGTAAATCAAGTAGTCTTGACTTTCCTGTGTGTCATTAGGTATGAGTTTACCATAATATCCGAACAACTGGCTTTGAATGACTCCTAAGTCAATGGTTAGATTCCAGGATGCTTCCCATCCTTCTGCAGTATTGAGTGAAGTTAGTTGTTCCAGGTATTTTTTACAATCATCTATTGTCTGGTATGCGAAATCCCAGAAGGGGTCTGATATATATCCTATGTTACTGTAATTAAATTCAGGACTGTAGAGCAAATTAAATTCCATGTTTTTGCTTTGAGTAAGGAATGTCTCAAATGATTGTTTCCATAGTGCTTCCACTTCAGATACATTGATTTCTTCCTCTTTTATTTCTGCCATGTAGTGAGTCTTTGTCAGACTGTCTTCCGGAAGATCTTTGTAATTCACGAAGTAAGTATAGGGGTCACTGCTCACTTTATCATCCACGTTTATCAGGCCATCTCCGTTTAAGTCGACGTAGATTAAATTTCCGTTTTCGTCCATTCCTGCGATTAAGAAGCCGTCGTACAGGTTAGAGAAATTTTCTTTGCTAATCACATAACTTAATGTATCACTTTGGTGCTGAATAATTGCTTCACCGTTTTCATTCGTTATGAAAGTGCCAAGCAGGTTTCCTCTTCCATCTTTTGCTTCGATATTAACTCCTGCAAGTGCTTCTCCTGTAGGTAGCTTGGTGATAATGGTTGTTTCATGTAAAGGAATTGTGGGTGCTTCTATCATAGGAATCACTTCAGGAACTACATACACATAGCTGTTTCCGGCTTTAATGGCATTGCCTTCAATTTTGACTCCATTAATCTGTACGTCATCTTCAGTACGTGTCACATAAAGCGTTTCGTTGCTGATACTGGTTAGTTTTGTGCCATCTTTCAAATCATCTTTTGTATAGCTTCCTTTGGCGATGTGATTTTTGATGGAAGCTGTATCCAATACGGCAGCACGGCTTGCGGTACTTATGTTTTTTACCGCAAAGACGGTCAGTTTGTCTTGTGTCAGGTCGGCTACATTCACTTTTTCCAGTATTTCTACAAACTGGCTGACTTCCGGATTGCTTTCTTTCAGTACTTCTACAATTTTTTGTACTTCTTCCTGTCCTTTGGAAGGAGGAGGTTCCGGAGTTGGGTTTTCTTCGTCACTGCATGCATTCAGGAGGCATAAAGAGAAGATGCCTAACAAATAATAAGCTAATGTTTTCATGGTAGCAGATAATTTAGGTGAAACATAAAATAAAACAAAGCAATACTTATTTCAGCGGAATACTGAGGTAGCCTTTCGACAGGGCTTTAATAACCAGGTCGGTGGCATTCTTGGCCCCGAACTTCACCATCAGGTTTTTCCGGTGCCATTCTACTGTATTCTCTGAAATAAAGAGACATTCGGATATTTCGTGGGTATTCATGCCTTTGGCTATGGCTTTCAGTACATCCAGTTCCCGAATGGTAGGAGCAGAATCGAGGGTGTCGGGTGTGTGCCCGATTTTATCTTTTTCTTTATAGAGTTTTTTGAATTGCGGACAATAGTATTTTTTCCCCTTTAAAACTGTCTGTAAAGCTTTTTGAATGTATTCTCCAGCAGAAGACTTGAATACCACGGCGTCAATGTCAGGGTGTTTCAGTTTGTTGACAATCCAGATTTCTTCGTGCATGGTGCTGATAATAATCCTGGCTTCTGGAGATTTCTGCTTAATCTGATGAATCAGTTCGAAACCGTCTATATCAGGCAGGTCTAAATCGATGATATACAGATGAATTGAATGCAGAGCGAGCAAACTGCCCAGTTGTGAACCTGTTTGGGCAGTATAGATGTGTTCTATGCCTTCAGTCTGAAGAAGCAGGCTTTTTAGGCCTTCCAGCACAAGAGGATGGTCGTCTACGATGGCTACATTCAAATTCATGCAATACTTGTCTTTTTATTTGTTAACAAAAGTACGCAACCCTCTTGAGATAATGCCCACGGGAACCCGTAGTTTTTCTATAGGAAAAGCGGAATAATGATTTGTATTTTTTCTGCTTCAACTGAAATGTGTCCTTTCATTGCCATCACTCTTTCTTTCATAGTTTGTAGCCCGATACCTTTTTCTGAGGTAGAGCTGAATTTCCCGTTGTGTGAAATGGTGAGTTCCAGATTCGGAAGTTTCCACTCCAGTGTGAGATGGATTTCCGTGGGGGAGGCATGTTTGAGCGCATTGCCGGTAGCCTCCTGAATGATGCGGTAGATGTTCAGGCAATAAGTTTTCGAAAGTACAGACCAGTCGCATTCTTCGGGAAGAGTGGTCAGGGTGACTTTACATGATGCAGAGGTCATCCGTTCAGCATAGTTCTGTAATACTTGCTTTAAAGTCGTTTCCTGGAAGGTAGGAGGAAGCAGTTCGTGGGATACACGTCGGATGTTCTCCCGACTGGTGCGCAGGAGTTCTTTCCACGATTCGTTGAGTGTGGAGGCATTCATCTCGAGTGCATACAGGTCGTTGCAAACGCCGTCGTGGAGTTCTTTGGCCAGACGGTTGCGTTCTTTCTCGAGCTCTTGCAGGTAGGCATGTGTGGCATTCCGTTCCGTATCGCGTTGCAAAGTTTCGAATTCACGCTTTTGTGCTTCCGCTTCTCTTTTCTGCCGCTCAATACGGAGCTTTTGTTTTTGGATAAAGTAGAGTGAAACGAAGGCCATTATAGCCATCAGGATTAACAGAAACGTAATCTTCAATTGCAGATTCTGCTTTTCCTTTTGACGCTTTTCCTGCAGCTTCTGGTACTCCAGCTCCTTTTTCTGGGTTTCATATTTCACGGAAAGCTCTTCCAGCTGGCGACTTTTTTCTTGCACGAACAACGAATCGCTGAGTGCTTTGGCCAATTCCAGCGTGTGGTAGGCCTGTGGAAAGTCAGATAGTTCCTTGTAAACAAGATGAAGGTTGTTATACACGTCATATTGCAGGAACGGATAATTTTCGATGCCCGGCAGTTGCAGGATTTTCTGTGCAGTCTGAGTGGCAGCCTTCCATTCTTTGCGGGTCTGCTGGACATAGAAAAGTACCTGATAGTAATTGACAAGTGCCATGGTAGAGTTGACCTTAGCGGCAAGTGCATTCGTTTGTTCTATCAGTTTCTGGATTTCTGAGGCAGATGCCTGGGTGCGGAACAAGGTCAGCAGGTAGTACGTGCGGGCACCAAGTTCCGTTTCGGGCTGTTGCAGTTGCTGGGATAGGGCAATGGCTTTAGACAGATAGGTTTTGGCGGCTTCGTATTCTTTTTGAGTGATGAAAATTGAAGAACAGACGGTATAAATCTGTGTGCGGAATGACTTATCCTGACATTGATCGGCCTGCTTAACCGCATCTAAGGCGTATTTTACTGCCTGAGCCGGATTCTTCATATCTAAGTAAACCGTAGCCAGGTTGTTGTATAATGTGGTAATTGCTTGTAAGTTTTCTTCGTTGTTTCCGGAAAGAAGAGGCGCATATTGCAGGGCTTTGTCGTAGGCAGCAATTGCTTCGGTGAGTTTTCCGGACGAGCGCAGGTAGACTCCTTGTGAAGTGTAGCATGACATCATGGCACAGGTATCCTTTTCTGTCATTGCAAGTTGAAGAGCTTGTTCAATAGCCCATAGGGCAGAATCTACCTTACCTGCCTGATAATAAGTATCGGCCGTTTCTGTCAGTTTTTCTACATCCGGCTTGGGAGTGACTGAAAAAAGAAAGCCGGGAATACACCATAACAAAATGAAGATGCAGTTTTTCATAGGCGGCTGTTATTATGTGTGGCTTTTGCAATGTAGCCAAAAAGTTTGGATTATTCTATAGTTTTGTGTATTTTCATCAAGTTTTTTACGAATTACTAAAAATAATATGGTATGACGAAAGAAGAATTGATGCGTAAGGCTATTGAGTTGTCAGTGAAGAATGTAGCTGAAGGTGGCGGTCCTTTTGGTGCTGTCATTGCAAAGAACGGTGAGATTGTGGCTACGGGAGTAAACCGTGTGACGCCGGATTGCGACCCGACCGCCCATGCAGAAGTAAGTGCCATCCGTGCGGCAGCTAAGAAACTGGGTACATTCGATTTGAGTGGTTGTGAGATATATACTTCTTGTGAGCCATGTCCCATGTGCTTAGGTGCAATCTATTGGGCACATCTGGACCGTATGTATTATGGAAATAACAAGCACGATGCGGCAGCTATCGGCTTTGACGATGCCTTTATTTATGAGGAACTGGATTTGAAACCGGCGGAAAGACGTCTGCCCTCAGAAGTTTTGTTGCCGGAAGAAGCTATTCGGGCTTTTCAGGACTGGACTGAAAAAACAGATAAGGTGGAATACTAAAATGATTGGGTAATAAGGCTGTAATGCCTTTATATTTTTTTATGTTTCTCTTAGGGGAAACGTAATAAGGATAAGACTGTTTTACAGAAAAGTATGTAACGTTTTCTGCTTACCTTTCTTCTTGTTATTTCTGATTTAAGACCGTAGTAAATTCTCGTTCAAAATTGGGCGTGAAAACGTTTTTCCCTAAATTCTGCCGGATTTCATCCAGTGACCAGAAACGTCCTCCTGCCAGTTCTTCACTGGGAGAGATGGGACTGTCGAATACGGTCTTGTGCGAAAATACCAGTTCTTTTTCCCGGTCTGATTCAAATACATAATGTGTCAGCAGCTGAGAAGTAAAATCGGAAATGCCGAGTTCCTCTCCGGCTTCCCGTTTCAGTGCCATTTCCACGCTTTCTCCCAAGTCTACATGTCCTCCTACGGAGGTATCCCATTTTCCCGGTTGGATGTCTTTCCATTCCGGACGTTTTTGCAGATACAATTCTCCTTTGCTGTTGAATACATGCAAGTGGACTACCGGGTGCAGCAGCTTGCTGCCGTTGTGGCATTCTCCTCGGGTAGCGGCACCTGTGATGTTTCCTTCTTCGTCTACGATGGGAAACATTTCTTCGCTATTGTCTGTCATTGTTTCTTCTGTTTGGGGTTAGGGGATAAGTAAAGATGAATCTCCGTAGCTCAGGAAGCGGAAATCATGCGCCAGCGCGTAATCATAGATGGGACGCCAGTTTCCTTTCACAAAAGCAGAGACCAGTAACAGCAGGGTGCTTTGCGGCTGGTGGAAGTTGGTGACCATTTTCTTGACGATGTGGTAATTGTATCCCGGTGCAATGATAATCTGTGTACTGGTGTGCAGCGCATCGAGCTGGTTCCGGTCCATGTAATCGAGAATCTGTTGCAGGGCTTCTGTGGTACTTAACTCCGGATGAGTTTCGTAGGGTTGCCATTGCTGTACGTGCAGTTCCTGCTGGCTGGCATCGGGGTGCTGTGACAGGGTGACACCGATGTAGTAAAGGCTCTCCAGTGTACGGACAGAAGTGGTTCCTACCGCCACGGCTTCACCTCCATGTGCCAGGAGCTTCTCTATGGTTCCACGGTTTACGGAGATATATTCCGTATGCATTTCGTGACCTTCTATTTCTTCACTTTTCACCGGTTTGAAAGTGCCGGCTCCGACGTGAAGGGTGACTTCTTCCAAATCCACTCCTTTTTCTTTGAGAGCGTTCAATACGCGTTCCGTGAAATGCAGACCGGCAGTCGGGGCAGCTACGGAACCTTTTATCTTCGAGTAGACGGTCTGGTAAGTTTCCTTGTCGCTTTCCTGTGTTTCTCTGTTCAGGTAAGGAGGAATGGGCAGTTCGCCGAAGAACTCCAGAATGTCGGCAAAGGTTACTTCCGGATTGTCCCAGGTGAAATCAATCCAGTGGCTGGTGCCGTGACATTCTCCACGAGTAGCAGTCAGCGTCAGTGTCTTTCCCTTTACTGTCATTTCCTTGTGCAGAGGGCCTTCTTTCCATTTCTTCAGGTTGCCAATCATGCATAGCCAGGCCGCATGCTGGGTTTGCTGGAAGTTGAGCACATAGTCGTTGGGCTCAATGGGTTCCAGACAGAAAATCTCGATCAGCGCACCTGTTTCTTTGCGGAAGTGCAGACGCGCCTGAATGACTTTCGTGTTGTTGAAAATCATGAGGGTACCGGGCTCCAGGTAGTCTGGAAGGGAGGTGAAATGTGTTTCACTGATTTGTCCATGCTGATACACCAGCAACTTGGACTGGTCGCGGACCGGCAGCGGAAATTTAGCGATGCGTTCATCCGGCAGCGGATAGTTGTAGTCGCTAATCTTTATATGTTTTGTTTCTTCCATGTCGTTTATTTTTTTGCAAAAGTACAACAAATAGCAGAATCCTCCTAACATAATAATTTTTTCGTGGACTTCCTTTTGCAGACTGCTGAATAATTTCCATATTCCGTGGAAAGTCGTTACATTTGTGAGTGTAATAAATTGAAGACAGATTATGAAAATAGGAGATAAAGTACGCTTCCTGAGTGAAGTAGGCGGTGGCATTGTCCGGGGATTTCAAGGAAAGGACATTGCTTTGGTGGAAGGAGAAGATGGTTTTGAAATTCCTATGCTGATTAGGGAGTGTGTGGTGATACAGACCGACGATTATAACATCCCGTTGAAATCTACAGCCAAGCCTTCTGCACCGGAAGTTGAAGAAGAGGAGGAAGAAGAAAAGCCGATAACTTATCGGGCACCTGAAATCCGTGGAAATGATGTACTGAATGTGTTTCTGGCTTATGTGCCGCAGGATGTAAAGGCCATATCCTCTACTGCATTTGATACTTATCTGGTGAATGACAGTAACTATTTTATTGATTATTTGTATCTTTCGGCAGAGGGTAAGAGCTGGACTTTACGCAGCCGGGGAACGGTGAAACCGAACATGAAGATGCACCTGGAAGAGTTTGAAAAGAGTGCATTGAACGGCATGGAGCGTGTGGCCGTACAGCTTCTGGCTTATAAGGATGACCGTACCTTCCTACTGAAACAGGCGGTGAATCAGGAGTTGCGCATTGATACCGTGAAGTTCTACAAGTTGCATACTTTCCAGTCTTCCGACTTTTTTGAGGAACCGGCCTTGATTTATGAGATTGTCAAGGATGATGAAACGGTAAAGCAGGTGTATGTTTCGGCCGATGACATCAAGAATGCATTGTTGCAGAAGAACGTGCAGGACGTACCGGCAAAGTTGCAGAAAAAGCAACACGTGGTAAAGAATGAAATTGTGGAGGTTGATCTGCATATCCATGAACTGCTGGATGACACTACCGGTATGGGAAACGCCGAAATGTTAAATTATCAGCTGGATGTGTTCCGCAAGACATTGGAGGAATACAAACAGAAGAAAGGGCAGCGGATTGTGTTTATCCATGGCAAGGGAGACGGTGTATTGCGTCGGGCTATCTTGGATGAACTGAAACGCAAATACAAGACTTATCAATGGCAGGATGCTTCTTTCCGTGAATACGGTTTTGGAGCTACAATGGTTACAATTCACTAAAAGATATGGGAACGTTAAAAGAAATGCTGTCGGCCGACCGTTTTGCGGCTGAGGCTGGAGTGGAATTACTGGAAATCAGTCCGGGATATGCCAAAGCCCGGATGAAGGTGACTGAAAAGCATCTGAACGCCGGAGGAGTTTGTCAGGGAGGTGCATTGTTTACATTGGCCGATTTGGCATTTGCCGCTGTGGCTAATAGCCGTGGACGTCTGACTTTGTCACTGAATGCTAATATCACTTTTCTGCGTGCAATCAGTGAAGGGTATGTATATGCAGAGGCTACTGAGACGTTTAATCATGGGAGGGTACCTTTCATTGAAGTACGTCTGGTGGATGAGCAACAGCAGTTGATAGCGGTACTGACCAGTTCCGGATACCGGAAAAGTGAAGAATTGAATATCGACGAACTGGAATAAATTCGGCGTATAAAAGAATATGTCAAACGGAGAATGCGCGTTACTGAAATGGGCATTCTCCGTTTGTGTTTTGGACTAGATTTGTTCGAGGGCCTGACTCAGGTCGGCAAGCAAATCTTCAATGTGCTCGGTACCGATGGAAAGACGGATGGTAGACTGTGTGATGCCTTGTTCCGCCAGTTCCTGGTCGTTGAGCTGAGAGTGTGTCGTACTGGCCGGATGGATGACCAGCGATTTGACATCGGCTACATTGGCCAGCAGGGAGAATATCTCCAGGTGGTCGATAAAGTGGTGTGCTTCCGTACGTCCGCCATGGATTTCAAACGTAAAGATGGAGCCGGCACCTTTGGGGAAATATTTCTGATAGAGGGTCGGGGAAGTGTGGTCAGGAAGTGACGGATGGTTGACCTTTTTCACTTTAGGATGGTGCTGCAGGAAGTCTACTACCTTCAGCGCATTCTCTACGTGACGTTCCACTCTGAGCGAGAGGGTTTCCAGTCCTTGCAGAAGGAGGAAGGCATTGAACGGACTGATGGCAGCTCCGGTATCGCGTAACAGAATAGCACGTATTCGGGTGATATAGGCCGCAGGACTTGCCACATCGGCAAAGCAAAGTCCGTGGTAACATGGGTCGGGACTTGTCAGTTGGGGAAATTTACCGGAAGCTTTCCAGTCGAATTTACCGGAATCCACAATGATACCTCCTAATGACGTGCCGTGTCCTCCGATAAACTTTGTGGCAGAATGTATGACGATGTCGGCACCATATTCAATGGGGCGCAGCAGATAAGGAGTGGCAAATGTGTTGTCAATCAGTAAAGGAATCTGATGACGGTGAGCTATTTCCGCAATGCGGGCGATGTCGACAAGCGTGCAGTTCGGATTTCCTAAACTTTCAATGAATACCGCTTTGGTATTGGGCTGGATGGCCTGCTCCACGTTTGCCGCTTCTTCTGCGTCTACAAAAGTGGTGTGTATCCCACGGCTGGGGAAAGTATGTGCCAGCAGGTTGTAAGTTCCTCCATAAATGGTACGGGCCGATACAATATGGTCACCGGTGCGCGTAATATTTTCAAACGCATAACTGATGGCAGCCGCTCCGGAGGCTACGGCCAAGGCAGCTACTCCTCCTTCCAATGCAGCGACTCGCTGTTCCAGTACACTTTGGGTGGGATTGGTCAGTCGGCCATAGATGTTTCCGCTGTCTTCCAGACTGAAACGGGCTGCGGCATGGGCTGAGTCATGAAAGACGTACGAAGTCGTCTGATAGATGGGGACTGCTCGTGCATCGGTCGTCGGATCGGGATTTTCTTGTCCCACATGTAGCTGGAGGGTTTCGAAGTGTAGCTTAGTTCTATCCATAGTCGTAAGTGTGTAAAAGTGATTAAATGATACTGCAAAAGTAGTTTGTATGGTTATATCGTCCAATATTTGATGAAAATATGGAGAATTGTTCTATATAATGATGGTTCGAAAGAAAAAACTTGTAGATTTGCTGTCGTAAAACAACTCATAATAGAATAATATTCTTATGACAGAAAAACTGGATAAAGTGGATTTGCAGATTCTCCGTACGTTGCAGGAGAATGCCCGGTTGACCACTAAAGAGCTGGCGGCACAGGTTAGCTTGTCGTCTACTCCTGTGTTTGAGCGGTTGAAAAGGTTGGAGAGGGAAGGATACATCAAGAAGTACATTGCTGTGCTGGATGCCGATAAACTGAATCAGGGATTTGTGGTATTCTGCAATGTCAAATTGCGTCGGATGAATAAAGACATAGCTATGGAGTTCACCCGTATCATTCAGAACATTCCGGAGGTGACGGAGTGCTATAACATTTCCGGCAGTTACGATTATCTGCTGAAAATTCATGCTCCGAACATGAAATATTACCAGGAGTTTATTATTAATGTATTGGGAACAATTGACAGTCTGGGTTCGCTGGAAAGTATGTTTGTCATGGATGAAGTGAAGCATGACTATGGACTGCACATATAGGAGCGGAAAATCATTTTCTGTGTATTTATTCCATAAATAGAATAGAACATAGAATATTATTCTAATTCTATCTGCCTTTAATGGGAAAAACAGTCCGTTTTTTCTAAATATCTTCCGATTGTTGGTGGATAGCACTTTTGCTTGTATCTTTGCCGACAAATTATACAAATGCACTATGAAAGTAATAGATTTGATAAAGAATAGTAAGGAACCCGTGTTTTCCTTTGAGATTTTGCCACCGTTAAAGGGAAACAGTATACAAAAAGTATATCACATCATTGATAAGTTGAGGGAGTTTGACCCTAAATACATCAACATCACTTCACATCACAGTGAGATAGTGTATTTGCCGCAGCCCGATGGAAACCTGAAGAAGACTACGGTACGCAAGCGTCCCGGAACGGTAGCCATTGCCGCAGCCATTCAGAATAAGTATGGCATTCAGGCGGTGCCTCATATCATCTGTAAGGGATTTACGAAGGAGGAAACGGAATATGCCTTGCTCGACCTGAATTTCTTAGGCATTAATAACTTGTTGCTGCTGAGAGGAGATTCCAAGCCGCTGGACATTGCAGAAAAAGATTTGTGTTTGTACCATGAGCATGCCACCGATTTACAGGAACAGGTGAACCGTTTCAATCAGGGCATTGGACTGGATGGTTCCAAGATAGAAGGAATTGAAACTCCTTTCTCTTACGGTATGGCTTGTTATCCGGAAAAGCATGAAGAAGCTCCCAATATGGAGTCCGACCTGTTCTACTTGAAAGAAAAGGTACGCAACGGAGCTGATTATGTGGTGACACAGATGTTTTTCGACAACGAGAAATACTATGCTTTCGTAGAACGTTGCCGTCAGGAAGGTATTGACGTGCCCATTATTCCGGGAATCAAGCCTGTGGTATTTAAGAATCAGTTGAATGTATTGCCTAAAGTGTTCCGCACAGACATTCCTGAAGCCTTTGCTTCTGAACTTCGTAAATGTACGACGGACGAAGAAGTGAAAGCTGTAGGAGTGGAATGGTGCAAGGCACAGTGTAAGGATTTGTTGGCACACGGAGTTCCGGGCCTGCACTTTTACACATTCATGGCATCCGACAGTGTATATAAGGTAGCCAAAGAGGTGTATTAACCTCTTTGACTTTTTACATCGCAATCCTTCTTAACCGGATACGCAGGTTGAATAATTCAGCATCTGTGTGCGGGGAAGAGGGATTGTGTGGTTTTATAGTGAGGCTATGCTCTTTTCCGTTCACCGCATCCGGAATGATGAAATCCTGACGGTAAGCTTTCTGTTCCTCGGCAGGGCGCAGCAAATAAGCCGCTTCGTCTTCAAAACGGTTATAGCTGCGAAGGATTACCTGATTCTTTCCTTTCTTGAGTGGAAGAATCACTTTTTCCGTACGGAACTTCGTGCGATACGGATTCAGATGCTTGGCTATCAGTTTTCCGTTCAGGTAGACCTCCATTCCATTTCCGGCACCAATTTCCGCCAGAATATGCTGTGAACGCGGAGAGTCTATTTCTCGCATCACATAATAGCTGGATAGAATCGGGCTGGAAACCTTGTCACTGTCTTTATCTGTTTTGGTCCAGGTTTTACCGGATACAGGTGCATGCTGTAAGTCTGCATCCAGTTTCTCTGCCGAATGGAACACTCCGCTGCCGGGGCCACATACGTAGGTATCTCCCCAGGTAGTCCCTGAAAAAGCCGTTTCTTTTATCTCCTTTCCTTTGTCCAGTGTTACGGTGTAGGTCTTTCCATCCAATATCAGGTCTATTTCTCTTCCTGCTTCCTGTGAAGTGTAGATAATCTCCAGTTGTTTCAACAGAAGTTGTTCGAAATTCCAGCTGTAACCCGTAATGCTACGGTAGTTCGTATAGTAGTCAAAGCAGGAGTAACTGTATTGCGGCGTAGCGTTACGCGGAGTAAGTACGGCATTTCTGATGGTCTTTCCAGGGAACGGTTCAATCTTTTTATCGAAGGAAAGAGTCAATACGTGTATTTGTTTGTCCTTGTGGGCTGAGGCCGGTACGGTCAAAACTACCTCGTCACCATATTGCAGGTATGTAGCCATTTTCCCGTCTCCTTTCTGCAGAAGATAGCCGGGCATTTGCAGGGTGATTTTTCCATCTGCCGGATATTTCCCAGAGAGAAACAAGTACAGGTGATTATCTTTGCGTGTTACTTCTCCCCATGTAAACTCTTCCTGGAAAGGAGAAGCTTCTGTCTGATATACAGCGTAGCCATAGCGGGAAAGCCAGTCGCCCACCTGCTCCAACACTTCTTTCTCAAAGTCAACTACTGCTCCGTTTCCCTTCGGACCGATGTTCAGCAGGTAGTTTCCTCCTCTGGAAACCACGTTAATCAGGCTCCGTGTCTTTTCACGTACCTTGCTTTCTATGCTTCCCCGGTCCTGCCATGCTCTGTATCCCCAGGTTTCATCGAACATGGATGCGGCACTTTGCCAGGGAGCATGAAGGGTTTTGTCCGGATAGTCATTGTCTGCCATTACGCAGAAATCATACCAATCGTTGCCCAGGCGTCCACTCACCATGCAGTCGGGTTGGTATTGGTGTACGAGTTCATACAATTCCTTACTTTGTGCCGGGGTGTTTGCTCCCATATCAAACCAGAGTTCGGAAATCTTTCCATAATTGGTCAGGAGCTCCTTCAGTTGGGCTTTCGAAAAAGCATGGTGTGCTTCTGTAATAAAGTCAGCATTATGAGGTGACATGGGCGATGCATACGGATAGTGCCAGTCGATAAGCGAATAGTACAGTCCGAACCGTAGTCCATGACGGCGGGCAGCTTCCGACATTTCTTTCACGAAATCCCGTTTGCATGGAGTCGCATCGTATGAGTTGAAGGAAGTAGTAGCCGTTTTGAACAGGCAGAAGCCGTCATGGTGTTTGCTGGTCAGGATAATGGAATGCATTCCCACCTTTTTTGCCAGTACGGCAATGGAATCAGCATTAAACTGTGTCGGATTAAATTGGCCGGCAATTTTTTCGTAGTCTTTCTTGGAAATTGGGGCAAAAGCCTGAATCTGTTCACTGTATCCATTCTGCACCTGTTTACCCTGCCATACCCCGCCTAATTGTGAGTAAAGTCCGAAGTGGATAAACATGGAATATTTGTCTCCGTGCCATTGGCGGAAGGCTTCTTGAGATACCTGGCCTTTTGCTCCCAGGCCTATCACACACATCAATAGAATGATTAACAGTTTTTTCATGGCTTCTTATTTATGCTCTTTAAGAGCAAAGATAACGAGTTCTTTGTTTTTATACCGCTTTTTTATGTAATTCTGGAAGACTTTTATAACCTCTTTATTTATAAGAGGTTTGAAAGGAAGGATAAAATAGAGGTAACGAATTGGCAACCGTGTCTGTTTCTGCGATTTGCTGTGAGTTGCTATCAATGTCACTCGTCTTGATGCAAAAGTAGCAATAAAAATCGGAAATATATCAAAACGTCCCATGATTTTTATCGCAGGACGTTTTTTATAATCACTAAATAAATTTGTTTCAGTAGGGATATTTAATTTCTGCGAATTACGGGTTATGATTGCTCAAATTTATACTTCAATCCATATTCTTCCAGTTTGACGTACAGTGTTGTCCGTCCTATTCCGAGCAATTCAGCGGCAACCTTGCGGTTCCCGTTTGCCTGCTTTAACGCACGTAAAATCCGTTCCTTATCCTCTGTGTCATTGCGCAGTGCGAAGCTGACAGGTGAGTTAGGTTTTGTTACGGCAAGTTCCAGATGTTCTTTCGTGACAAGTCCCGTTTGCGCCTGCAACACCGCACCCATGATTTTCTGCCGAAGCTCACGGACATTTCCCGGCC
>OKWR01001131.1_pt1 | contig 19782 bp, 22 predicted proteins | sample 1607101 | NCBI WGS metagenome assembly OKWR01 (sample SAMN04414076, study PRJEB24778) | human gut metagenome | material: faecal | host: Homo sapiens
GTGCAAGCCGACCCGGACCAACGGCCAGAGGACGCGCAACCTCCCACAGCATGACCCGGCCAAGTGGCAACTCTACAAGAGCTACAACCGGCAGGACGTTGTGACCGAGCAGGAGATCCTACGGAAGCTATCCATCTACAAGACACCGGAGTCAGAGCAGGAGCTCTGGGCTCTGGACCAACACATGAACGACAACGGCGTGGCGCTCGACATCCCCATGGTCGAGAAAATCGTCGAATATGACACCCGGCGCCGGCAGGAGCTCCAGGAAGAAGCCCAGGAGCTCACCGGGCTGAAAAACCCAAACAGCCTGGCCCAGCTGAAGCGCTGGCTCGCAGAGCAGGGCGTGGAGATGACCAGCGTCACCAAGGACACCATCACCGAAGCGCTGCGAGATCCGGATCTCCCGGACATCGTCCGGAGAGTGCTGGAGATCCGCACCGCCCTGGGCAAGACCAGCGTGGCCAAGTACAGCACGATGCTGGTGGCGCACTGCCAGGATCACCGGCTGCGAGGCATCCTTCAGTTCTACGGCGCCAACCGCTCCGGACGCTGGGCCGGCCGTCTGGTGCAGACGCACAACCTGGCCAAGAACACGCTGCCGGATCTGGCCCTGGCCCGCGAGCTGGCAGCCGAGGGAGACTTCGAGACCATGGGCACGCTGTTCGGAGAGACGGCCTTCGTCTTCTCTGAGCTGATCCGGACGGCCTTCATCCCATCAGAGGGCTGCCGCTTCGTCGTCTCTGACTTCTCGGCCATCGAGGCCCGCGTGGATCGCCGGCGAGGAATGGACCCTGGAAGCTTTCCGGCAGGGCAAGGACATCTATTGCGAGACCGCCTCCATGATGTACCACGTGCCCGTGGAAAAGCACGGAGCCAACAGCCACCTCCGCCAAAAAGGAAAGGTCGCAGTTCTGGCCTGCGGCTACCAAGGCGGCGTCGGCGCCATGAAGCGCATGGACAAAGGCGGCACTATCCCGGAGGACGAGCTCCAGAGCGTCGTGGACCAATGGCGGGGGGCCAACCCCAGCGTGGTGAAGCTCTGGCGCAACTGCGAGATGGCGGCCAGGACAGTCATCGAAGAACACCGCACCGTCCGGCTGAAGAACGGCATCGCCTTCGGCTACGTCAACGGTAACCTGTTCATCAAGCTGCCCAGCGGCCGGAAGCTCTGCTACTGGAACACCCACCTGAAGATGGACCCGAGGGACGGCCGCGAGCACATCGTCTACATGGGAGTCAATCAGGAAACCAAGCAATGGGGAGAGACTGAGACCTACGGCGGCAAGCTGGTCGAGAACATCACCCAAGCCATCGCCAGAGACTGCCTGGCCATATCCATGCAGAGGGTCGCAGCTCTGGGCTATAACATCGTGATGCACGTCCATGACGAGATGATCGTTGACGTGCCAATCGAAGACACCGACGCGCTGGAGCGGATCAACGCCTGTATGGGCGAGGCGATCCCCTGGGCGCCCGGTTTACCACTACGGGGTGACGGCTACGAGACCCCGTTCTACATGAAAGACTAAGGAGGACACACAAATGAAAATTAACCGCACCATGACCATCGAAACCAACGAGATCCAGATCGGCGACCGCATCCAGGTCGGCAACTATACCGCCACCTGCCAGGCTCTGCCTGGCAAAGGCCTGGCTCTTTTCCTTCTGGACCAGTATCTCGACAAGGCCATGCAGATGAACGAGAAGAACACCAACAAGGGCGGCTACCAGGAGAGCGATCTCCGCGAGGAGCTCAACAGCGAAAAGATTCTGAAGGACTTCACTGGTCTGGAGCTGGCGCCCTTCGACAACGGCGATCTGCTCCGTCTGCCGTTCTACGGCGAGATGTTCGGGCACGATGACTGGTACAACTCCGGCGCCGTGGAGCCTGACGACTGCGAGCAGTGGCCTCTGATGAAGGAACGCGCCAATCGCGTCGCCGAACGCAAGAGCGAAAGCTACGAGTGGGGATGGCTCCAGAACAAGTACGGCCGGTCGGCGACGCGTTTCTGCGCTGTCGACGACGACGGTGATGCCTACGCCTGGGACGCCTCGAACTCCCTCGGCGTCCGCCCGGCTTTCCTGATCAAGTTATCGTAAATCCCGGGGGCCTCGTGCCCCCGACATAAACCATCTACAAGCAAGGAGGACAGCGATGGAGCCTATCGCTATACGCTGGGAGACCGGCTACATAACCATCAACCCGGACGCCTTTTTCCCAACAAGCACAGCCAGGATCCGGAAGCTCCTCCGGGTGGTCGCCCTGGACTTTGAGCATCAGGACGTCATCCGGATGCAGCTGGCCGGGGCCCGCGAGAGCCGAGCCCAGGAGCTCCTGGACGGCCGCAAGAGCCTCGCCAACGAGGCAGTAAACCACCACCAAAAAGCAGCGGACCTGGAGCCGCAGATCGAGGCGGCCAAGCGCCGGATCACCACCCTCCGGGCCTGCATCAAAGAGCAGCCAAAGAGGGCCCGCCAGCTGGGATACCCTGAACGGCTGCACGAGGAACGGGAACAGCTGAAGAAGCTGACCGCCGAGCGCTCCGGAGCCCTCTCAGCCTTCCGGAAGAAAAAGCGCGAGTTCGAGGCCGCTGAGGCCACGGCTGAAAAATTAAGACAAAACGCGGAGGTGCTAAGACCATGACCAACACAGCGGAAAAACTCACCCTGCCCCTGTTCATGGTCAAGTACAACGGCGACCTCCTGATCTCGACCGGCCGCAGCCGCTTCGAGACCTCCTGGAAGAATAAGACCATGAGCTGGGCGGCTCTCCTGAATAAGCTCTCCCGCTCCATGGAGACCACAGAGACCCACGCCGAGTACATGAAGATGAGCAAGGAGCAGCAGGACAAGATCAAGGACATCGGCGGCTTCGTCGGCGGTCATCTGAGGGATGGCCGCCGCAAGACCGGCTACGTCACGGCCCGCCAGCTGCTCACCCTCGACCTGGACTTCCCTCCGGCCGAGTTCTGGGACAATATCATCGACAACCTGGAGATTGACAACGCCCTGGCGGTCTACTCCACACATAAGCACACTAAGGCGAAGCCCCGCTACCGTCTGATCATGCCTCTTGACCGAGAGGTCACGCCGGACGAGTACGAGGCCATCGCCCGCAAGATCGCCGAGAAGATCGGCATCGACTACTTCGACGACTCCACCTTCCAGCCGACCCGTCTGATGTACTGGCCGAGCCATAGCGTGGACGTCGAGCCCTTCTTCCAATACTACGACGCCCCCTTCCTGGCGGCTGACTCCATCCTGGCAGAGTACCCGGACTGGACCGACACCAGCTACTGGCCGGAGTCGTCCCGTATGGTGGGCATCAGAAAGAGGGACGCCGACCGGCAGGGCGACCCACTGGAGAAGAAGGGCCCGCTGGGCGCCTTCTGCCGCACCTACAGCATCACCGAGGCCATCGCCAAGTTCCTGCCGGACGTCTACACCCCAACGGCCAAAGAGGACCGCTACACCTACGCAGCCGGCTCAACTGCTGCCGGCCTCGTGATCTATGACGGCGACGTCTTCGCCTACTCCAACCACAGCACCGACCCAGCGGGGGGCCGGCTCTGCAACGCCTTCGACCTGGTCCGCATCCACAAGTTCGGCCACCTGGACGAAGGCAAGGAAGACAAAGCAGTCAATCAGCTCCCGAGCCAGAAGGCCATGTATGCGTTCGCGAACGAAGACCCGGGCGTCAGCCTGACGCTCGCGAACGACCGAAAGAGCCAGCAGGTGCTGGACTTCGAGGGCGTGCCGCTCCCGGATGACATCGACGACAGCTGGAAGACGAAACTGGTCCGAGGCGAGAATGGCGACGTCAAGCCGCTGATCACCAACGCCGTGCTGATCCTGGAGAACGAGCCCGCCCTTCAAGGGATCCGCTACAACGAGCTGAGCAACGGCATCGAGGTCAAGGGCAAACTGCCCTGGCCGCGCCCCAACAAATACTGGAGAGACGTGGACGACGCCCATCTCTACACCTGGGTGGCGGACACCTACGGCGTCCAGTTCCCGGAGAGCCGCTTCAGCAAGGCGCTCTCCACGGTCGCAGACAAGCGGCGCTTCAACCCTCTGCGGGAATACCTCCAGCAACTCCCCGAGTGGGACAACGTGCCGAGAGTGGACACGCTGCTGGTCGATTACCTGGGCGCCAAGGACTCAGCCTACACCCGGGCCGTCACCCGCAAGACTCTGATCGGAGCCGTCCAGCGCGTGCTGCAGCCTGGCTGCAAGTTCGACACCGTCCTCGTCCTGGACGGCAAGCCCGGCATCGGCAAGAGCACCCTGCTCCGGAAGCTGGGTGGAAAATGGTTTAGCGACTCCCTCAGCCTGGCCGACACCAGGGACAAGACCGCAGCCGAGAAGCTCCAGGGCGTCTGGATCATGGAAATCGGCGAGATGCAGGGCACCCGCAAGGCCGACGTGGATATTATGAAGGGCTTCATCAGCCGCCAGGTGGATGAGTACCGCGCAGCCTACGGCCGCGTCGTGGAACATCACCCGAGGACCTGCATCATCTGCGGCACCACGAACAGCACAACCGGCTTCCTGAGAGACACCACCGGCAACCGGCGCTTCTGGCCTGTGCCTGTCAACGGCGGCGGCCGCCTCAGTGTCTGGGATATGACCGAAGACACCCGCGCTCAGATCTGGGCCGAGACCATGATCCTCGTGGCTGAGGGCGAGACCTCTTATCTGGACGCCGCGATGGAGCTGGAGGCTGCGAAGATGCAGCGCGAGGCCATCGAGTACGACGACCGCGAGGGCGAGGTCATCGACTACCTGGAGACCCTACTGCCGGCGGACTGGTACAGCTGGGACATGGCGAAGCGCGTGGACTTCTTCCAGCAGCGTGACGTCCTGGACGTGAAGGTGGACTGCACCATGCGCCGGACTAAGGTCTGCGCCCGTGAGATCTTCTGCGAGTGCTGGGGGCGGCCAAAGAACGCCTGGAAGCGCCAGGACGGCTACGACATCGCCGGCATCATGGCGAGGATCCCCGGCTGGGAAAAGACCGGCAGGGAGGCGAGGGTCCCAGGCTACGGCCACCAGCGAGTGTACACAAGAGCCGAGGAATGATGTGGATTTGAACTTGTGGACGCTCACACTTGTGGACACCTGAACGGAGTCCACAAGTCAGCTTGTGGACAGATATGTGGACACGGAAAAACCTTGATTTTACAAGGCTTTTCCACAAGTCCACAAGTGACCACAAGCATTATATGAATTTTTATTATTACAACCGCAAAGAGCGCCCGTAAAACGCCCTCGCGCATATACACAGGGCCTATATAGAAAATTTTCGGCGAAACTTGTGGACAAGGAGGACACCCATGGAAAAAAGAGAACGAGACATAGAAAAATGGCTGCGCGAGAAGATCCAGCAACTGGGCGGCGTCGCGATGAAGTTCACCAGCCCCGGCAATGATGGCGTGCCTGACCGGATCGCAATACTGCCAGGGGGCCAGGTGTGGTTTATCGAGCTGAAGAAGGACGGCGAGGTCCCGAAAAAGATCCAGGAATGGCAGATCGAACGACTCCAGAAGCTGGGCTGCAACGTGGCAGTGATCGCAGGCATGAAGGAGGCGCGAGCCTGGATCTGGGAGGTGATCGGCTGATGAAGTACACCCCCCACGACTACCAAACAAGGGCCACCAACTTCATCCTGGAGCACCCGAAGGCCGGGATGCTGCTGGAGATGGGCCTGGGCAAGACCGTCATCACCATGACCGCCATCGACATCCTGATCAACGAGATGTTCGAGGTGGATCGCGTCCTGGTCATTGCGCCGAAGCGAGTGGCTGAGGACACCTGGACACGAGAGCACGCCAAGTGGGACCACCTCCGCCACCTTCGCGTCAGCAAGGTGCTGGGATCACCGGAGCAGCGGCGCCGGGCGCTGACCACGGACGCCGACATCTACGTCATCGGCCGCGACAACGTGGTCTGGCTGGTGGATCTCTACCAGAAGCTGAAGACCGGCTGGCCCTTCGACATGATCGTGATCGACGAGCTCTCCAGCTTCAAAAACCCCCAGGCCAAACGCTTCCGGGCTCTCCGGAAGGTCATGCCGAGGGTGAGCAGGGTCGTCGGTCTGACCGGCACCCCTTCGGCCAACGGCCTCATGGATCTCTGGGCTGAGATCTACCTGCTGGACCGTGGCGAACGCCTGGGCCAGACGCTGGGAGCCTACCGCGAGAAATACTTCCGGCCGGGAGCCCGGAACGGCTACATCGTCTTCAAGTGGGAGCCCCTTCGTGGAGCCAGGGAGAAGATCGAGGCCGCCATCAGCGACATCTGCATCAGCATGAGCGCGGCCGACTATATGAAGCTGCCGAAGCGGATCGACAACCGGATCCCGGTCAAGCTGAGCCCCCAGGAGATGAAGCAGTACAAGACCATGGAGGCCGAGCAGCTGCTTCACATCGACGACGAGGACGTGGTCGCCCTGAACGCGGCCGCCGTGATGACCAAGCTCCTACAGATTGCCAACGGCAGCGTCTACTCCCACGAGGGCAATGTCGTCCGGCTGCATAATGCAAAGCTGGAGGCGCTGCTGGAGATTATCGACACCACCGACAGCCCTGTCCTGGTATTTTACAGCTACAAGCACGACCTGGACGCTATCCGAGCAGCGATCCCCGAGGCCCGGACTTTGGACGGCCCGGAGGACATCGCAGAGTGGAACGCTGGCGAGGTCCAGGTGCTCCTGGCGCATCCGGCCAGTGTGGGCTACGGCCTCAATCTCCAGGAGGGCGGCCATGTGATCGTGTGGTACGGCCTCACCTGGAGCCTGGAACTCTACCAGCAGGCCAACGCCCGCCTCTATCGGCAGGGCCAGGAGAAGCCGGTGATCATCCACCACCTGATCGCAGAGGGCACCGTAGACGAGCAGGTCATGGATGCCCTGGAGGCAAAGGACACCAGTCAGGCGGCCTTGATGGCAGCACTGAAAGAAAGGAGAAATAAATGAGCGACCCGAGGAGAAACGCGGAGGGCTATCTCGATGTGACAGCCTATCTCGGCACCAAAAACGTCATACAAGAAGAAAACGAGGCCGAGCGAAAGAACAAGGACCTGATCCACACCTTCCGCCTTTTGGCTGACATGGCTGGCTTTGAAATAGTCGGCCGCATCACGATAAAACACAAAAAGACAGGGAGGATTTTCAGATGATCGGATATTTAAGCGGTCCCATTACGGGCCATAAAGACTACCGGCGTCAGTTTGCGAAGGCTGCCGCCGCGCTGAAGGAGATGGGTTACAATGTCATTAACCCTGCGGCGATTGATGACGCCATTCCCGTCGAGTGCATGAGCTACGAGGAGATCATGCGGATCGACCTGGAGCTCCTGTCCACTGCTGACTACCTGGTGCAGCTTCCCGGCTGGGAGCGATCCATCGGCGCCAGCCGCGAGCTGGGCTTCGCCCTGGGCGCCGACAAGATCATCGTCAGCCTGGAGCAGCTTCTCACGAAGGAGGTGACGCTGTCATGACTTTAGATGAGACCTATGACTTCCTGATGCAGATCCGCCGCAAGGAGATCATCATCAGACGGAAAGAGACCCAGCGGGACGAGCTGAGGGCCTGCCTGCTGCCTGGCGCCATCCGCTATGACCGCGACAGGGTCCAGAGCACTCCGACCGATAAGATGGCCGACGTCATTGTCAGAGTGGACGAGCTGGACCGAGAGATCGAACAGCTCCGGCGTGAGAAGGCCTCCCTGGTCATCGAGATCAGCGACGCCATTGAGACGCTGGAGGACGACTACGAGAGAACCGTGCTGACCGAGTTCTACATAGCACGGGCGCCGATGACCGAGGTGGCTGACGCCATCAACTACAGCGTCCGCAGGGCGTATCATTTCAGGAAGATGGGCGTCACCCATCTGGGGGAGGTTTTAGGATGATCAAACTGTTAAAAGGCAACTGTCTCGACCTTCTGCGGCAGCTGGAGCCCGGCTGCGCGGATCTCGTTCTGATAGATCCGCCATATTCCAGCGGCGGCCTGTTTGCCGGCGACCGCAAACAGGACACCCGCGTCAAGTACACCGACGCCGACTTCAACGGCGCGGCACGCTTCCCCAGCTTCTCCGGTGACAACATGGACCAGCACAGCTTCATCCAGTTTATGACCCATGTCAGCATGGAGCTCAGAGAGTTGACCAAGGAAGGCGGCACCATCGCCGCCTTCATCGACTGGCGAAACCTTCCGGCCATGACGGACGCGATCCAGATGGCCGGCTGGGTATGGCGTGGGGTTATTGTCTGGGACAAGGGCATCAGCCGAAACATCCCCGGCCGTTTTCGTAACGACTGCGAGTACATCGTCTGGGGCACCAACGGCCGGAAAGAGGTGGACTGGAAGGCAGCCAAGGGCGCCAAGGCCATGCCGGGCATCTACCACATCAACGGCGTCAACACCAAGCAGAAGCACCACCAGACGGAGAAGCCCGTGGAGCTCCTGAAGGCCCTGATCCAGATCTGTCCAAGGGGGGGACCGTGGTGGACTGCTTCATGGGATCCGGCAGCACGGGCGTCGCTTGCGTCCAGGAGGGCCGGGGCTTCATCGGCATCGAGCTGGGCGGCCAATACTTCGACACGGCCACCAAGCGCATCCAGGAGGCCGAGGACGAGCTGCTGAACGACTTTTAGAAAGTCGGCGAACATTGCAAATCAGAACGTGTTATACTGGTAAAGTGGACGAATGAGAGCAGGACCGAAAGGGCCTGCTCTTTTCCGTTTATCGAAACGACGAATAGGAGGCGGCGAGACCATGCCAAAAGCAAGGAACTCGAAAGTGGACGAGGCCCTTGCATTGTATCGGCAGGGCCTTAAACTCATAGAAATCTCCCGGAAGCTGGACATCCCGGAGGGGACTGTCCGCCGGTGGAAATGCACCTACAAATGGGACGCCCCCGAGGAAACCGAGCGCTCGCAACCTAAAAAACCGAACGCTCGCAAACGAGGAGGGCAGCCTGGTAACAAGAACGCCACCGGGCCACCCGGTAACAAGAACGCCGAGAAGTTCGGCTTCCTGTCCAAGTATCTCCCAGAGGAGACGCTGGAACTGCTGCACTTGACAGCGGGCTCCTCCCCTCTGGATCTTCTCTGGACCCAGATCCAGCTGGCCTACGCTGCCATCATCCGGGCCCAGAAGATCGCCTATGTCAAAGACGCTGAAGACAAGACCATCGAGAAGATCGAGGACCGCAGCGGCGCCGAGTCATGGGGCGAGAAATGGGAAGTCCAGCAGGCCTGGGACAAGCAGGCCAACTTTATGAAAGCACAGGCACGCGCTCAGAGTGAGCTCCGTGGTCTGATTAAGCAATACGACGAGATGCTGCACAAGGACTGGGACGCAGCCACAGAGGAGCAGAAAGCTCGCCTTCATCTGCTGAAGGCTAAGCTGAACGACGGCTCCGATGACGCCGGGAAGGTGGTGATCATCAATGACACGCACGACCCGCATCAGTGACCTGATCATCCCGAAGTTCTGGCCGGCCTTCAATGATCGAGAGCACACGCACAAGATCCTGACCTCTGGGCGAGCCGGCACCAAGTCCTCAGAGGCTGCCATCGAGGTCGTGTATAAGATCGTCAGTGAGGAAGACTGCTCCGCCGTGGTCATCCGGAAGCGCCATAACAAGCTCCGGAAAACGGTCTACAAAGAAATCAAGCGAGCCATCAAGCGCCTGGGGCTGCCGGAGAGCCTGTTCAAGATCACGGTCAGCCCCATGGAAATCACGTACAAGCCAAACGGCAACACCATCTACTTTACTGGATCCGACAGCATTGACGACACCAAGGGCATCATCGACGAGAGCAAGCCCATCAAGATCGTGCTGCTGGATGAGGTCAGCGAGTTCTTCACAGACGGCGAAGGTGAGGACGAGCTCCAGAACATCGAGGCGACCTTCATCAGAGGCAACGCCGAAGGCTTCCAGATGCTCTACCTCTACAACCCGCCGAAGAACCCCAACGCCCCCGTGGTGGTCTGGTGCCGGAAGATGGAGAAGCGCCCGGACTGCATCCACGTCCATGTGGACTACCGGGACGTGCCTCCTGAGTGGCTGGGCGCCAAGCTGATCGAGGCGGCTGAGATCCTCCACGAAGTGGATGAGCGCCAGTGGAGATGGCTCTGGCTCGGTCTCAGCATCGGCGTGGACGAGCTTATTTACTATATGTTCGGCGATGCTGCCATCCAGCGCCCGAGCCGCGACCACTACCGGATCATCGGCATCGGCGTGGACTATGGCCAGCAGAACGCCACAACATACCAGGCGGCCGGCCTGAATGAGTACGAGCACAAGCTGGACGGCCTGGCGGAATACTACCATAGCGGCCGGGAGACCGGAACGCAGAAAAGTCCCAGCGAGTACGCCGGGGACTTCGTCAAGTTTTTGAACCTGCTGCATGAAACCTACTCATGCAGCTATTTTTATACCTTCATCGACCCCTCGGCCCGTGGCCTGATGGAGGAGATCAAGCGGGCCACCAGGGGCATCGGTTACAACGTGCTGATCCGCGACGCCGAGAACGACGTGGCGCTGGGAATCTCCCGAGTGCAAAAGCTCCTGACCTTCAAGATGATGACCGTGTCGCCAGACCAGGAGAACGCCGTCCGGGAGTTCGGTCTCTATGAGTACGACAAGAAAAGCATCGAGAGGGGCCGCGAGGAGCCCGTGAAGCAGGACGACCATGGTATGGACGCCATCCGCTACCTGGTCATGGGAATGTGGTCGAAAATCAAGAACTACCTGCCCGTTAGGGACAAAGAGGAGGAGCCGGAAGGAGCCATAAAATGAACATTTTCGAGTATTTCAAAAAGAAGGGCATCGACACCATCGACAGCTCCTTCTACAGCAAGATCGCCATGTGGGACAGCTGGTACAGGGCGAACGTCAAGCGCTTCCACCAGTACCGTGTCTACCACGGCACCGGGCAGTATGAGCGCTGCCATCGCAAGAGCCTGGGCATGGCGAAGAAGATCTGCGAGGACATCAGCGACCTGCTGCTGAACGAGCGCGTCACCATCACCATCAAGGACGAGACCACGGCCAAGTTCGTCCGCAGCGTTCTCGATGCTGCGAACTTCACCGTGCAGGGCAACGAGTACCAGGAGCGCAAGGCTGCCTGTGGCACCGTGGCCTATGTCCCGTATCTGACCAACATGGAAGTGGCCGAAGACGGCAGCGTCCTGAGTGCTGACATCAAGCTGGACTATGTGGTGGCCAAGAACATCTACCCCACAGCCTGGGAGAACTCCAGGATCACCGAGGTCATCTTCGCATTTCCGAAGACCTACAAGCGCAAGAAGTACGTCCAGCTCCAACACCATAAGCTGGAGCCCTGGCAGGACAAGGATGGCAACGATCTCGGCTATCAGTACGTCATCGAGAACAGCGTCGTGGAGTGTTCCTCCGGCGCTGGTCGAGATCTGACGCCTGCCGAGTGGAACGCGATCCCGTACTTCGAGGGCCTGGCTGCCAGAGTCGAGACCGGCTCCAATCAGCCCCAGTTCATCATCGACAAGCTGAACATCGCGAACAATGTGGACGAGGACGACACCAACCCGATGGGCGTGGCGCTTTTCGCCAACAGCATCGACCTGGAGTACGACAGCTACGCCAACGAGTTCACCCTCGGTCGCAAGCGCATTTTCGTGGCGCCTGAGTTGCTGACCGACGCCAACGGCTCCCAGGTATTCGATCCTGACGACAGTGTATTCTATACGCTGCCGGAGGACTACTTCAAGAACACCAAGGAGGCGCTGCACGAGGTCAACATGGAGCTGAGGACCGAGCAGCACGAGCAGGCCATCAACAACGATCTGAATCTGCTCTCCTTCAAGTGCGGCTTCGGCACCCAATACTACCGCTTCGAGCGTGGCACGGTCGCGACGGCCACCCAGGTCATCAGCGAAAACTCCGATATGTACCGCACGATCCGCAAGCATGAGATCATCCTCCAGGACGTTCTCACCGACCTGATCCGCACGATCATCCGCCTGGGTAAGACTGCCAACGTGTCCGGCCTGGCGGAGAACACCGACATCGTGATCGACTTCGACGACTCCATCATCGAAGACAAGCAGACGGAAAGAGCCGAGGACCGCAAGGACGTCGCCATGGGCGCCATGGGCCTGCCGGAGTACCGCGCGAAATGGTACGGCGAGACGGAGGAAGTCGCAGCCAGTAAGCTGCCTGACCAGTCCGCCGGCGTTCTGATGTAATGGATCAGAGCTACCACGACCTACTGGCTGCCGGCGTCGAGAAGCGCTTCCGGGACCTGGAGATGGCGATCATGGACGACATCATCCGCCGGATCCGGAAGGCCGGCACAATAACCGACTCGGCCGACTGGCAGATCCAGCGCCTCATCATCCTGGGCAACAGCACCCAGGACATTGAGGACCTGATCCGGAAGGCCGTGGACGGAAACGAGGAGGAGGTCCGCCGGCTCTACGCTGAGGTCATCGAGCGGGAATATACCCGCGACCGCAGCCTCTACGAGCAGATCGGCAAGGAGTTCATCCCCTACGAGCAAAACCCCGAGCTCCAGCAGCTGACCGACGCCCTGGTGCATCAGTCCAGTGAGGAGCTCTACAACATCACCAGGAGCACCGGCTTCATGCTGGACAACGGCCACGGCGGGAAAGTCTTCACGCCCCTGGCTGACGTCTACAATGGCTACCTGGACGACGCCATCACCGGCATGGCCAACGGCGCCTACGACTACAACACGCTGGTCCGCCGCATGGTCAGCCAGATGACAGCCTCCGGGCTCCGGACCGACCACCCCTTCAGCGATGGCGGCAGCGACTACGGCGTGGACTACGCCAGCGGCTGGCACAATCGCGTGGACGTGGCCGCCCGCCGTGCTCTGCTCACTGGCTTCGGCCAGCTCACCGGTCACGTCACGGATCTGAACGCCCAGCGGCTGGGGACCGACTACTTCGAGGTCACATGGCACGCCGGAGCTCGTCCGGATCACGCTGCATGGCAGGGCAAGGTCTACACCAAGGAGCAGCTGACAACCAAGTGCGGCCTGGGCACCGGCCCGGGCCTGCTGGGCTGGAACTGCCGCCACACCTACTACCCCTTCATCCCCGGAGTGAGCGAGCGGCTCTACACCGACGAATGGCTGGAGGAGCAGAACGCCAGGGAAAACACTCCGCGCCGCTTCCGTGGCAAGGAGTATACCACCTACGAGGCCACTCAGAAGCAGAGGCAGATGGAAACAGCTATGCGGGCCCGGCGTGAGCAGGTGCAGCTCCTTCGTGCTGGAGGGGCTGACAAGGAAGACATCACCATCGCCCGGTGCAAGTACCAGGCCCAGCTGGAGCAGTACCGCAGCTTCTCGAAGGCGATGGGCCTGGAGGAGCAGACGGAGCGCATCTACACGGGACGCACCACGGGCAGAATTTCACCGAGCCCGCAGGTCTACGCGCAATGGCAGGCCGAGCAGGCAGCCAAAGCGGCCAACCGTGCGAAAGAACGCGCCGAGAAGCAACGCAGAGCGGCCCAGGACGCAGCTCAGAAGGGAGCAAGCACATGATCCGGATAAACGTCAAGGACACCGGGATCACCGTCTCAGGGCACGCACAGCGGCTCCCTGGGGCGCCTCCCGGGCATAACATTATTTGCGCCGGCGTCTCGGCGCTGACCCTCACACTGATCGAGGGGCTGCGCGAGGTGGCGGGCATCGAGATCCAGGAGAGCGTCAGACCGGGCAGCACTGTCATCAGCTGGCCGGATCTGAATGAGATCGGCCGGGCGCTGGTCCGCACCTATGTCCTGGGCCTGGAAGGCATCCGGGACAGCTACGGAGAAATAATGATAATTTGAGCGCCGCGAGGCGCTTTTATTATGAGCAGACGCCGGGCTCTGAGCCGGCGGGAATGTTCACGACACATTACAAAAACGGAGGAATGACCCAATGAAAAAGTATTTTAACCTTCAGCTCTTTGACAACGGCGGCGAGGGCGGCTCTGGCGGAGGCCAGGGTGGAAACGCTGGGGACGGCAACGGCAGCCAGGGAAATGCCGGGAATAATGGGGGCACCGGAGGCTACAGCTTCCAGCAGGCCGGGGAGATCGCCCAGGCTCGTGCAGAACGCGCCGAGAAGGCCGCTCTCAGCTCCTACTTCAAGCAGCAGGGCATGAGCGAGGAGGAAATCAACCAGGCGATCAAGGACTTCAAGGCCAACCGAGAGAAGCAGCGCCCCAATGTGGACGCCATCACGAGAGAGCGCGATGACGCGCTCGCAGAACTGGCTCAGATGAAGAACAGCCAGACTCTCGCCCAGAAGGGCGTCCGCGCCGAGGACACTGACTACGTAATGTTCAAGATCGCGGCCCTGATGAAAGAGGACAGCAAGCTCGACTTCGAGAAGGCCGCCACTAAGTTCCTGAAAGAAAACCCCCGCTTTGCTACCAGCGGCAGCGGGTCCTACCGCGTGAAGACCGGCACGGAAAGTTCCGGTGCGGGCAGCTCTGGAAACCAGAACAGCAACGACTTCATCAACGCTGCCATCCGCAGAAAAGCGGGCCGCAACTAACAAAGTTATGGAGGAATAACCACATGAAAAAGTATTTTAATCTTCAGCTTTTTGAGACCGACGCCCAGATCATTGACAGATCTGGCGCCGAGTCTCTGATCCCCGAGGACCGTGCTGCGGAAATCATCCAGGGCGCCATCGCTCAGTCCGCTGTCCTCTCCATGGGCCGCCGTCTGGCCAATATGACCGCAGCCCAGACTCGTCTCCCTGTTCTGGATGCTCTGCCTATCGCCTACTTCGTGAACGGCGACACCGGTCAGAAGAAGACCACCAGACAGGCATGGGACAAGAAGACCATCATCGCCGAGGAGATCGCGGTCATCGTTCCCATCCCCGAGGCAGTTCTGGACGACGCTGACTACGACATCTGGGGCGAGGTCCGTCCTCGTATCCAGGAGGCTTTTGGCCAGGTCATCGACGCCGCCATCCTGTTCGGCACTGACAAGCCTGCAACCTGGCGTGAGGGTCTGGTGCCTTCCGCTACTACTGCCGGCGCAGTGAAGCAGATCTCTGCTGATCTCTACACTGACCTGCTCGGCGAGGGCGGCATCATCTCCAAGGTGGAGGAGTCCGGCTACTTCGTGTCCGGCCATGTGGCCGACATCGGTATGCGTGCTAAGCTGCGCGGCCTGAAGGATGGCAACGAGCGTCCTCTGTTCCTGAACTCCATGCAGCAGGCTGGCAACTATACCCTGGACGGCTCCGCCATCCAGTTCCCTCGCAATGGCGCCTTCGACAAGACCAAGGCCCACATGATCTCCGGCGACTTCTCTCAGCTGGTGTACTCCATCCGCCAGGACATCACCTTCAAGCTGTTCACTGAGGGCGTCGTGCAGAACACTGACGGCACCATCGCCTACAACCTGATGCAGAACGACATGGTGGCCCTCCGTGCTGTCATGCGTCTGGGCTGGGAGATCCCGAACCCTGTCAACGCCATGGCCAAGGAAAAGGCGAAGCGCTTCCCGTTCGCCGTGCTGACCCCCACCAACGTCTAAGTAAAGGAGGTGCAGCCTGATGTACGTCTCCTATGATTTTTACAAGCAGACCTTCGGGGGCACGATCCCCGAGGATGACTTCTCCAAAGTCGAGGCCAAAGCGGAGGCGGTCATCGGCTACCTAACCTATATTAACGGGGACATCTTCGCCAAAGAGGACAACCGCGTGAAGCTCGCGGTCTGCGCTGCGGCGGAGGTCGTCCATTATCACAACAACCAGGCCAGCGCAAACGGCAACCAGGCTGCAGGCGTGAAAAGCGAGACCAACGACGGCTACTCCGTGACCTACATCACGGAGGGCCAGGACGGCCAGACCGCTGAGGAGCTACTCCGCAAGAAGATCCTCGAAGCGGCCCGCGTCTACCTGCTGCCGACCGGATGGCTGAGCCGATCCCTGAAGGGAGGCTGCCGCCATGTATGTACAGACTGCGATAACAGTCTTTAATAAACGCCTGGGCGCTGATCGGCGCGAGGTCTACTTCCCGACCTGCATCCGCAGCGCGTCCTTCCAGGAGAACAAGAGCTCCGGCCACTCTACGGACGGAGCTCACTCCCAGAGCCTCGCCTACAAGTTGAGGATCCCGCTGGGGGCGAAGATCCAGGACGGCCGGAGCTATGTCCCGGCGGATAAGTTCCGCCAGCTGGACGAGGATGCAGCTACCAAGGCATGGACGCTCCAGACCGGCGACTATGTGCTGCCTATGGCGACCGAGCTGATGGCTCCGGTCGATCAGAAGCAGATGGAGGCGCTCGGCCATCTGATCTACGTCAAGGAGTACGCGGACAACACCATCAGAGGCTCGGCCGCCGTGAAGCACTGGCGGATCGGAGGCGAATAATGGCGTTTAAGCCCATCACCAACCCCAGGGGCGCCATCATCCGGGGAAAGAACGGCAAGGCCGAGCTGATCTGGAACGCCGGCTGCGCCCCGAGAATGAACGAAATGCTCAGCAAGAAGCAGGAGATCATCGACAGTGAAGTGCTCAGGCTCTGCGCTCCGATGGTTCCTAAACGCACCGGCGCCCTGGAGCGATCCGGCACGCTGGGCACCGTCATCGGCTCCGGCGAGGTGCAGTACATCGCACCATACGCCCGCCGGCAGTATTACAACACCAGCCCGACCCGCAGCTACGACTCCAGGCGTGGCGGTATGTGGTTTGAGCGAATGAAAACCGCACACAGGACGCAGATCCTGAAGCTGGTCAACAAGTAAAGGAGGTCCGACATGGTCAAGTCAATCATCGAGGGCGTCGCTGACTTCTTCAAGGACTGCCCTCTCCTCAATGCCGGAGTGTTCCGCGTGGACGCCCTGGGAGACGAGCCGCAGGAGTACACCATCGAGACGGGGATCTTCAACCCGATCATCGAGACATACATCGACGGCAGCTCTGACCGGCGCTACCAGTTCAACTTCGGCAGCCGGGAGTATTACAACATGGACCGGCTCCAGAACATCGCCAACAGCACCTTCTACGAGGACTTCGCCAACTGGGTCGAAGCTCAGGAAGCTGCAGGCAATTTTCCGGAGCTGCCGGAAGGTATGCACCCGGAACAGCTCAGCGTGCTCTCGTCTGGCTATATGTTCGACGAGTCCATGAGGAATGCACGCTACCAGATCCAGTTAGAACTCATCTATCACAAGGAGGCATAAGCACATGAAAAAGATCAACCTTCAGCTCTTTGACGAGAGCCGTGCTGCCCTGCTCCGCAATGCCATCGCGGACTATGCCGAGATCGACGGCACCTACGAGCTCATGGGCACCGGCTTCACCACTCTGGACGAGAGCCCCAACGCACAGACCGACAGCGAAACCTACATCAATGAGAGTACCGCGTCCACCGACATCACCGGCTACGAGACGGAGTTCTCCTATGAGTCCCGTCTGATCCCTTCCCAGAAGGCGATCTACAAGCTCTGGAAGATGGGCCGCGACCATGCGACCGGCACTGACGCCCAGCTGAAGTACGTCCGCGTCGAACTGTTCAACCCCATCGGCGAAGCTACTGAGGCCACTGCCGAGTTCACCGCCCGCCTGTTCACTGTGGCCAATGAGGTCAGCGACAACTCCGGAGCAGGCGGCGAGAAGATCAGCGTCTCCGGCACGCTTCACGCGGTCGGCGATCCTATCCAGGGCAAGTTTGACACCGTGAGCAAGAAGTTCACGGCGGGCACTTTCGCCGGTAAGTACGACACCCCCGTCGCGTAAACAAGTAAACACTGGCTCCGTACTACTGGCCCAGCGAGGGCAGTGAGCGACCAGGCACCAGCGGGCGCAACGGTGCAGCCTGCTGGCGCTCTTTTTATAGCACCGACCAGAGGAGGACAACAGAATAATGGAATTGATTATTAACGACGTGAAACTCGAAGGCGATCTGATGGACGCGGACTTCATGGAGAAGTTCGAGCAGTCCATGATCAAAATGCGCGACACGGCTCAGGCCAAAAAGCGCGAGAACTTCCCGACCGCTGCGGCCAACTACCGCGCCCAGTGTGAGGTGGTCAATGTGTGCTTTGACGGGATTTTCGGCGCCGGGACGGCCTACAGGCTCTTCCACGGCAAGATGAACGTCATGGAGCACCTGAAGGCCATCGAGAAGGTCAGCGAGTGGGCTGCCAGTGAGCGGAAGACGCTCAACGACTTCACCAACCGCTACACCCAGCGCCAGCAGGCTGCCACCCGGCAGATGCAGACCGCGCAGTTCGTCTCCCAGCAGCACGGTCACGGCAAGGGTAAAAGACACTGAACCTTCTGATCGACGGCCTGCCTGAGGAGGTCGAGATCGCGCGCCAGCTGGTCCCGATCACCACGGACTTCCGCACGGGGATCCTGTTCGAGGAAGTCCTGCAAGACGGCCAGCTCGATGACCTGGAGAAACTCAGGACCGCGCTGGATCTCTACTTCCCGGGCGTCGTCTTCGATGGCGACGTGCTCGACGAGGCGATCAGCAAAATGATCTGGTTTTATCGCTGCGGCACGGATCCCGCTGAGACGACGGAAGAAGACGCCACGGACAGCAGCGACAAGGATCCGCCTTTTTCCTACGAGTACGACGCCGACTATATTTACTCCGCGTTTATGCAGGCCTACGGCCTGGATCTGGCGCGGCATCCCCTCCACTGGTGGCAGTTTCGAGCGCTTTTTCGATCGCTCCCTGAAGAGACTCAGCTGGTCAAAATCATCGGCTACCGCACGATGAAGATCCCGGCCAGGGCGTCCAAGGAGCAACGGCAGCATTATGAGCACCTGAAGCGCGTCTATGCGCTCCCTCAGTCGGCTGACCGGCAGCAGCTTGAAAGTGACCTGAACTCTCTACTCATGAACGGCGGCAACCCCGCCGTCCTTTTGACAGGAGGAGAAGGTCATGGCATCAGACGGGACTCTGAAATTTGATACAAGCCTGGACACTGGCGGCCTACAGTCCGGCATGGGCAAGGTCGCGAGCGTCGCTCAGCAGGCGCTGGGCGTATTCACCGGCCAGATGATGACCAGAGCAGTTGATGCTCTGGCCAATCTCGGCAAGTCAGCTCTCGACAGTGTGGGGCAACTGGAGCAGAACGTCGGAGGCGTGGAGACGCTCTTCGGCGATGCAGCTGACGCGGTCATCGCGTCGGCAGATCGGGCCTACCAGACGGCGGGCATGTCTGCCAATGACTACATGAGCACGGTCACGAGCTTCTCGGCGTCCCTGCTCCAGTCCCTCGGCGGAAATACCGAGGAAGCGGCCAAAGTGGCCGACATGGCCATCATCGACATGGCCGACAACGCGAACAAGATGGGGACGTCCATGGACATGATCCAGAACGCCTACCAGGGCTTCGCGAAACAAAATTACACGATGCTGGACAACCTGAAGCTCGGCTACGGCGGCACCAAGACCGAGATGGAGCGCCTCCTGGCTGATGCTGAAAAGCTGACCGGCGTCAAGTATGACATTAACAACCTGAACGACGTCTACCAGGCGATCCACGCGGTCCAGGAGGAAATGGGGATCACCGGCACCACGGCCAAAGAGGCCGCGAGTACGCTGGAGGGCTCCATGGCTTCGGCCAAGGCTGCCTGGGACAACTTCATGAACGGATCCGGCGATGCGGACCAGCTGGCGGACGCCTTCGCCACGGCAGCGGACAATATCGTCAAGAACCTCGCCGAGATCATTCCGCGCTTCGCTGAGACGCTTCCAGCGCTCGGCGGCGCTATTATTGCACAGATCCCGGG
>OKWR01001135.1_pt1 | contig 19701 bp, 13 predicted proteins | sample 1607101 | NCBI WGS metagenome assembly OKWR01 (sample SAMN04414076, study PRJEB24778) | human gut metagenome | material: faecal | host: Homo sapiens
GTCGGTTCCAGTTTCCGAAAAGGCGCGTCAAATCATCCTTTGCCTGTGATACCATCATGTCGCACAAATCACGGGAGGCCAGGCGCGACATGCCTTCCGGGAAAATTCCATCGTCAGTCTGAGTGGTGTAGATTCCCAATGTGCCGACATAAGAATCATTTCGGCGCACTCCTGCATCGCTGTGTATGGCAATGGACGCTTCAATCGGAACATTCAGCCCGTTGCCCGAGGGCAGATACTCTGATCCTCCGGCCAGATAGTTGGTTGTCCGTGAGCGCACATTAATATCATCCGCATAGTCGTTAGTTCCTTGTTTGGAGCTATATACGTCATAAGGCATGCCGGCCCATTGTCCATAGTAGCGTGCTCCTTCCAGGAATCGGGGCATTCCGCTGGTGCTGCCGCCTCGCACAATGTTTCCCATTCCGCCGCCAAAGCGTACTGCATCTGCCGTGACAAGGCCTTCGTCATCACTATAGTTGCTTAAAAGAACACAATTTCGTGGGGACTGTCCTTTTGAGAAATGAAATGTCCCGAGATATACCCATGTGCTTCCTCCCATACGCTGATTCACGTAAAAAGTGGTTTCGATGCCCTGATGTACAACCGTATATGTTGCGTCCTGTACATTGTTCGGATCCTGTGGGTAGGAAACGTATACGGCATAGTTTCCGTCAGCCGGAATATTGGGAGTCCAACGGGCATAAGAGGCTTGTGATTTCTTTCCGACGCTTTGGGTCAGGATGGTTGTTCCCATGCAGAATGGATTTTCTCCGTCGCTTAATTGCTGGTTCGGAGAACAGGAGAATCCTCTTTGTGGACCGTTTGTCCAGGCATGCCGTTTGTTTACCATTTCAAATACCCCGTTGTCATTCGGGCGGTCGTTGTCAACGATCACCTCGTTTTTCTGCCAGTTGCGTTCCCGCGGACTGAATACATAAGCTCCGGCGTTCTCCAGCATCGGAATAAGGTAGGGGATGACAAAAGTCTGGGTAAGCAGGTCTTCATTTGTACAGAAAAGATTTGGGCGCTGCCATTTCCATATGCCCGATTCCTGACGGTAGTAGCGTCCATGGCTGGCCCACACGGAAAAGTGACGGTTTTGCAGCCCTTTGGTAAAATCCGGCTTGGGAGATTCTTGGGTAACCCATATCCGGTCATTGTCTTTACGTTTCCATAACTTTTCGGAATCTTTCTTTCGTGCCCTGCTGTTGGGTATCATTTTTTCTATCGGATAATTGACGCCTAAGATACTCAGTTCATACCCTTTGTATTTTTCGGGCAGCAGTTTGCGCACGTCTTTATAAATCTTGTCTACTGTTTTGTCAGAGAATGAAATGGATGAGAACAGTTCATCACCATAAATGCGGACAGATTTTTTTTCATCCTCAATGATGAGCCGTTCTACTTTTGCTTGCGCCGGACTCGCTAAAGAAATGGGTATATTCAGTTCTTTGAAATAATCATTGATCCGGTTTTTTAGATTTGTTTCTGCATTCTGTGCAAAAACAGAAAATCCCAGCAGGAAGAATCCTGCCAGGAAACTGGTATATCTTTTGTTCATGCAATTCATTTTGGAAATCCGAATTTTTCGGGATGTCTTCCCTGATAAGGCTTAAAATAGTTGATGATTTCCTGCATTTGTTCCTCAATGTTGCCGTTGGGAACAATGGCTTTATGGCATACGATTTGTTTTTTTCTGAAATCCAGTCCGTAAAGTAGAATCGGAATTTCAGCTTTCCATGCAATATAATAAAATCCTTTTTTCCATTCCTCGACCCGGGATCGGGTGCCCTCTGGTGTAATGGCCAGTCGGAATGTGTCCATATGTCTGGAAGCCTCTGCCAGCTGGTCGGTCAGACTGCATTTTTTGCTTCGGAAAACAGGGATACCTCCCAAACTCCTCATAAAAGGACCGAGCGGTCCGACAAACCATTCTTTCTTCATCAGGAAGTTGGCTTTGAGTCCGATGGCCCGGCTGTAAAGGATACCGATGATGAAATCCATGTTGCTGGTATGCGGGGCCACCGCTATAATGCATTTGGAAGGGAGCTGGACTGTGATGTCCGCAGTCCAGCCCATCCACTTAAAAAGGATTATTTTGCTTAATGCTTTGATCATTCTTCCAGTTTTCCGATGTTGTCAATAATCTCTTCCACGCCTTTGTTAAAGTCTTCTTTCAGTTTCTTGTAGAAAGGCTTTACACTGCCGGGTTCTGTATGACTTACTCGGGAAATGATGTCTTTTTGCAGATTAATGATATCTGTCAGAATCTTGTTGGCCTGCTCTTTTTTCTCTGCCGTTGGATTTTGTCCGGCCAGAAAAGCGCAACTCAGAAAAAGTTCTCCACAGATACCATTGATATTTTTCTTTAAAATTCTTCTTTTTGCCATAATACAATAACTTTAAATGAATAAATGTGTCGTAAAGGTAATAAAAAAAAATGGATCACAACGGTTCGGAGTGACGAAATCAAAAAAAAATACTTTTTCATGAGATTATGTTTCCTTATGTCTGCGGAAATTCGTATTTTTGTATCGATAAAAGAATATTTATTATCAATTTTAAAAACGATATTTAGAATTATGGAAAAAAGTGCACTGCAAATTGCAAGAGCGGCTTATCAGCCAAAGTTACCAAAAGGACTGCAGGGTAATGTAATCGTTAAGGAGGGAGCTCCTACACAGTCTGTTGCTGACCAGGAGGAAATCAAGAAACTGTTCCCGAATACATACGGCATGCCTCTGATCGAGTTCGTTCAGGGTGAGGCTAAGGAATATGCACAGACTAACGTGGGTGTTATCCTGTCTGGTGGTCAGGCTCCTGGCGGTCACAACGTAATTTGTGGTTTGTTCGATGCCTTGAAGCGTTTGAACCCGGCTAACAAGCTGTATGGTTTCATTTTGGGTCCTGGTGGTCTGGTTGACCATAACTACAAGGAACTGACTGCTGACATCATCGACGAGTACCGTAATACCGGTGGTTTCGATATGATCGGTTCCGGCCGTACCAAGTTGGAGAAGGAAGAGCAGTTCGAGAAGGGGCTGGAGATCCTGCGTGAGCTGGACATCAAGGCTGTTGTTATCATCGGTGGAGATGACTCTAACACCAATGCTTGTGTATTGGCTGAGTACTATGCTGCCAAGAACTATGGCGTACAGGTTATCGGTTGTCCGAAGACTATTGACGGTGACTTGAAGAACGATCAGATTGAAACTTCATTCGGTTTCGATACTGCATGTAAGACTTATGCTGAGGTTATCGGTAACATCCAGCGTGATGCCAACTCAGCTCGCAAGTACTGGCACTTCATCAAACTGATGGGTCGTTCAGCATCTCACATCGCTTTGGAGTGTGCTCTGCAGGTACAGCCAAACATCTGTATCGTATCTGAGGAGGTTGAGGAGAAGAACCAGACTCTGGACGATATCGTAACTTACATTGCTCAGACTGTTGCTGACCGTGCAGCTGACGGTAACAACTTCGGTACTGTATTGATTCCGGAAGGTCTGATCGAGTTCATTCCGGTTATGAAGAAACTGATTGCCGAGTTGAACGACCTGTTGGCTACTCCGGAAGGCGAAGCTGTTGAGAAGGACGAGCAGCGTGCATGGATTCTGAGCAAACTGTCTGCTGAGAACAAGGCTGTTTACGAGTCACTGCCATTGGGCGTTGCTGCTCAGTTGACTTTGGAGCGTGACCCACACGGAAACGTACAGGTATCTTTGATCGAGACAGAGAAATTGCTGTCAGAGATGGTTGCCAGCAAGTTGGCTGAGTGGAAGAAGGAAGGCAAGTATGTAGGCAAGTTCGCTCCGCTGCACCACTTCTTCGGTTACGAAGGACGTTGCGCTGCTCCGTCTAACTACGATGCTGACTACTGCTACGCTTTGGGTACCAGCGCTGCTATGTTGATCGCTAACGGTAAGACCGGTTATATGGCTATCGTTAAGAACACTACAGCTCCTGCTATTGACTGGGTTGCCGGTGGTGTGCCTATCACTATGATGATGAATATGGAGAAACGTCACGGTGAAATGAAGCCGGTTATCAAGAAGGCTCTGGTTCGTCTGGACGGTGCTCCATTCAAGACATTCGTTGCTAACCGTGACAAGTGGGCTCGTGAGACTTGCTTCGTTTATCCTGGTCCAATCCAGTACTTCGGTCCGTCTGAAGTATGCGATCAGCCGACTAAGACTTTGCAGTTAGAGCAGGCTAAGTAATTTCAGTAACATGACGTAACAACAAGATCCCCTTGTCTTATTTCCGATGAGGGGATCTTTTTATACCTTAATTATAACCCATAATACATATGACAACACAAAAAGAAAGAAAAGTAGTTCTCAAGGCCCGAAAAGCGTCCTCTGCATCAAATGCGGTCCGCAAGGCGACGGTGCGACGGAAGCCGAGGAGCAAACGCAGCAGCGGAAAGAAACTTTTTCCTTTCTTGAAGATTCCGGCCTGGAAGGTATGGCTCGGTGCCATCTTGGTGGCTGTTGCCTATATATTGTTTTTTTATTATTTTTTTGTCGACCCGTTTTCATTTCGCTGGAAAGCCTTGTATCAGGATGAAGGCTATCCTTCGGGCTATGATGTACATGGTATAGACATTTCGCGTTATCAGGGTAATATTGACTGGGAAATGTTGCGTAACGCCAGTATACAGTCTTCTCCGGTACGTTTTGTCTTCATTAAAGGTACAGAGGGTGTTTCCATTGTCGATGAAAATTTCAACCTTAATTTTTATCAGGCCAAAAAGAATGATTTTATCCGTGGAGTGTATCACTTCTACACACCAGATGTGGATGCAACCCGCCAGGCTCAGTTTTTTATGAAGCAGGTTCATCTGGAGCCGGGTGATTTGCCGCCGGTGCTCGATGTGGAAAAGGCCGGTGATCTTTCTAAGGAGGATCTTCAGCGAGAAGTAAAGAAATGGCTTTCTTTAGTGGAAGAACGTTACAAGGTGAAACCGATTATTTATTCCGGTTACAAGTTCAAGCTGAAATATTTGAGTGATTCGTTGCTGAATACGTATCCGTTTTGGATTGCTCATTATTATGTAGATAAGCTTTCCTATAAAGGGCCTTGGCATTTCTGGCAATATACCGACAGCGGAAAGCTCAAGGGTATCAAGGGAAACGTGGACTGCAATCTGTTTAATGGCAGTTTACAGGATTTGGAAAATATGACCATACCTGATGAATTGGAGTAAAAAGACTCTTATTCATCAGGTATTTTCTAAAAGCGATAGAGAAAAGAAATGTGAGTTTTAATCAATATTCCAATAAGCATCAGGATCACCATCAAATATTGTATCTATATCATCATCACTATATCCCTCTATGTCTTGTGCCCAAGAGCCATTATAACGAGCATAAGTATTTCTTCCGGAGAAAGAGTCTTCATAATCATCGTCCCATTCATCGTCCTCATATTCATCATCAAAAGATTCAAAATGAATTATAGACATATCTTTTGCCCATTCTCCTACTTCCTCATCTTTTTGAAGAGGTTTACTTTCTGTATCTACAAGTAAGCCATTATGATTTTCAATAAGGTAGTTTATAAAAGACGAGACTTCGGAATGTATATACCATATTTGTTCCAATTTAGCTTTTTCTTTTAAAACGACCCATAGTAAATCATGAAATTTGAAGTTTTCCCATTTATTATTTGGCTGAAGGAATACTTTTCTAATGCAAGGCGATTTTTTACACCAACAAAAGGGAATACCCCATTGGGGATCTACTTCCTTAAATTGACTACAATCACAAATAGATAGTTTTTTTTCCTTATATTGAGTCATGAAATTTGAATATATTGGATTTTTATAGTTTTGTTTTAGTGCGCTATCCATTAGATTGCACATGTCTTCAATAGAATATTCGCAGACGAATTCTTTTAGCCTAATTTCATCCTTAGAAGAAATTATATATCCTCCATCTTCATATTTGAAATTAAAATTTTTCTTTAGTGTATCCTCTGCTTCTTTAATACAGTTGTTATCAAGATTGTCAATCTTGAAATTATTAATATCTATTGGTGATTCATAAAAACAAACTTTATATATACATTCGTGAACATTGTCTGTATTGATTTTAGTGACAAATCCATTTCTTGCATAATATTCAGTATCACTTCTTACAATTGGAGATATAAGTAACCAGCCTGGACATTCCACAAAGAAATCTATCAATTTGGGAATTTCAGTTATAAAAATTCTAGAAAAATTGGTAATTGTTGCTTCTAATTGACTCCATTTTATAGGCCTTTTCAGATCTTTTAATTTTGTCTGCAAGATTTGAACCAACAATGCTAAAACAGGGACTGATTGACCGGGAGTAAATACTTTTTTCATACTTGAATTTGGGGATATGCACTCTGTTCTTTTTTTGAGTTCTAGAGTACTTTGTTGTAACATTTCCCAAAGCTTATTTAGAAAATCCTCAGTGTCGTATATTTTATTTTCCAGTTGACTAAAAAATAGATATTTAAATGTTTTTATTTGAACATCATCAGGCAATTCTGCAAAATAGAGATTCAGGCAATTCCAATCAATTTTTTCTGTAGGATTCATAGACCATAAATATAGCTTACCGAATCCACCAACTCTTTCTTCGGCGCGTACTCTATATTTAGGAGTTAATTTATCTATAATCAGTTTGATTAATTGAGTGTTATGCTTGTTTGCAACATCTATCACCATTTGTTCCTGAAAACAATCCTCTTCGAAAAATTCATATATAAATTCATATTTTGAATAAGCTTCGGATAACTGTTTTTTTATGATGTTAGCATTTGGCATAGGCATAAGACCATTTATAAATAGATGCCAACTATCTTCATCTGATAGAATAGGCAATATATCTTTTTGAATTTGTTCAGCAACATTTTTTGAAATATAACCTGTTTTGTTTTCATTATCGTATGTGTTATTATTCATCCAACATAGAAAATCTTGCAATGAATGTATCTTTACATTATAAGGAAAATTATAGCTAATATCTCCATTTGAATTATACATTATAGATTTTAAGTTATAATCGCTTAGAACTCTTCTTAAAATATATAATTGAAGTTCTTCAGGCCAATGATCAAGGCATAAACATAAGTCCGTTAGGCATAGTTCAACAGAACGACCAGCAGCCAATTCATAGTATCTCTTAATGAAAGTGTTTTCCTGAATGTATCTGTATTCTAGAGCATCTTTCAAATCGGACACATTGTTAGTTTTAGAAAAAGTGGATTCTATTAAACTTAAGTGTGTACTTAAGAAAGAACTATCTATCCATTTTGATAATTCTTCTAATGTTAAATGAAGATTATATGGAGAAAGTTCATCACTCTTTATAGAATTGATTAGATAAACGTTTAAAGTTGATCTTAAATATGAATCAAGGAAAATATGTGCCGTATCTGGAATTTCCTGATACTTTTCTTTAAACTCTTTAAGTCGATAATAGAGGATGTCTGATTCTAATATCCCTTTGGGGAGCTCTCTAACGAAATCATAAAACTCACCTATCTGCAACAGCAAATCTTTATTGGCATTTAAAGAGTGCTTTAATTCTGTTAGTAGCTCTGGATTTGCTTCAGATATTTGATTTACTACATAATTGATAACTGTCCTTTGTTTTATACCAAGCAAAATAGTAATATTGCTAAGCTTTTTACGTTCTATAGCACAAAATGGTATCCCTTCATCAGGTAAATGCCTAGCAATGCAATTTTTAATTGTATGAAGCTTCCGTTTGTAATAACTGTATTCTGTAGATGTATGAATATTACGTATGACATTTCTGAGATATTTCTCCGCAATAGAAACAGAAGGAAATCCATAATCCTCACTAAGAATATCGAGATTTTCTTCGCAGAAAGCCTCTGGTAATACAGGTTGCAATAAAGGATAAGAACAATATATGTTTTTTATTTCTGTGAATGATAATCTGTTTAATAGTCTTGCCCAACCTGAAAATACACAATCATCTTGAAACAAGTCGGGATATGATACTCTTTGCATACTTGTACTTAAATTCAGCAACTCACTTTTTGATTTCCTACATTTACTTAGATATTCTTCATGACTTCTTCTTCTTTTGGCTACAAGTATTTCAAATAAATCTTTAACTTCATTTTCATTTTTTCCATAATAGTTCTTTCGAGATTTGGGGATTAACGGTATCCAAAGCGAAGGGTTTAATATGTCAATAATAATTGTTTGATTTATTTTACTTTTTTCGTAGTTCGTTAATCCATGTAGGTAGTTCCCCCAAGAGTCTGTTGCATATGATTCTTTAATGGGAAATTGCTTGCCAAAAAGCGCGTATTCCTCATCAATTAATTGAGGTATTTTAATTTTACGATATGCTCCAGAATACTTTTTATTATTATCTATAGTAAAGTCATTAAAATCCCAGTCTGCTAAATCTAGCTCCTCATCAAGGTCGTATGAATCCCAATCAAATTCTTCATCTGATTCATCTTTATAAGTTGTACCGTCAGATTCAATATTTTCTTTAACGTTATCGAGTGAAGTCATTTCTTTATGTGGAAATAATTCTTCAAAGGGGATTAATTCTTCTAGTTCAAATATATTCTGATAGCAGATATGGGTTTCTCTTTCACATTCATTCCAGCTCTTTGTATCATATACAGATACATAGGAAAGCAATAATTCTTTATCAAAATTGAAAATTGAAGCATATTCAATATCCCAAACTGTTTTGTCCTCATTAATGTTAAAATAAACGAGAATACCTGTTTTTACAGATGTTTTACACTGAGATTTTGAAAACAAAATCGGTGTAGGAGAATTCCAAAAAGGGCCTTTATTATAACCATATACCAAGATTCCTTTTTCTTCTTTCTGGTCATATCGATGTATATATCCTATTTTTTTCATAAGCTGTTCTTTTTATTGTTAAATCAAGTACAAAACTACAAAAAAACGTGGCAATCCACTCATTTTGAGGAAAATCATTTCTATTTTCATATTAAATTATAAGCATACCACCTTACAATCTTATCTGTTTCTTCCTGTACGACATTTCCTCTATATCCTAATTTGATTTGCATCATCTATATTATTTAGGATGAACCATTGGCACTGAGCAATCTTTGTATGCCACTGAAGATTCTTCCAGTGCAATGCCATGGATTGTAACACATAGTGTATTCATATCGTAAATTTGATTGCATGTTTATTCGATTTTCATTCCTATGTGTTGTAGGGTGATAGAAAATAGCACTTGAGTTTCTATATCATAAAATGTGCGGATTTTAACATCTCCCTTATGTGTACGAAAGTTAGCCCAAGGAAACAGTTTCAGACACAAGTCAATCGTGGTAGAATCGAAGGCATATATATTTCGTTTAGTTTGAGTATGTCATTTACTCTTTTTCTTTCTGTTCTTACTTATCATATAGAATGCGAACTCCTTAAAGATACGATAGTCCTGGTTCTTATTCGCTTTTGTAAGGTTGCTTCAAGTGACATGTTTTCCAACTTCAGGATGGTAGTATTTCTCTTGATGTGCATTCAGAGTAATAGTCAAATCATGAATACTTTCACGGTGGCATAATTGCCCGAACATCAAAGTAAGAGTTTGATTTCAGTAAGTAAAATGCTTAAGGTACTTATTGCTATCATACCTCTTTACGATACGGATAAACTTATAGATGTTTAAAAATCATCCATTTGAGCGAAATGTATTTGTCTTCATTCATTTGCTGTCTAAGTTAGTGTTGAAAAGTTATAATTTCAAATTTTTGTGTAAGAAAATAATTTGTAACAAACTATAATTCAAACATTTCAAAGAAACTATCTGTAATTTTTAATGGACAGTAATGATTTTAGTGTTTCCAAACAGGTAAAATATGACATTACTGTTAAAGAAAAATTAAAAAATAAATGGTTTCAATAGAAACAGTTTCAATAAAAACTATTATCTTTGTCCTGTTGAATGACAAAATAAGAAAAAATGAAAAAAAAATTATTTATCGGAGCGTTTGCTTTAGTTTTATCCAGTCCGCTTTATGCCGGTGATTATCTGACAAATACCAATCAGCATGCGGCATTCTTACGTATGGCTGCCCGTGGTGCTTCCATTGACATTGATGGAGTGTATAGTAATCCGGCCGGTTTGGCATTTTTACCGAAGAATGGTGTCTTTTTGTCTTTGACCGGACAAAGCGCTTATCAGACTCGTGAAATCAGTGCCACTTCTCCTCTGTGGACATTGGATGGAAAAAATACAACCCAAAAATTCAAAGGTACTGCATCTGCTCCGATTATCCCTTCCTTTCATGGAGCATATAAAAAGAACAACTGGGTGGTTTCTGCGGCTTTCGCCATTACCGGCGGCGGTGGTAAGGCTTCTTTCAGTAACGGACTTCCGATGTTTAATGCTTTGGCAACCGGGCTGATTGCTAAAAAAACAGCAGGGGCTGTAAAACCGAATATGTATAACATCAACTCGGCCATGGATGGCAAACAGTATATCTATGGCGTTCAGTTGGGAGCGAGCTATCGGATCAACGACTGGGTGTCGGTGTATGCCGGTGGTCGTATGAACTATTTTACCGGTGGTTATGAAGGATATCTGAATGCTTCCTTGACTGATGATTATAAGGCGGTGGCTCCGGTTCTTGGTTTGCCCGATGCAACATTGGCGGATATAGACCTGAAATGTGATCAGCGAGGCTGGGGAATAACTCCAATCTTGGGAGCCGATTTTAAGTGGAACAAGTTGAATATCGGTTTGAAATACGAGTTCAAGGCCAATCTGAATATTGAGAATGTCAATACAGAGATGGAACTGTTTAATGTGGATGAATCTTTTCTGGCTGATTACAAAGAGGGGGTGAATACACCAAGTGATATTCCGGCCATGCTTTCTGTAGCCGCAGGCTATGAGATTCTGCCTTGTTTGCGTGCTTCCGTTGAATATCATTTCTTTGATGACAAGAATGCGAGAATGGCAGATGACCGTCAGAAAACTCTGAAACATGGCACTCATGAGTATCTTGCCGGTGTAGAGTGGGATGTGATGAAGTACATCACTTTGAGTGGTGGTTTCCAGAAAACAAATTATGGATTGAGTGATGACTTCCAGACAGATATCAGTTTCTCTTGTGATTCCTATTCTTTGGGAGGAGGTGCACGGGTCCACTTCAATGACGATTTGAGTCTGGATGTGGCTTATTTCTGGACTAAATACAGTGACTATACCAAGGCTTCTGCCAATTACTATGAGACCGGGCAGTCCGGAACCAATGTTTATAGCCGTACCAATAAAGTTTTTGGTATGAGTCTGAATTATAATTTCTGATGAGGTTTACAGAAATGATAATTCGTTGAGGTTGATCTGAGATTTTTGAGTAAAAAATACACACAAATCCAATGTGTTTGCCCGTAAAAATCCTGTTTTTGATAAACTATTGGTAAACAAAGTGTTACATATATTGTAAAATTTCTCCCGGCGTTTTGAAAAAATCATCGGGAGAAAATGAAAAAATCGTCAGGACGAAATAATCAAATCGTCCTGACGATTTTTTTTGGGTGTTTCAGCTTTATTTTTTGCTATCGTTTTTAGGTAAAAAAAACAGACAATATGATTTTGGATATAGAACTATTTCTTTGAAAGCACCAGACAGGCCCAGCCGTTTCTGTCCTTCTGCAGTTCTTGCCGCATATCCAATTTCTCTGCAGTCTGTATCAGTTGGTCAATATCTTCCATATAAAAACCGCTTAGAATCAGCTGACCGCCACTTTTCAGCACACGTGCAAAATGGGGCATATCCGCAACCAGTATATTTCGGTTGATGTTTGCCAATACCAGGTCAAACTGTTCTTTCAGGTTCTGCAATACGGAAGCGTCACCTTCATGTACTGTAATATTTTCTACATGGTTCAGCATGCAATTGGTGCGCGTGTTATTTACACTCCATTCGTCAATGTCATATGCCATTACTTTTTCTGCTCCCTTGAGTGCGGTCATAATACCCAATACACCGGTGCCGCATCCGGCATCCAGTACTTGCTTTCCGCTCAGGTCCATGGTGAGCAGTTGCTCCAGAATCATGTATGTGGTTTCGTGGCTTCCGGTACCGAATGCCATTTTCGGGTCAAGTTGAATTTCATATCGGGTGTTTGGATTACAATTGTGTCCGATGCCCTGCACGGTAAGTTCTGATCCGATAATGATCGGTTCAAATCCGTTTTTTTCCCATTCCTCATTCCAGTCTTTGTCCTCTGCGTCTGCGGCACTATAGGTGATTGTAACCTCCGGCATCGGGAAATAATCCAGTGTGTCGCGCAATTGCTGCTCTTCGAAGCAACTCTTCTGGATGTAGCCTTTTATCAGAGGTTCTTCTGTTACAAAGGTTTCGAATCCCATGTCGCCGCAAAGGGCCGCCAATATATCCGAAGCAGCTTCGTTCCACGGATTCAGTTGGAAGATAACTTCAACATATTTCATGATCTGCTAAATTTATTGTGAATAAAATGTTCAAACAAAGATACTAAAATTTTACTCAAATGATTGTTGTATAACTTTTATTACATCTTTTTTTTTTGCTTGCAACTGCTTATATTCTATATTTGCATAGGTACTTAATATAAGATGATTATGAAGAACAGAATATGGGTATTATTTGCGCTTGGGCTAGGTTTGGTGCCGCTTTCCCTGAGAGCGCAGGATGACATGTATTTTATCCCCAAAAAGAAAACACAGCCGGAAAAGGTGGAAGAACAGCCGGCAAAAAAAGCGACAGAACAGACGGTGACGACTACTCGCGAACTGAAAATAAAGAGTTCGCCGGGATATTCCTTTACTTTTGTAGATCAGGAAGAAACCGGTGAAGTGCGTGATGTGGATGAATATAACCGGCGTTATCGTTTCAGTGAACCGGATAGTGTTTGGGTGTCTGAACAGAATGTGGAAGAAGAGGAAGAAGACGGACAGTGGGTTGATGGCTTTGACGGATCGGAAGAAGATTATGAATACGCCAAACGTATTTTGGCTTTCCGTTCACCTACAGTCGGTGTTCCTGTGAGCAGTCCATTGTATTGGGATCTGTGTTATGGTCCGAATTCCATATACTGGAATGTTTACGATGACGGTTTTTATGCGTATGCTTTTCCCACAGTTTGGAATCCATATTATTATTCTCCCTGGCGGACCGGTTTCTGGTGGGGCTTTCATTATGGCTATCCATCCTGGAGCTGGGGCTTTGGAATAAGTTGGGGATGGCATTACCCTTACTGGCATCACCATCATTATTGGCCGGTGTATTCCGGTGGACATTATCGCCCGCATCCGACTTACCGCACACCCCGTCCGTCTTTGGGCCGTACCGGTGTGGTGAGTAGAACGAGCGGTCGTCCGGTCCAAGGTACAACCGTACGCCGAAATACAAGCGGACGCTCTACGACAACACGTGGCGCGCGTACTTCTAATACCACTAATACCACGCAAAGAAGTGCACGGACCACAAACCGCAGTTCACGGGTCGTGATTCCGCGCCGTTCAACCGAACGCACCAACAGTTCTTATTCCCGTCCGGTTTTTGAGCGTTCAACGCCTGTGCGGGTAGGTGGCGGTTCTGGAGGAGGTGCCCGCGGTGGCAGAGTTTCTCGCGGTGCCCGTTAAAACTCTATGTTAAATGCATAAAAATGGAATACAGATGAAAGATAGATATTATGGAGCCTTTGCGGCAGTGCTTTTATTGCTGCCAGGTGGAGCCTTTGCGCAGAATACCTATGTGAATGAGCAAATGACTTCGGTAACCGATTTGAATGGTACAGCCCGGTATGTGGGTATGGGAGGTGCATTAGGAGCTTTGGGAGCAGACATGTCAGTGATTGCTTCCAATCCGGCCGGTATCGGTCTTTTTCGCAAAGATGATATTTCTGGAACCATCAGTGTGATGACGCAGGCGGACAAGAGTGCTCCGAATGATTACTTTACCCATTTTTCTCTGGATCAACTGGGATTTGTTTTAAGCGCGCCTATTAAGGGGCCGGTATTGAAATACCTGAATTTCAGTGCAAACTATCAGAAAAAGGCCAATTATGATCACTCTTTTGTGGCCGACAACAGAAATACGAAGGGTCTTTCCCAGACACAGCTACTGGCCAGTCTGACCAATCTGTTTGGTGAGCCCGAAGGAGATACCTTTTATTTTCCGGGTGACTTGGCGACAACGGCTTATGATGGCTTTTTGTTGAATCAGACAGAAGATGGGGTATTCTTTGGACAGCCGTCGCAAGGCAATCAGTTTTCCCGTGTGACCAAGGGCTCATTGCAGGGATTTGACTTTAACTTCTCTGCCAATCTGAAAGATCGTTTCTATCTGGGTGCGACTTTCGGAGTGGATTATATTGATTATTATTCGGAGTCTTTCTATACGGAATTGTATGAGAATGCCGGGAATTATTATGATTATAATGCCTATTCCATGCAAAGTACCAGCGGCTATGGGGTTAATGCCAAGTTTGGTTTTATCGTGCGTCCGATAGAGAATTCCGCATTCCGTTTGGGACTGGCTGTAGAGACTCCTACTTTTTATACTCTGGAGACTGTTGGCGATATGTATGTAGATACGCATTATGATCCTAAGGGCATTTATGACAATGCCAATTTGTATCGCTATTATGGCCCGGAGGATAATTATTTGAATTATACAATCCGTACGCCCTGGAAGTTGCGTGTCAGTGCAGGACATACCATCGGAGATTTCTTCGCTATTGGCGCAGAGTACGAGTATGTAAACTACAGTCTGACAAACATGGGATATGTTGATACCGACGATTGGGGCGGAAACCGTGAGGATCTGGCCATGAACGACCATACGGCTGTTAATCTCAAGACCGGTCATAATTTCAAGTTCGGAATGGAATTTAAGCTGACCGACTGCTGGACCGGACGTGTTGGTTATAATTACTATTCAACGGCTTATGAACAGACTGCGCGCATGAGTCAGTATCTGGATTCTTATGCTCTTAACTATAGTACGTATACAGATTATATGAATAAGTCTGACGCTAATCTTTATACTCTCGGTATAGGATATAAGAAAAAGAACTTTTATATGGATTTTGTGTATAAGTTCCGTAGTCAGTCTGCTGATTTTTATGCTTTTGATGACAGTTACGTAACGGATCCGGATTATACGGGAGACCCGACTACGCTTCTTGATCCGGTAAATGTGAATCTGAACCGTCATCAGGTGGCCATGACTTTGGGCTTTAAGTTCTAAACTGTCCGGCATATATCTTAATAGATAAATAAAATCTCAGAGCCATATCTGATTCCTGTGACAGGATGAAGATATGGCTCTTTTTTATATTTATAGAGAATGAAATCAAGATCTCTTTATTCTGTTGTATGATTCTCCAGCTTTTGTGCCTGGTGCGTTTCTTTTTCTTTCATACGTTCACGTTTGTCCTCCTGATGGATTTCTTTCAGCATGTCGATGAATTTTTCTGTAAGCAGGGATTTCTTTTTTCCTTTGAGAGAGAGAAAAGCTGCTTGCATGGATTCGCCGCTGCCTTTGATGGGGATGGATTTCAAATCGGGCGTGTGGCGGGCAATATCCTGCGACAGCAGGGAGATCCAATGTCCTGTAGCAACCATCTCCAACAGAATAGTCGTACTGTTCACCTCTACCTGTGGCCGCACTTTAATATGATGTTTTAACAACATTCTTTCAATAACCTTACGAGTGTATAGGTTTTTGGGGAACAGAGCCAGAGGGTAGTCATTCAGATCTTTCAGATCGAACACTTTTCTTATCGCTGCCGGGTGATCTTTGGCAGCAATGACACATAGGGGAAAATTCAGAAAAGATCGGATCTCCAGAACGGAAGCTACTTCATCAGGTTTATAGCTTAGTGCAAAATCCAGTTCGTTATTGCTGACCATCTCTACCAGTTCCAGAATGGAATGTGAATAATAGATGGATAGTTGCGCGTCGGGATAACGGCGTGAGAATTTCAGGATGCAGCTGCTGATAAACGGATACAAACTATGAATTACTCCAATGCGGATCTTGCCGTTGAAGATCTGCTGTTTTTCTTTGATTTCTTCAATGCCTGACGAGATCTCTTCCAATGCCTTGCGTGCATAGTTCAAGAAACTCTGTCCGGCCTCAGTAATATATATTTTTTTACCTATCCGGTCGAAGAGCGGAGCACCCAGCTCCTCTTCTAGTTGTTTAATACTCTGTGATAAAGTGCTTTGTGTGATGAATAGTTCTTTGGATGCTTCTGTAAATGAAAGCACTTCCGACAATTTGCAAAAGTATTTCAGGGGCGTAAGTTCCATAAGTATAATTAATGATATGAATGAAAATAATTAATTTTTCAAATTTACCAAAAAGAAAAAAAACTCCTACTTTTGCAGTGTGAAAAGATTAAAAATCAGACGGAAATAACCAGAAACAACAAAGTTTTCGGAAAGTCTGAAAAAGGATAAATAAGGTAAAAAGAATATTATTTAAGGTATAAAAATTAGTTTTATGTCAGGAATCATTGGACATATCTCGCAAGTGATCGGTCCGGTTGTAGATGTTCATTTTGAACATTCTGAGGTGAACCGGGGACAAAACTTGCCAAGCATTCATGATGCATTGAGAATCGAACGCAATGACGGTCGTGTGCTGATTGTTGAAGTGCAGCAGCACATCGGTGAGGACACCGTGCGTACCGTAGCCATGGACAGTACTGATGGTTTGCAGCGTGGGATGAAAGTCTATTCAACCGGTAAGCCTATAACCATGCCGGTAGGAGCGCAAATCCGGGGACGTGTGATGAACGTAGTAGGTGAGACTATTGACGGTATGCAGCATCTGTCTGTCGAAGGCGCACAGCCCATTCACAAAGATCCCCCTAAATTTGAAGATTTGTCAACCTCTCAGGAAGTATTGTTTACGGGTATCAAGGTGATCGATTTGTTGGAACCTTACTTGAAAGGTGGAAAGATCGGTCTGTTTGGTGGAGCCGGTGTAGGAAAAACCGTGTTGATCAAGGAGCTGATTAACAATATCGCCAAGAAACACAACGGTTTTTCAGTATTTGCCGGAGTAGGTGAGCGTACACGTGAGGGAAACGATCTGTTGCGCGAAATGATTGAATCCGGAGTCATCAAATACGGAGATGAATTCTTGAAAAGCATGGAAGAGGGCCATTGGGATCTTTCCAAGGTAGATTATAAGGAAGTGGAAAAATCACAGGTGGCCATGGTGTTCGGACAGATGAATGAACCCCCTGGAGCACGTTCTTCCGTAGCTCTTTCCGGTTTGACATTAGCCGAGTCTTTCCGTGACTCACAAACCGATGAAGGACCAAAAGATATCCTGTTCTTTATTGATAACATTTTCCGTTTCACTCAGGCCGGATCAGAGGTTTCCGCACTGCTGGGACGTATGCCTTCTGCGGTAGGTTATCAGCCGACACTGGCTTCGGAAATGGGAAAAATGCAGGAGCGTATTACCTCTACCAAGAACGGCTCCATCACTTCCGTGCAGGCAGTGTATGTGCCGGCCGATGACTTGACCGACCCGGCTCCGGCTACAACCTTTACCCATTTGGATGCCACTACGGTGTTGAGCCGTAAGATTACGGAGCTGGGTATTTATCCGGCTGTAGATCCGTTGGAGTCCACTTCCCGTATTCTGGATCCGCTGATTGTGGGACAGGAACATTATGAGACGGCTCAGCGCGTGAAACAGATTCTTCAGCGTAACAAGGAATTGCAGGATATCATTTCCATTTTGGGTATGGACGAGCTTTCTGATGAAGACCGCATTACCGTGAACCGTGCCCGTCGTGTACAACGCTTCCTGTCACAGCCGTTTGCCGTGGCCGAACAGTTTACCGGAGTTCCGGGTGCTATGGTTTCCATTGAAGACACGATCAAGGGCTTCAAGATGATTCTCGACGGTGAGGTAGACTATCTGCCGGAACAGGCCTTCCTGAATGTGGGTACGATCGAAGACGCCATAGAGAAAGGAAAGAAACTGATGGAAGCCGCACAAAAATAAAAGGATTATGGAGAAGGATTTATTGACACTCAAGGTCGTTTCGCCGGAGAAAACCGTTTTCGAGGGTAACGTGCGTTATGTAGAGATCCCCGGAGCTTCCGGCCTGTTCTCCGTATTGCCCGGCCATGCTCCCTTAATCACCAGTCTGACGGACGGAACACTCAAATTCAAGGGCGGAGATACCACCTACCGGTTTGGGGTGTCTGGCGGATTTGTAGAGGTCAATCACGACACCGTGTCTGTTTGTGTGGAGCATATAACTGAAGCCAAGGATTAAAAACAAAAGAAAGATGATGCAGTTCTGGAAGAAAACAGGAAGGGTCTTTATCATTAAGCTGACGATGATGACGTTGGTTCTGGCCTTGTTGGGACGCGGTGTGTTCTGGCTCTGTTGTCCGGAATACTACTTTGCGGGTTTTCCGCTGGTTCCTCTTTTCTTCTATATCTACGGACTGATTTACATTTTTCTGTTTGAGTTCTTCGGCAGCCATAATGTAAAACAACTAATCTGGGTCTATTTGGGTTCCAAATGCATGAAACTCCTGTTGAGCGTGCTGTTTCTATTGCTCTACGGTCTGCTTTGTGAGGAACCGGTGTCCAGATGCTTCTTAACCTTCATCCTCTATTATATCGGGTTTCTGGTATTTGAAACAGAGTTCTTTGTGAGGTTTGAGCAAATATATCAAAGAAAGTTTGAGGAATGAAAAAGATTCGTTTACTATTGATTCTGTGTTTGGGGCTGCTGATGCTTCCGGCCGGAGCCCGTGCCGAGGAAGAGGCGCAACCGGTGGATGTCAATGAAGTAGTGTTCGGACACATACAGGATGCATATGAATGGCACATTGTGACTGTGGGTGATAAGAAAGTGAGCATACCTTTGCCGGTCATCGTCAAGAGCAGCACCGGATGGCATTGCTTCTCTTCGGCACGATTGGAGGATGGAGCCGTTTATGAAGGTCTTTACATTGCCCGGGAGGGAGCCTACAAGGACAAGATCGTTGAGCGTGATACTTCCGGCAATGAGATACGCCCATGGGATATTTCCATCACCAAAAATGTGCTTGCCATGATGATCAACAGCGTTTTGCTGGTCTGGATTATGCTGGCCTGTGCCCGGTGGTATAAGCGCCATGAGGTGTCGCAAGGGGCACCGAAAGGAGGAGTGGGCATGATGGAGTATCTCATTCTGATGATTCATGACGATGTCATCAAAGGAGGTATCGGACCGGACTACAAGCGTTACGCGCCTTATCTGCTGACAGCCTTTTTCTTTATCCTGATCAATAACCTGATGGGACTGGTTCCGATCTTCCCGGGAGGAGCCAATGTGACGGGTAATATTGCCATAACCATGGTGTTGGCTTTGTGTACGTTCATCTTGACCAATGTGTATGGAACCAAGACTTATTGGAAAGATATCTTTTGGCCGGATGTGCCGACGTGGCTGAAGGTGCCCATACCGATGATGCCATTGATTGAGTTCTTCGGAATCTTTACCAAGCCGTTTGCGCTGATGATCCGTCTGTTTGCCAATATCATGGCCGGACATGCCGCCGTGCTCAGTCTGGTGGCCATCATCTTTATCACAGTCAAGGCCGGTCCGGTAATCAACGGTTCCATGACGGTTGTGGCTGTTTTTTTCGGAATTTTCATGGA
>OKWR01001150.1_pt1 | contig 19509 bp, 17 predicted proteins | sample 1607101 | NCBI WGS metagenome assembly OKWR01 (sample SAMN04414076, study PRJEB24778) | human gut metagenome | material: faecal | host: Homo sapiens
AACAGAGATTTTGCGGATCATTTTTCGGCAAAGGCCTTTCACGGTTCCCAGACGAAGGAACATGCGGCGCTTTTTCATAAAATACGCGGTACAATATGAACATCAGCGAGGTAATCGCCCAGGATACGGGGTAGCAGAGCAGCACCATCATGAGCGTCGGGCGCAGCGGCGCTATGAGCAATACCCATATCACGCGGGTGACGCAGCAGCCCGCCAGCGTCATGAGCATGGGACGGAAGGTGTCGCCCGTGCCCCTGACGGCTCCGGGCAGCACGCCGCCCGGGACGTATAGAATATAGAGCGGGGCAAGCACCGCCATGATGCGGGCGCTGATGGCGATAACGCCTGCGTCCTGTACGAATATATGCGCCAGCGGCACATTCCACAGATACAGCCCGACGCTCAGTAGGCCTATGACCCCGATCGACATCAGGAGCGCTGTTTTTACTCCCCTGCGCCCCCGGTCATACCGCCGTGCGCCGTAATTCTGCGCAACAAACGTGGCCGCCGCGTCGCAGAAGGCGTCCGCAATGAGCCAGACGAGAAAATCCAGCTTGCCGCATACGGCCCAGGCCGCGATGCTGTCCGTGCCGAAGGGATTGATCCTTGACTGCACCAGCATATTGGCCAGCGGATACAGCGTGGACTGTACCGCGATGGGCAAGCCTTTTTTCAAAATCGGGGCAAGGCTCTGTCCGCGGATGCGCAGCCCGTTCATGCTGATTTTGCAGGGGAGCTTTGTGCGAGTGAGGGCGGACAGCATGAGCGCGGCGCTCAAAAGCTGAGAAAAAACCGTGGTCAGCGCCACGCCCGCAACGCCCCACCTGAATACCGCCACGAACAGCAAATCAAGCGCCACATTCACGCCGTTGGCGATGAGCAGAAATACGAACGGCGTTTTAGAATCTCCGACCGCCCTGAATATCCCCGCACCGATATTGTAAACCATGGAGGCGGCCATGCCCGAAAAATATATCTGCGTATAGCGCAGCGTCATGGGGTAGATATCCTCCGGCACATTCAGCAGCCGTATGCAGGTGGGCGCAAGCAGCACACCCAGCAGCGTCAGCAGCAGCCCGGCAAAGAAGCTGAACAGCACCGCCGTATGGGCCGTTTCAGCCAATGCTTCGCTTTTCTTCGCCCCATAATGCTGCGATATGAGTATTGTCGCCGCCGAAGCCAGGCCCGTAAAAAACACCGTGGGTAGCCGGATGAGGTTATATACCGCGTCGATGGCGGCAAGCGCCTGCTTTCCGGCAAACCGGCCGACGATTGCAGCGTCAGCCGTGGTATAGAGTTGCTGAAACAGGCTTCCGGCAATGATGGGCAGCACGAATAGCACAAGCATTTTACGGACAGGGCCTTCTGTCAGGTCATAGCTTTTTTGCTTCAGCAGCATGTTATCCTCTCCTTCGTCCCACAGGTATTTCTGTTGACAATTCTACCACGTTTGGTACAATAGATAAAACGAATTATCCGAATCGTTTCTATTCCATATAAGAATCGGAGGGGGCGTCCATGAACACGGAACAGCTTGAAACCTTTCTTGCTCTGGCGGAAACGAAGAATTTCTCCCGCTGTGCGCAGCGGCTTATTATCTCCCAATCCGCCGTGAGCAAGCGCATATTTGAGCTTGAAAAGGAATTGGGACAAACGCTGTTTCACCGCAGCGGCGGCGTGGCGCTGACCGGCGAGGGCAGGGCGTTCCGCCCCTATGCCGAGCAGATGCTGAACCTTCGGGAGCAGGCGGCGGAAAGACTCAAACGGAGTTCCCAATATGCATCGCATCTTTTGATCGGCTGTACCTACGCCTATTACGACATGCGCCTTGGCGCACAGATAGACGGCTTTGCAGGGGAAAATCCCGGCTGCTCCGTCAAGGTAAGGCTCGCCCATTCCGGACAGCTGATTGGCTTGCTGTTGAAGTCCGCATTGGATGTTGCCTTTACCCATTCGCCCATCGAATATCCGGAGTACACCTGCGAATCTCTGGGCGAGGAGGAGGTCATCCTCGTTACGGGAAGCAGCAACGCCGCCTGTCCGCACGGGATAAGCGGCGCGGAATTGCAAACGCTCGATATGGTGGACTCCAATTTTCTTTACGCACCCACGCGGCTGCGCCTGTTCCCGCCCCCGCACCAGGCGCAGCTGAGCGTGGATATCGCCTCCTGCGCCATACCGCTGATCAGAAGCTCCGGCAGGTTTGCGCTGCTTCCGAGGGGAATGGTCGAGGCCGAGCTGCGTTTAGGCACGCTTCGGGAGGTTATTGTAACCGATGAAAGACTTCCGCCCGTGCGGAATTTTGCCGTTTACAGAACCGCCTCCGGAGAAAGGGCGCTAATCGAGCGGTTCCTGTCGGTAACGGAGCGGTTGTAGCTGTCCGCGAACGGATATCATAATATGCACAATTCTCTGGATAACCGATCGGCTCTGAACATTTTTTCAAAAGAGCAAAGCGCACAAAATTTGGTTTTTTCTTCTTAAATGGCTTTTTAGTTCCGCAAAATTTGATTTGCGGAGGGATATTTTTGAGAACATACAAGGATGAATAGGAAGGCATGTTACAATACGAAGTGCAACGCCGCCCCAAAAAGAAAGACAACGTGAACACAGGGGTGTAAAATGCAGCTACCGACAAACACAACACGGAGGTAAACACGTTGTACTACACGTTCAATTGAGAGTCAGTAATGCGTAAAAAACAAAGTGACCAAAGCCAACCGTTCCTAGTCGACAGTAAGGTTTGATTCTATGGATTCTTGTTTTTTTACTTCCGTCTAGTCCTGTCGGCTCGCATCTGTATGATACTGTCCGGTAGCCGGAGGTATTGTAACAAATCTCACCCCCGCTCACCTCAGTTAAAACCTTGGTGGGCGGGGGTGTTATCGGGAGCTTAAGTTAGATTGTTCGGCTTACCAGTAACGGGGGTACTTGCCGTAGCTTTGCTGATGCTCGGCGTACTTCCACCAGGGAACCTGATTATAGAAGTCTGTCAGTTTCCCCCACATTTGGTCGGCAGCCGTGCCGGACTGGACGTACACGGTGACGGTGTACGTCTTTGTAGTGCCGTCGGCAAGGGTTACGGTGTAAGTTACAGGCTTGGAGAAGTTCTGCATCACGCCTGAACCCGGGGTCATATCGGTAATGTTGTTGCCGGATATAACGGGCACAAGTTTGGATACATCCGTACCGTAGGGCATTACGACGGATATTGTGCCGTTGGTCTGATTTATGCTGCCGGATACGCCGTTTATGCTGAAACCGGTTATACCGTCAACGGTAGTGGACTTGGTTTCCCATTTGCAGGTGAGCGACACGTCGCCCGCGGGCATGGTGAAGGTGAAGTTATCTATCTTCTTGGTTTCACCTCCTGCCACGGCAAGCGTATAGGTAAGAGAGCCTGCATCCCCGCGTCCGGAGTTGCGGTAACGGTTATGGTATCGCCTGCACCGGCAGTAGTCTTGCTGGCAGTCAACGTGCCGCCCTGGGGCGCGGATATGGTTATCTTGAATTCGCCCGGCTGCTCCGTGCCGCCGCCGAATGCAGGTATATCCACCTTCAGCGCCGCGCTTTCAACGCCGCCTGCGTTTTTGACGATTATGTATATCTCCCTTGCGCCTGCGGTCAGGTTATTGAGCGTTATTACGTTTTCACCGGCAACGGCGTTCTTGCCGTTCTTGGTGGTATCCACCTTAGGCGTGGTAGCGCCCTTGTTCACCACGGCGTAGTAATACGTATGCTCTTTCTTGTTATGCTCCGCTGCATACGGGTTCCTTTCTCATCCCCGCAGCGCGTTATTTTGTGCGGATATATTACAGCCTTCCATGCATTCGGCGGTTATTTGTATATCAAAAACGCCCTGCTCCAATGCCGGTATGCAGACGCTCCCTCATGCCAATTTCGCGTGGCGAAGCCCATTCCGTGCAGGTCTTCTGACTCAGGCCTCATGCGCAGGCTGCGCCTTCCCAAAATCGCTTCAGTGGCATATGCAGCCGACTCGTCCTTTACAGCGGCGCGTCCGTGCGGGGATCTCACCCGTCTTCCCTCTTAGCCGCCCACCTTCGGGCGGAACATGGAACCTGTTTATTCTTTTCTTTGACATTATCACCCCATCCCTCGTTTGTCAATCTTTACCATGCGTTTTGGGTGTTGGTAATTTTTACCAATAGAAAGGTTGACGGGCTTGAACTGCACCTCGTTTTTATGTTCGTTCTATTGCGCAAATTATGGGGCGTACGGTCTAGGAATGAGAGGGTGAAACGGAAATGAAGATACTTGTAATGAAGAGTGTAATGATTGCGTGAATTCGGGGCGGGAGGTCCTGAAGAACAGCGAGATGCAGAATTTGTGTTAGCATTAAATGCAGTATATGCAGTTGTTGTTATTCACCGCAATGTGCCAAAACTTGAATTGTTGAATATTATCTCATATAATATTTTTAAGGTATGTCTTGTCATCAAGGCGGCTGTATTATTATATCTAAAACGGTTTTTATTTTACCATTTAATGCATTGGAGGCTGATTGTATGTTCTACTCAGATAAACCCATTGGTTCCAATAACGAAGATATGCTCAACCGAAAAGGTTTTGCTAAGATTTTAGCGCGTACTCTCGTACACCTGGAAAGCAGAGATACTTTCACGGTTGGGCTATTTTGAAAATGGGGCAGCGGAAAAACTTCTCTTGTTAATATGACTTTAACAGAGATAGAAAGTATCCAAGCCGAACGTAAAACTGAAGAGCAAATCATCGTTGTACATTTTGAACCATGGAATTTCACGGACACTAATCAGCTGCTAACGCAGTTTTTTATACGCTTGGCAAACGAGTTTCAAAACAAGGAAGATAGAACCCTAACCAAAATAGGCAAAGCATTAGAAAAGTATTCTGATTGCAAAAATCAAAGCTACAAACACGAGCAGAGCAACAGCGATGATTTTCAGCACACGCCGTGTCCGATGGTTTCTGATGGCAAGCTGCGTGTTGATGCGGGACAGTTCTTTTGCCAACCGGTCTGGTTCCTCTTCGTTTTCCACCTGGGTTCCAAGAAGCTCGCTTACGGTCGTTTCAAGAATGACGGCAATTTTTATCAACTGTTCAGAATCAGGAACAGACATTCCCGTCTCCCTTAATTAAAGATATTGTTGGGTAAAAAAGAAAGGTCAGTCGATTTTGCCGATGAAGCGGTAGTAGATTTCTACTTCCTGCTCACGGCTTCCGTCCTCGCCCTTGACAGCTTCGTGGACGGTTATTTTTTCAATTAGAGTGTTCAGAAGTTCGGCGGTCAGCTCCACAGGGTTGACATACTGTTTCATCAGGGCAATCCACTTTTCAGCATCCGCTGCGGTCTGTACGGCGGCTTCCATCGTTTCGTGAAGCTGTCTTATTTTTGTTTCAAGCTCCTTTTGCTCGTTCTGGTACTTCTCGGACAGCATATTGAAGTTATACTCGGTTATGCGTCCGGCAGACCAGTCCTCATACATTTTAGCAAACAGCCCGTCAACCTCGGCTTTACGCTTCTCTGCCTTTTTCAGCTCCGCAGCCTGCTTTTTCTTCGCAGAGTTTCTTTCCCTGTCGCTGGCATTGAGCAGGCGTTTCAGCAGCTTGTCCTCGTCTTTCTGTGCCAGCATAGACCAGTATTGCAGTCTTGCAAGCACATAGGCATACAGTACATCATAGCGGATATAGTGCATGGAACACTGGCGTAATCCCTGCCCGTTCTTGCTGCAATGGTAGTACCCGTATGGGTTCTTATTCTGCTTGTTTTCCCCATAGGCTAAAGACCATCCGCAGTCTGCACATTTTATCAATCCTGCGAAAATCTGTGTCGTACCGTTTCTGCGTTTCCTGCGTCTGCTTGCAATCAGCTCCTGAACTTTTTGGAACACTTCTTCAGAAATGATGGCTTCGTGGGTATTTTCCACACGATACCATTCTTCCTGCGGCTTCCGCACCTTTTTCTTGTTCTTGAATGAAATGTTGCTCTGCTTGTTGTGAATGCTGTGACCGATGTAGGTTTCCTCTTTCAAAATGCTCTTGACCTGTGCTATCGTCCACGCATAGGCTTTTTCTGCGGGCGCACCGGCGTAGATATTGGCGAAAGTCCCGTATCTTTCATAGTTCAGCCAGCCGGGGGTAGGTACTTTTTCCTCCACCAGAATCCGTGTAATGCTGGCGGCTCCACGCCCGTGTACAGCAAGGTCAAAAATCTTCTCTACAATCCAGCGTGTTTCCGGGTCGATCAGAAGATGACCTTTTTTGTCCGGGTCTTTTACATAGCCCAGCGGTGCATAGGCTCCATAGTGTGCGCCATTGGCAAATCTTGTGTGCATGGCAGCCTTGACCTTTTTGCTGGTCTGTCGGGCGTGCATTTCATTCAGGATGTTTAAGAACGGTGCAAGCTCGCTTTCTCCGTTGATGGTGTCCACATTGTCATTGATGGCAATGTAGCGTACTCCCTTGCTGGGGAAATAGATTTCCGTGTACTGACCGGTCAGGATATAGTTTCTTCCCAGACGGGATAAGTCCTTTGTGACAACGCAGTTGATTTTCCCGTCTTCGATGTCATCAATCATCCTTTGGAAACTTGGACGCTCGAAATTTGTCCCACTCCATCCGTCGTCAATGTACTCGTCTACAACGGTCAGCCCATGCTCTGCGGCATACTGTCTAAGCATCATGCGCTGGGTCTGGATACTGCCGCTTTCCCCCTGTAATTCATCGTCACGGCTCAATCTCAAATATAGTGCAGTGTTATAAATCGTTGTATTGTATGGTTGTTTCACGGTTAAAAATCCTCCTTCTAAAAGAAACAACCCACGCTTATACAATACTCGCTGGTACAAGTATATCATAAGCGTGGGCTGATTGACAGTCGTTATTCCGTATTTTTTCAGGAAGCGGCGGCAGCGTGCTGGATCACATCTTCCAGCAGGCTGTCAAGCGGCTTCCCATCCTGTGCGAAATGCTCCGATACCTTGATACGGACTTTCCCCATGACAAAATACTGGGTGCCGTCTTTTTCGGTAAGCAGGGTGCCGCTGTTTTTGTTATTGCTCTCGTTTTTGCTTTTTGCCATAGGCAGTTACCTCCATAAATGAAATATGCCCGACAAGGGAATGTCAGACAGGTGTACAGCCGCAGACTGTCTCCGTGTCAACCAAACCGTGTCAACCGGCAGAAAAGACTTTGAAAACAATCCATAGGCGCTCTATTATTACTTTTTACTTTTTCTTTGATTTCTTGGTTGACATGGTTGACAAAGGAGAGAAATGCCCCAAATATCAGGCTTTTCCCCGTCAACCGGCTGTCAACCAAAGCGTCAACCAAACTGTCAACCGGTGGCTTTTCAGAATGGAAGTTCCATTTGCCGGGCTTCTTCTTCCGTGATTTCCTGAAAACCGTCCCCCTCCGGCGGAGCTTGGTTGACACGCTCCCAGCCTTTTTGAGAACCGTATTTCTTATACCGCTTCGGGCTTTTGTAGGCTACCCAGCCCTGTATGATGCCGCCCGCAATGCCGGTATTCATAATCTCGCAGATTGCCCGTGTCTCCCAGTCTGCCGGGGAATTTAAGTTCCCCAGCGCTTCCTCATAAAGCTGCTTGGAACATACCCTGTCGCCGGTGTAGTCCTCCAAATAGGCGTAGATCATGCCGGCCTGTGTGTCTTCCTGCATAAAGTCCTGCTGGTGGGCGTTCAGGTATCGGTTCATTTCCATGCTGAATGACAGCTTATACTTCCCACTGCGATAAACCGTCATGGCTTCCGCCCACATCTGTTCGATATACGCCCTCGCCGCCGCTTCATCGTCCAGTATGTGAACCTCCGCCCGTTCCGGGTACACCGTCACGGGGAGAAAGCGCCGGTTGCCGGTGCGGTCACGGGGCAAAAAGTCCTGCCGGTTGGTCGTCCCTCCAAATACACATTGCCGCAGCCGGTCTGCCGGATGTGTCTCATACGGCACTTTGTAGGTTTCTTTCTGGCGGCTTAAGAATGACTTGATTTCCTCAATACTCTTGGCGTTGGCTGTGGCAATCATCTCCGACATCTCGATAATCCAATGCCCTTGCAGCTTGCGGTACACATTTTCATCGTCCAGCTTTTTCAAATCGTCTGAAAACCATTCGTCCCTGCCTGCCAGCAGCCGGAAAAAGGTAGATTTCCCGGCTCCCTGACCACCAACCAGACAGAGCATGACCTCAAACTTGCTCCCCGGTCTGAATACCCGCCGGATGGCTCCCATCAGGAACAGTTTCAAGGCTTCATAGGTGTATTCGTCCGTATCGGCTCCCAGAAAGTGATGCAGGGCGTAACGGATGCGCTCTGTGCCGTCCCATTGCAGGCTGTTCAGGTAATCCCTGACTGGATGGTAGCGGTTTTCATTGGCAACAATCTTGATGGCGCTCTGCACCTTTTTCTCGCTGGTAAGCCCGTAATTTTCTTCCAGATACAAAAGCAGGTAGTTCATGTCCATGTCGGTCAGCGTGGTACTGGTGCGCTCCCAGCCCAGCGGCTTCACAATGTCAATCTGCTCCGTCAAAAGGTTCAGGCGCAGCGCCCCGCGAAACAGAGGGTCACGCTGGAACACCGTCAGGCAGTTTCGGATGCTGTTCTTCACGCCGCCTTTCTGCGTCCCCTCTAATGTTTCCCGGATTTCTGCCGGTGTCTGCGCCGGTTCCATTGTGTCCATCGTCCTTTTGACCGCTTCCTGCGTTTCCGGCGGCAAGCTCTGAAATTCGCTGTTCAAGCCGCAACACCTCCTTTCCCTGTGCGGCGATCAATGCCGCTTTTTCTTCTATTTCTCCGTATAACAAAATATCCAAAAGGTATTCTGTGTAGCTTATCCTCTGCAACGCTTCCACAAAAAGAGGATGCCAGATGGCATCCTGCGGCTGTGGGGCGTGTGCTGTTTTCCAATGCTCCAGCAGGCGCAGATAATCGCATAGCACCCGGAAACAATACCGTTCCGTTTCCTGAAATCTCTGCTCCGCTGATTTTTGTCGGGGCTGTGACCTGTTGTGACGCTTCCTATCTGGCGGCGCATTGCCGGATTTCTCATAGGAAACGCCGAAGTCCTCCGCAAGCCTGACCGCAGCTTCCCGTTTCCCCAATCCATGCAGCAAAGCGGCAAAGTCGATCACATCCCCGGAAGCCCCGCAGCCGAAGCAGTAAAAGCGGCTGTCCACTTTCATGCTGGGCGTGCGGTCATTGTGGAATGGACAGCAGACCATGCCGTTTCTCCCCACCCGGATTCCATAGAATGAAGCAGCCTGCCGGGTGGTAACAGACTGTTTCACCGCTTCAAATACATTCAAATGCTCCCTCCATAAAAATACTGGTAGCGGTAAAGCTGCCGGTTATATCATAGCTCCATCTCATGTTTCTTTCTCTGTACTGCCTGTGGCTGCTCCCTCCGGCGCAGTGCGGTATCTACGGCGTTCTGCACCTGCCGTAGCCGTATGACTTCCTCCCGGAGTGGCTTGTGCTGCGGAGACAGTTCGGCATACTCTGTTTTTAACTGTGCGTATTCCTGTTTCCATGCTTTCAGGGCAATGGGTTTTCCGTCCAGTTTTTCTTTCAAAATACGGCGGGCGGCATAAAACAGCCGTAACTCCGCATCGTGGGATGTTTCAAATTTCTCCCTCTGTTTCTTAAACTTGATATTGTTCAATTCCGTATGAACAGGTTTTAGCCGCTGGTAATTCTCGCCCTCCCGTATCAATTCCTGCAATTCCTTTATCCGGGCAGATTTCTTTTTCATGGAGTCGCTTAACGCTTCAAATTCTTCGTTGACAGAGGAAAGACGCTCCTGCAAATCCTCTAATGTGAGCAGCTTGTTTTCCGTCAGATAATTGACGGCTTCGGCAAACTGCTTTAAGTTTCCGGTTCTGGCTTTATTGCTCCATGCCCCTGCGTTGCGCTGGTTGTAATAAGCGATCAACAGGTCGGCAAGGCTCGGTGTCTGCGGTTTGGAAAGTTCTTCTTTTACCTCTGCCATCCAGACAAACAGGGCTTTGATCTTCTTCCTCACATCCTGCATGAGCCGGTTGGTGGCTTTAATCCAGCGGTTCAGTTCCCCTTTCTCGGTGCGGATGCCCTTTGCTTCCATCTGCCGGACATTAGCTCCCTCGTGGACAGTAGGTATCAGGTCAAGCCCCTGCCGCACATAGGAACGGTGGTCGATACGCACATCCAGCCCTTTTTCCTCAAATTTTGTATTAACGGCAGCCGCCCACTGCTCCCGCCAGTGTTCCAGCGTTTCCGGCTCATGCCAGTCTGTTGTATGGACAGCGTTAAACATATAATCGCCGTTTTTATCCCGGATTCGGTTTCCATCTTCATCAAGAAGATATTCCCGACGCTGTTTTTGTCCCCATGTGCCATCCGGGTTCAAAGGGCGCATGGTTGTCATCACATGAAAATGCGGGTTAGGGATGCCGCCGTCCTCTTTCTCCGGGCTGTGAAAAGCAAGGTCGGCAATCATGCCTTTTGTCACAAACTGCTCCTGTACGAACTTCCTCGCCAGCTCCATGTTTTCTTCCAGCGTCAATTCATTCTGCATGGCAATATCAAAGGAATAGGCAAGCTGTGCTTTTGGATGTTTCTCGCAGTTCTCCACAGCATTCCAGAGGGTCGCCCGGTCAAGATATATTTCCGGCGCATGGGGCGGCAGCATGATTTCCGAAGCGATCACGCCGCCCTTTTTGGTGTAGTCGCTGACTTCTCCATAGTAGCTGCTGTAAAGACGCTCCCCGGCTCGATAGGCTGCGCTGGCAATGGCGCTCTGACCGGCGCTGCGCTTGATCTGTGCGATTGAAAAATGATAAAGTGCTATCCTTAGTCACCGCCTTTCTCCTGCCCGGAAATACGGGCGTGGTTCTCTGTGGCAGACCGGATGAAATGCTCCGCCTGCGGCAGATTCAAAATGCTTTCCATGAGGGAATAAAATTCCGCTTCGGATAGCTCCTTTGTCTGTGGTGCAATGCTCTCAATAGCTGCCCCACGGGTAATCAGCCGGTGCGTCCTCTGTTTCCGGGAACCGCTTTCCAGATACGCCTGCCGGTTTTTCAAACGCTGCATTTTCCGTTTTTCCTGTTCCAGCAGGACAGTGGTTTTTTCATATTCCTGCTTCAACTGTTCCAAAGATTTTTCCATGTTCTCACATCCTTTGCTGATAAGATAAAGAAAGACCATCCGCAGACAGTCCGTGTGTCAGTGCTTCTATAAAACCCGATGAAAAGGGAAAACCGCAGAGCGGATTTCTCTTTGCGGCGGGTACACAGGGGATAGCCGCTTTAGCGGCGCAAGGGGGTGTAGCCACCTTGTCGGAGCGAAGCGAACGCAGACCTCGGATTGCTGATTTTATCAGCGGCAGAGGTAAGCTCCGCAGGACGCACGATACATGGTCTTTAGACTATGTATAGAAGTGCGCCCTTAGTTCCTAAGGGATTTTGCCGTTTCCGGCAGTCTTGTCCTTTTTCTTGGAACGCTTGGAAAGATACTTCGGGCAGTCAACCACAACCGCCCGGAAGCTCTGTTTACATTCGTGCTGGCATTTCCGGCACAGTTCGTTGTAAGTGATACGGCTGCGGTCATTTAAGAAGAAAGACCATTCCAACCGCCGCTTGTTACTCATTCTTGCCATAACCGGCTCCTTTCTCCGTTTCTATCTGATGTACGCAGATAGGCTGTTTTGATGTAGCGTCTCGGTATCATTTTTAAGTTTTTTTCCCTCTGTATGCCCCTTTGGAAAGTGCGGCAGTATTGCAGTCAGGGAATGATACCTCACGCTTATTTGTCGCTTCCCGGTACGGTTTCGGAGCCTTTTGCCATCCATTCAAAGAAAGCAATTTTGCTGACCTTGATAAGTCTGCCCCTGCGGAACGCTGGAAAGCCGGGTGTGTGTACCAGCTCATAGGCGCTCGCTCTTGAAATTCCCATAATCCGCTGAATGTCCGCCACATCCAGAACCAGCGGTAAATCCTCGTAGCTGTTCAATCTCTTTTTATCGTTCATTCTGTTCCTCCCATAAATCAAATAGGTTAAAATGCTTCCTGTTGCCGTTCTCCCCAAAAGCCGTTTTCCTGCCCCATTCCTGCGGTGTTTCCCTGCATTGGTGCGCCGAATGCGTCACTTCTCCTGCCGGTCATATCCCTTTTGGACGGTCATTCACTTGTCAAGGTACTGTGCGGTACGAAATTACCAACCGCAATCATCATAGCGTACTATCCTTGACAAAACAATGATTCTGCGATACCATGAGTGTAACGGATATAACTGAATTATATAATTACCATAAACAAAGGCAGGGGATAGGGATGGAGAATCAGTTTATACGGCATGAGCCATGTTTTGAGAGGATTTTGTTTGTCCTGACGCTGGACAGGAAGAAAATGAAAGAGCGGATTTTGATTGGGGAAGAACAGCAGATCCGCTTCCGTCTGAACGGGAGCCAAAACGCAGAGGTGCTTTGTGATATGACACGCCCACTGGGAACTTTTTTGATAAACTTTGAGCGTGACACGGACAGAGACTGGAACTTATACGGGCTTTCTCCGCTGCGGCAAGCTCTCCACTCCAACCGATGGAAACAGCCGGAGCTGGAGCAGGCGGCAAGCGAATTTCTTTGGGAGAAATATCTTAGCAACGACCCTCTGAAAATGTATGTGGCGTTCCGTATCTGGAACAGCTATCTGCTTGCCAGAGAACCCCGTGACCGTAACGCTGCCTGTGACCGCTTCATGGATAAAATGAGCAGCCTGGCCGGGGTATTCCATAACGAAGCCATGACCTTTGACAGGGAGACAGGAAAACCGAAACATTTTCAAGCTGGCAGCCTTTATTTCAAAGGCGCACCGTCAGAAGATACCCGGCTTGACCTCTGGTTCCCGGACAACCGGCGCACAGAAGAATGTGTGTCTGCCTATGCGTCCCTCTACCCGTTGATTACCTATTATCTGAACAGGCTGAATGACTGGGGGCTTTGCTTCCGGCGGTGCAAGGTCTGTGGAAAATATTTTCTGGCAAAGAGCCAGCGGTATGAGCTGTGCAGCGACAAGTGCCGAAAAGCACAGGCGCTTCAAAACAAGCGGGAATTTGACGAGAGGGCAAGAGAAAATAACTATGACCTGCTTTATAAAAATGAATGCCAGAACTGGCGCAACAAAATAAACCGGGTAAAAAATACCGCAGGCTTTCCGGCTGACCGTCTGGAAAAAATACAGGCTTCCTTTTCCGACTTTAAGAAAGAAGCCTTACAGAGAAAAAAGGCTGTAAAAACAGGAACGGCCAGCCCGAAAGAATTTACGGACTGGCTGTATCAGCAGAGTAATGTAATTGTTGAGCTGACCGAGATATGAAAAACTTTCTATCGTCAATTTCGCATTATTGCAATAACAGATTGCTTCTTCCATGAATGGTAATATTATCATCAAACTTTTGGAAGAACTATAAATGTCCGAGGTGCCTTTGATTTCGACAAAAAAACAGGCTGAATTGTTACAAAGCTCGGACATTTCAAAAATTTTTTGAGAAATGGCGAAAAAAGCGGGGCAGCACACGCCGCCCCGCCGATCCCATACGGTTATTCCATCGCCCGCATTTGTTCAATCAGGGATTGCTTTTTCTGTCTGCGGATTGTCCATACAGACAAGATCAGTTCCATTCCGAACAATACCAGAATGAACAGTCCCATTTCCAAAACCGGGAATTTGTAAGGCACTACATTTCCGGCAAAAGCACCTACACTCATTTTTCTGCAAGCAAAGATGGAAGCCGGAAGCCCAACGATCAGCGTCGCCAATGTTGCAAAGAGCGCATAGCACAGCCCCTCACAGATGTTCATTTTACATAGCTGTTTTTGTGTTAGGCCGATAGAACGCAGAATACTGTTTTCCTGCTTTCGGGCTATCTGGTTAGAGAGTGTCGTATTGATAAGGTTGATAACGCCAAAGAGAAATACCAACCATGAAAGTATCTCCATACTGCCAAACGCAAAAGAATTTGTCATTTCTTCATATTCAATCACTGTATTGATTTCATCTAAGGCAATATTACTATGGCTGGCAACAATATTTTTCAATTCAGCTCCCACATAGTCCGTTTTTTTAGGGTCATTTACAATGCTCCATGAATAGTCAAAAGAGGTGATTTCCGGGTGCAGTTCGTGGAACAACGCTTCTGGTGCAAAAAGAGTTGCCCCATCTAAGTGCATCCTGCCATGTCCTGAATATACCTTTGCAGGAGCGTATAACCCCGATATGGTAACAGAAACGGATGGCTGTTCTTCTCCCAAAGAAATCTCAACCGTTGAACCAACACCCATATCCTCATTCTGCTTTAGCACATTATAGTCAATTACAATACTACGGGAATCTGTTGGCATGGTTCCCTCTGTCAGAGCCGCTTCAACTGCCGCATAATTCTGGTCGGTCAGCATATCGCACATACCACCAGCTTGATGAATCTCTGTTTTATAAGTTGCATGGAGAGATTGCCTGCTTGGAATTATATCTGTAACGCCATCAATAGATAAGATTTCCTGCTTTAATTCCTCATTCAATGGATTTCCCGCTGCCATAACCTTTTCTTCTGTCATTTCAGAATCCAAATAAATTTTATAGTCGCCGTCTGGGAAAAACTGTCTTGCAAGCGCCTCTGGTGAGCGCAGCAAAACAATGGAGGATACCACAAGCAGGATAATTCCGCCCAAACTCAATGAGGCTACAATAGCAACGGTCTTTTTTCGGTCACGCCTAAAATTTGCAATTCCCATTGAAACAGGATTGAGCTTGATATTCTTTTTCCGGCTGCGGATGTCCTTTTGCGCCGGGGTAAAACGGACGGCTTCAATGGGGGAAATCCCTGCCGCAATTTTCACCGGCTTACGGATGGAAACAGATACCATGATCCAACTGCTTATAAGCGTTAAAATAACCGTTGCCACATAGGAAACAGCGTTAAAACCCTTGGAAAACAGGAGGAAACCGCCGCATACGCCCAGCACTGTGCCAATCAGAATCCCGATACTGCCGAGTTTGCGTCCCTCGTTCTTTACAATCCGCTTGATTTGCTTTGGTGTCGCACCAATCGTCCGAAGCTGCCCGTAGCTTTGGATTTTGTCATTGATGGAGATACGGAAGATACTCTGGATCACAATATAGCCGCCAATCAGAACAAGGGCAATCACACCTGCCATCAGTGCAAAATCAAAGGATTTAGAAGCATAGGCAAAATACTTACTGTTCATTTTGGGCATAGGAAGCTGATATTCCTCCGCAATCTCCCTGCAATAAGAGGTCATCAGTTCTTCGCCCAACTGGTCGCTGTTTTTGAAATGGACATAGGCGCGATAGCCAGCCGGGTCAAACCCGTTCCATTCTGTCAGGGCAGCGTTGGAAAGAATGATAGCGCAGGTATTCGCTTCTTTTTCATTTACGCTGTCCATAATGCCGGTAACGACATAATCACCATGAAAACTCTCTGTATCTAAGGTCACAGTGTCCCCGATCTTGGCATTGTTTCCATAGGTGGAAAGAAAGTATTCGCTTACAACAACTTCATTTGCTTTTTCAGGAACCCGGCCCTCTAACAACTCCATCTGCGCCTTGGTAATCTCCATCATTTGCGCGTCGCAATACACATAAGACGCATGATAGCCCTGTTCTGAAAGCTCCTCACCCAGCATATAGTAGCCGCCTACGCGCTCAAACTCCGGCAGTCCTTTCAGGGTTTCAATGTCGTTTTCCTCTACGCCCAGCCAGACCGCCTCATAAGTATCGACAACCTGATTGCGCTGCATTTGTGTCAGGGAGGTAGACACAATTCCCGTAAAGCAGATCAGAAATGCCGCCAGCGCAACGGCAATCACCACCATCAGATTCCGGCGCTTCTCGCTTTGCAAACTTTTCTTTGCCAGCTTCTTTGTAATGGCGCTGGTATCATTCTCAAAAGGCCATGTCATAGCCTGCCACCTCCTTACTCCACAATCTTGCCGTCCTCAATGCGGACAATCCGATCTGCAAGGCGGGCAATGTCGTTGTTGTGGGTAATCATCACAACAGTTTGCCGGAACTCTGCACTGGTGCGCTTGATAAGCCCCAGCACCTCGGCGCTGGTCTTGCTGTCAAGGTTGCCGGTCGGCTCGTCGGCCAGCACAATAGCCGGTTTGGTAATCAGGGCGCGTGCGATAGCCACACGCTGCTGCTGGCCGCCGGAAAGATTGTTCGGCATATTTTTCAGTTTATCTTCCAGCCCCAGCAGGTGAACGATCTCGTCCAAAAACTTCTGATCCACCGTGTCCCCGTCCAGCTCCACCGGCAGGACGATGTTCTCATACACATTCAGGATCGGAACAAGGTTATAGTTCTGGAAGATAAAGCCGATGTTGCGGCGGCGGAAGATGGTAAGCTGTTCGTCGTTCATTTTCGACAGCTCTTTGTCCCGGACAATCACGGTTCCGCTGGTGGGAGTGTCCAGCCCGCCCATCATGTGAAGCAGGGTGGACTTGCCGCTGCCGGAGGTTCCCACAACGGCCACAAATTCGCCGTCATTTACAGAGAAGTTCACGCCGTCAAGGGCGCGGGTGATATTCGGCTCTGTACCGTAATACTTTTTCAGGTCGATAGTCTGTAAAATTCTCATACTCAAAACTCCTTTCAAGGCTTTCTGCCTGTTGATAAGGCTATTGTAAAACCCAAATGTCCGCGAAATGTTACAGCGGCCAAAAAATTTCATTGAAAATCGGGGGTGAAATGTTACAACGCTCGGACATTTCAAAATTATTATTCAACTACCCTTAATCGAGCTACAATACTTGTTTTTCTAAAATAGCGAAACGAAACATGAGGAACTATAATCGCCACAACGCAAATAACAATTCCCTCTAATATCAACGGGAAAATCGTAGGCTGTATTGTAAACAGCCATAAGTCAGGTTGATTAAAGAAAGTAGGAAGAATTGTATTTGCAACAATAAGAGAGAGAGGTAAACCCATTACACAAATCAGAAATGCGTAAAACAATCCCTCCAATACGGTCAATTTGTTAATTTGTTTTTTCGTCATTCCGATGCTCTCTAATGTAGCAAATTCCCGTTGCCGGTTTATAATGCCCGTTATAATGATGTTGGAAAAATTCACAAGCCCGATACTTCCTAATAGAAACCCAATAAGGCCACCTATGATAAAAATAGTTTGTTTTAATCCATTCATAGTTTGTGCCAATGTTTCAGACGATGCGTATTCAACGGTAGGCAAAGAATTGATGTACTCGGTCGCTGGCAAAAAGTGTTCTTTTTCCACATCAAACACATAACTCATTATGGCTGGATTGTTATACAATTCCACAAACATCTCATTACTCATATAGAAAATAGGACAATCGCCGCCAACATCAGTGTAGCCAACATTCTTACCCGGAGATTCTACCAATGAAAAATCAACCACTGCACGCGCAATTACCGAAACCGTTTTATAAGGCAATCCATCTTTGTAAATGGTAACTTCCTGATTGAGCGGACAAAGAAATTCAGGAGATTCATTTGGGTTGATCGCTGAAATTTCTATAACATAGTTTCCACTTTCCAAATATGAGGTTAGTTGCTGTATATCTGTTTCTCCCTCAATGAAATTCAATTTAGGAAGTATTGATTTTTCTACCCCGTAAATATTGCAAAGAGGTCGATAATCAACACCGAGTTTTACTGGATAAGTTCTGCCATCAACCATACCACTTCGTATAAGGTGATTATCTTCTGTGTATTCGTCTAATACTTCCGTGACCAAACTACCATAATCATAAGTAACACTGACATCATCCAAAGTGTTTTTATAAATTCGACTTCCGTTCAGCACAGGAATATTATTTTCAATATCAGATATGATTTCATTACTAACAGAATCATCTTTAAATCGAAAACCTTGCACATTAGAAAATGTGTTTGGGCTTGCCACAACAAAATCAAATGAGGTAACAGAAGATACATATTTTTTAACATCAACACTATTTCCGATTGCGATTGCACTGTTTAGGAGAATAATGCAGAGTATCATGGATAAGACGATAAATATGGTACGCTTTGAATTTCTTCTTAAATTTCTCCATGCCATTTCTGTTATTCTATTCTTAAACGAAAGACGATTCTTGTTGGCACTATGATAATTGTCTTTTTCATAGTATCTAGTTGCCTCAATGGGCGAAATCGTAGCTGCAATTTTGAATGGTTTCTTTATGCTCACCCAAACAGTAATCGCACTAAATATCCCGGCAACGACAAAAATAATAGGATTAAAACTCAAGTTCACAGAAAGATTGTGATACTCGCCTTTCATAAAATTAAGAATCCACGGAAGCATAAGTATTCCTACTATATATCCTAAAATCAACCCAATAGATATACCAATTATAGACAGCCAAAATGCTTGCTTATAAACAATTCGCTTGATTTGCTTCTCCGTTGTTCCGATTGTTCTTAATAAGCCATATTTCTTTATTTCTTGAACAACAGAAATCTCAAAAATATTGCGAATGAGCAAATAGCCCGTTATTACAAAAATCATAATAAAAAACAGGGCTGCTATTATGGCAATCCAATTTACAGATGTACCAGTGGACGGGCTGGTTCCCCTAATTTGCAAAATAGTTGTCTGTATAGACTGGATCGCTCCAACACATAAAGTCGTTACAGAAGTAAAAAGCATTGATGTTAAAACGATTGCTATTACAGCAACAATATTTCGTAATTTGTTGGCTTTGAAGCTTCTTTGCGCCAGCTTCTTTGTAATGGCGCTGGTGTCATTTTCAAAAGGCCATGTCATAGTTGTATCACCTCCATATTTGATAAGGGTATTGTAAAACCTAAATGTCCGCGAAATGTTACAGCGGCCAAAAAATTTCATTGAAAATCGGGGTGAAATGTTACAACGCTCGGACATTTCAAAAAAATTTACGGCGGGCAGCCGGAAATGGCCGTCCGCCGAATCATACTACACAATCTTTTAGATAGATTGATTGTGAAATAATTTCAATCCAATCACCACATCTATCATAAGTTCCACAATGAGAATTATACTAATGGCAACATTAAAATTACATAGGTTATATAATCCGATATAGATTTCACAAGTAAGAAATACAACTTGCAGACACAAATTTAAGTATGTCACTAAATGCTCGTTAGTTCTATTCCACAATCTAAACAGGAACATTGTAAAAATAGGTTTTCCCGTAAAAGCAAAAAGCACTGACAATACCGGCACCAAAAATACATAGTAAGAATCTACTGCATTGCTGGGGGATGTACCTACCCATTGAATTGCTATTTTATCAGGAACAACGAAAAATAAAACAATAGATAAAATAACATTGATTATTAAGATGATTGTTGTTGCTTTGCAAAAATTGATTTTTTTCATGGTGTTTTCTCCTGTTATAAGTGTGCTTTATTTAGTCGGCAACATAATGGAAAATTCCGAACCCTTGCCCGGCTCCGAAACCACTTTGATATAGCCG
>OKWR01001157.1_pt1 | contig 19413 bp, 15 predicted proteins | sample 1607101 | NCBI WGS metagenome assembly OKWR01 (sample SAMN04414076, study PRJEB24778) | human gut metagenome | material: faecal | host: Homo sapiens
ATGGACGCGCTGGAGTTGCTGGTGGCATTCATTCAGGCTTATGTGTTCACCATGCTGTCTTCCGTGTTTATCGGACTGTCGCGTATCCAACACGAACACGTAGAGAAATAATTTAAGGTAAAAATATTTATTCAAAACAATTAAAAACAGAAGATTATGTTACTATCAGTATTATTACAAGCAGCAGCAGGAGTAGGTATTAGTAAGTTGGGTGCAGCTATTGGTGCAGGTATCGCTGTATTGGGTGCCGGACTGGGTATCGGTCGCATCGGTGGTTCTGCCATGGATGCCATGGCACGCCAACCTAAAGAATCCAGCAATCTGCGTACCAACATGATCATTGCGGCCGCTTTGGTCGAGGGTGTGGCTCTGATTGCCATTGTCGTTTGTTTGTTGACATTGTTCTTATAATCTAGAAACCTAAGAATATGGGATTATTAACGCCGGATCCCGGTACCGTTTTCTGGATGATCATCATATTCGGGGTTGTATTTTTCATACTGGCCAAGTATGCCTTCCCCGTGATCATCGGAATGGTCGAAGAACGGAAAAAGTATATTGATCAGTCGCTCGAGGCTGCCCGCCAGGCCAACGAACAGCTGGCACAGGTGCGTGAGGAAACCGACCGCATGCTGAAAGAGGCGCGCGACGAGCAGACCCGCATTCTGAAAGAGGCTTCACAGACCCGTGACCGGGTGATTAAGGAAGCTCGTGTGCGGGCACAGTTGGAGGCACAGAAGGCGCTCGAAGAAACGCGCCTGCAGATTGTGGCCGAGAAAGAAAGTGCCCTGAACGATATACGCCAGCAGGTAGCCATCCTTTCGGTTGATGTGGCCGAGAAAATTCTGCGCAAGGATTTGAAATCAGAACAGGAGCAACTTGACTTGGTGAACCGCCTGATCGACGAAATGGTAACGGCATCTAAAAAATAAGAGATATGAATTCAGGTGCAATTTCCAGACGTTATGCCAAGGCACTGCTTGCCTATGCCAAAGACAGTAATCACGAAGATTTGGTCTACAAGCAGGTGAAAGGCTTTGTCCGTCATTATTTGAAAGTACCCGAACTGCGCTTGGCTCTTGAAAATCCTACGGTAGACAAAAGTCAGAAACTGGCTCTGTTGGAAGAGGCTTCCCGTAGGGGAGTGACCTGCGAAGAGCTGACCCGTTTCCTGAAACTGGTGTTGGACAAAGGACGTGAAAAACTGCTGTTGTTCATTTTTTATTCCTATATGGATCTTTATCGTACGGAAAAGAATATCCATCGCGGAAAACTGATTACGGCGGTTCCTTTGCCTCGTGAAACGAAGGATGCCTTGCGCGCACTGATTACCCGGAAAGTGACCGGAACCATTGAATTTGACACAAAGGTTGATCCCGAACTGTTGGGCGGATATATTCTGCTCATGGAGTTCCATCGTGTGGATGCCAGTGTGGCCAGTCAGCTTCGAGGGGTGAAAAAACAGTTTATTGACAAGAACAGAAGAATCGTTTAGTTGAGGCTGACGACTTTTCTGAAACAAAACAGAATGAATTATTATGCCTGAAAATATTAAACCAAGCGAGATTTCAGAAGTGCTGCTCCAGCAGTTGCGCGGCATCAATGCTTCGATTCAGTTTGACGAAGTGGGTACCGTGCTTCAGGTGAGCGACGGTGTGGCCCGTATCTACGGACTGCTGAAGGCCGAAGCCAACGAGCTGTTGGAGTTTGAGAACGGCATCATGGCCGTGGTGATGAATCTCGAAGAAGATAATGTGGGTGCCGTGTTGCTCGGTCCTACTGATCAGATCAAGGAGGGAATGATCGTGAAGCGCACCGGCCGTATCGCTTCTATACAGGTGAGTGAGAACATGCTGGGCCGTGTCATTGACCCTCTGGGTGTGCCTTTGGACGGACGTGGTGCCGTGGGAGGTGATCTTTGTGAAATGCCTCTGGAGCGCAAGGCTCCGGGAGTCATCTTCCGTCAGCCGGTTTCCGAGCCGTTGCAGACCGGTATCAAGGCCATTGACGCGATGATTCCGATCGGCCGCGGACAGCGTGAGCTGATCATCGGCGACCGTCAGACCGGTAAGACTGCCATTGCCATTGATACCATCATCAACCAGCGTGCCGCTTACGAAGCCGGCAATCCGGTTTACTGTATTTATGTGGCCATCGGTCAGAAAGGTTCTACAGTGGCCAATATTGTGAACACACTGCGTGAGAAAGGCGCCATGGACTATACCGTGGTCGTAGCCGCTACAGCTGCCGATCCTGCCGCATTGCAATATTTCGCTCCTTTTGCCGGAGCCGCCATCGGTGAATATTTCCGCGACACCGGTCGTCATGCTTTGGTCGTTTACGACGATCTTTCCAAACAGGCTGTGGCCTATCGTGAGGTGTCTTTGATTCTGCGTCGTCCTTCCGGTCGTGAGGCCTATCCGGGTGATATCTTCTATCTGCACTCCCGTTTGTTGGAGCGTGCAGCCAAGATCATCAACCAGCAGGAGGTGGCCGAGCAGATGAACGATCTGCCTCAAAGTCTTAAAGGAAAAGTGAAGTGCGGTGGTTCGCTGACCGCGCTGCCGATTATCGAAACACAGGCCGGCGACGTATCCGCTTATATCCCGACCAATGTGATTTCCATTACCGATGGTCAGATCTTCCTCGAAACCGACCTCTTCAACCAGGGATTCCGTCCTGCCATCAATGTGGGTATCTCTGTATCCCGTGTGGGTGGTAGCGCACAGATCAAGAGTATGAAGAAAGTGGCCGGTACGCTGAAAATCGACCAGGCACAGTATCGTGAACTGGAGGCTTTCTCCAAGTTCAGTAGTGACATGGATCCGGTGACCGCCATGGCCATCGACCGCGGACGTAAGAACAATCAGCTGCTTATCCAGCCTCAGTATCAGCCGATGCCGGTGGCCGAGCAGATTGCTATTCTTTATTGCGGAACCCATGCCTTGATGCGCGACATCGCCATCAGTCAGGTGCGTGCTTTCGAACATGAGTTTCTGGAAACTCTGCGCACAGAGCATCAGGCCGATGTACTGGACGTACTGAGTTCGGGTGCTGTGAACGACGAGGTGGCAAAGATTATTGAAAAAGTGGCGGCTGACACCGTCAGACTGCTCAAAAAATAAAAATTATGGCATCACTTAAGGAAGTAAAAGGACGTATCGGTTCCGTGAAAGGAACACTGAAGATCACGTCGGCAATGAAAATGGTTGCTTCGGCCAAACTGCATAAGGCGCAGGAAGTCATCGAAGGTATGCTTCCTTATGAACAGCAGCTTTCGCGCATCTTCACTGGGTTTATGAGTTCAGGCAGAATGCCCGATACTCCCTTGATCAACGAGCGTCCGGTGAAGAACATTGCTTTGATGGTGTGTTCGTCCAACAACAGTCTTTGCGGTGGTTTCAACGCCAATGTGATCCGTATGGTAAACCAGTGGTTGCAGCAACATGAGGATTTGGGTAAGGAACATATCAAGATCTTTGCCGTTGGCCGGAAGGTGGCCGAGGCGGTCCGCAAGGCCGGCTATGAAGTGGTGGGTGACTATACTCATCTGGCTGACAAACCGTCGTATGATGAGGCCGCTGCCTTGGCCGAAACCCTGATGCAGGCATTCCTGCAGGGTGAGGTGGACCGTGTGGAACTGATTTATCATCATTTCCGTTCTACGGCATCGCAGACTCTGGAGCATGCCGTGTTCCTGCCTTTTGTGCAGCCTGCGGTGGAAGAAGCGGAGAACGAAAATAAGGAGGCTGAAGAGGAGGAATTGGCAGACTACATTGTAGAGCCTTCCGTTCCTGAGTTGCTTCAGCAGTTGTTGCCCTCCGTGTTGCGTACCAAAATCTACACGGTGGTGCTCGATTCCAGTGCTTCGGAACATGCGGCGCGCACCATGGCCATGCAGGTCGCTACGGACAATGCGAATGATCTGATTCAGGATTTGACTATAATGTATAATAAAAGTCGTCAACAAGTCATTACGAATGAGTTGTTGGATATTATGGGTGGTTCGATGTCCTGATGACGATTCGACATAAATTAGATGTGGATTTGTTTTATCTCCCCGTCAGTAATGTTCCTTTTGTTTGCGGATTCATTACTGACGGGGAGTCTTTTTGTTTGATACGGCTATAATCACCCGTAAGTGACCCTGTTGGTTCGCTGCATGGAAATGAGAATAACAGGTGTTCGCACGTTGTGAAAAGGGTATCAGAAGCATCTCGCTTCTATTCCTCTTTATTTTCCATAATCGGACACAGTTGTTTTACTTGTTCTTCAAAATTTTCTCGGTCACGTGCCCGGTTTCTTACCGCTGTACGATAATTGTAAATGGTTTGCGGAGAGTAGAAGAGCAGGGTAGCGATGCGTGAACTGTCTTTGACTCCCATTCGGATCAGCGCAAAGATACGCAGTTCGGTATTCAACAGATCGCCACGTTTTACCACGATTTCCTCTCCTTCGCGCAGCAGTTCATTGAACTCTTTGATAAAATTAGGGTAAAGGGTCAGAAATGCGGTATCAAAGTTCACAAAAAAATGTTTTGCATCCGATTCCGGCATTTTTGTGGAGTTGGCAATCTTCAGCAGATCGTCAATTTGTTTGGCCTTGACTTTTCGGCGCACCAGTTCCTGATATTTGCTCAGTTTGTCAATGTATGCGGCACATAGATCCAGAAACAGACTGATGTATTCTTCGCGTGAACGGTTGGTGTGTAACAGCTCCTGATTAAGCAAGCGTAGCTTCTGGTTCATTTCTGCTATCGCTCTTCGGCGCAATCGGATTTGTTTTACCTGTTGACGGATGAATATTAACGATACGATCAAACCGGCAGAGAGAATGCAGATAAAGACAAAGGCCCATGTCATTCTTCGGTTTTTGATATTACTCTGTTCCTGATAGGAACTGACTATGGAGGGGAACTTTCGTGCAATTTCAAGCATTCGTAACCGATTGTTGTAAAACATGGCGTCTTCCATGGAAACATTCAAGTAACGGTTCGCCCGTTCCAAGTCTCCATTCTTGTTTTTGAATATGTACATGGCCAGTTCCTGCATGGCCAGATTTTCCTTTAAAGGGCAGATCATATCCGATATGGCTGCCATAATCAGATAGCGTTCATATTCTTTCATTTCTCCGCGACGCATATAGGTAAAAGCTATTCCGCAGGTAACACAGGCATAGAGCCGAGTATTTTGCGGTAATCCTTTTAAAGCTTGTTGGTAAGCTTTTTCAGCTTCGTCCTGTTTTCCGGTACGCGCGAAATATTCTCCCTGCCAATAATAATATTGGGCAGATTTGGGAGGAAGAACGGAAAGTAGTGAGTCTGTATACTGAATTTCCAGATTCCGGTATGCGGGTGAATACAGATCATCATTCAGATATTCACTCCAGACGCTGTATACCCACTCATAAGCTTCGTAATATTCTGCCAATAGCGACGGAGCTATTTGGGATCTGTTGATGTGGTCAAGCATTTCTTTGGCCTGACTGAAATATCCGGTAGTGGAGAGTAACAAAGATTTGTGAATAGTGCATTTATCCAGATGAACCGGATCCTTTAATTGTAAGGCATATTGATAAGCACGGTCTATGTAATGTAATGCGGAGTCGGAACGGAAGGTATAGTATTCCTGGAAGATTTTGAAACAAAGGTCGTATTTCTGCTCCAGTGGCATGTGTCTGTTCCATTTCTTCTTGATACTGTCGATACGCGCTTCTTTGTATTGGGCATATTCCGGGCGTTTGGCCAGGCATTCTTCCAACTGTAAATATAAAATATCTACAGATGCTCCCATTGCAATGCCGGAAGTAAGGAACAGAACTAGAAATATAAAAATATGCTTCATTATTGATTCTTTTTCTGATATACAGCAAATATAATCAAAAGATTCTTATTCTAAAAATATCTACTTAAATATCTCACTTATATTTCTATAAATACCTGTATTATAGTGATATAAGAAATTTATTATATGTATATAGTCTACTTGTTTTCTACTTTTAATAACAACTTCACTTTTTGCTTATTACATTTGCCTACGTCTTCGGAGGAAGCATTGATCGAATACCATGAAATGATAAAAATTACCCGAGAAACCCTTATAACAACTATCAATATGAAAAAGAATATTATTCCCTGCTTTGTAATTGTAGCCCTTTGGACTGCATTACCTGTTTCAGCACAGAAAGCAAAAAGATTAGAGAAAGCGAAGACAGAACAAGTTTCTGATACCGTTCAGACAAAGAAAGCTGACGGTAGCGAACGCAATGTCATGTTGAACGCATCCGATGCCAACAAACCGCGTGAGATTCAGATCGGTTTGCCAAGTGAGGATGTCAATGTATACGAAAACGGTCTTCCTGCCGTATATTCATCTTCTGTTCATAAATTGTCTGCCCACTGGCGTAGTGATGCCAGCCTGGGAGAAGTTGGCTTGATGACTCCATCCGAGTCTGCCATTACCACCGGTAATATTGCTTATTCCGTGAATTCATTCAGTCGCTTGGGACAGAAAGATTTCAAAGGTGTTGTGAATTATCGTGCCAACCACTACGGCATGCAGCAGGTAGACATGAATGTTTCCGGAGGTATTGGAAACAAATGGCTTTATACTGCCAGTGTTTATCAGAACTTTGATCCCGGAAGTTTTGATGTCAAGTTTGATGAATATTCTGACCGGACCCAGATTTATCATGCCGGACTGACCCGTTTGTTCAATAACAATCGTGGTAAAATCAGTTTGCTTTATAAATATGCCTATAGCCGTAACCCGGGAAATATGTTGAATGCCGCTCCTTTTATATATGTAGGCGATGGTTCTATTAAGGAGCTTCCTGGATTTGAGCCGGGATTGGCATCGTACGGACCGGTAAGTGGTGACATTGAATACATGGACATCATGGACGGCAAGATGAAGAAAGCCAATCTGCGCGACTTGAACGACAATCGTTCACATGAAGTTTCTTTATTGACAGACTATACTTTCGATAATGGATTGAAATTCAATCTCGATATGAAGTATATGAATGCACCTGAAGCAAATTATGTGGATTTCGGTGGAAGTACCATTTCAAATGTGACAGCAGATCAGGGATATACTTATACAGACGGGACTCCGTATGCGGGATTGATTGATGGACGCCGTACCTGGCTGCATTTCGGTAAGGTACAGAATTTCCTGGTAACTTCAGAGTTACAGAAGCAGTTCAATAACCACAATGTGCGTTTAGGACTTAATGAGTGGTTTTATGACCTGGATTATCATTCTTCTTCATTCCAGTGGACGGGTTCTGTTAAGAACTATCCGGATGTGTTAGTCGGTCCGGATGGAAACCAGTTCCGAGGATTCAATGAATTGAGCCCGGAATACACCGTTGGAAATGAAAATAAGTTGGCTTTGTATCTGACAGATGACTGGCAGATTACCCCGAAACTGAATCTGTACTATGGTGGACGTTTGGAATATTATCACATGTCTGCCGATCAGATTGCTCATCCGCGTTATTCAGGTTTCTATATCGGCGGTACAGCACCAGACGGCACAGTCATCACTCCGGCTAATGTAACCAAGGACAAGCTGAACTATGCGGCAACAGCCCGTATTACTTACAATGTAGGAAAAGGCTTCGGTCTGACTGCTGACGGAACAGTGGCAACCCGTTTCCCAAGAATCAATGAATATGCCGGTACCGGTCCTACTGAAGAGCAGTACAATCGTGTGACTATTCCTTTGGTGCGTGGTGGTTTGTTCTACAAGAACAACTGGTTAGACCTGACTTCTATGGTTACTTATATTGCCAAGACAAATAACATTGACCAGCAGAATCTGACCAAGCCGGGTACTGACGAAGGAAAGACTGTGTTGTTGATTTATGATATCCAGACTTTGGGTTGGACCACTTCTGCCGAGATCGATCCGTTCAAGGGATTCCATTTGCATGCCCTCTTCACTTATCAGAAGCCGGTATACAAGAACTATAATGCCAGTGTGACGTTCAATGATGGCACCAAGATGTCTGTTAATGCCAACAACATGATTGTAAAGGAGATCCCACAGGTACTTGTGGAGTTGGATCCAAGCTATAACATTACGGATGATTTGCGTTTGTGGTTGAGTTTCCGTTACTTTGGAAAGACTTACGCCAACTTGCAGGAGGCTCTTTACTTCAACGGACGTTGGGAAACCTTCGGAGGTGTAAACTGGAAGGTGAACAAACATCTGGATCTGGGAGTTACTGTGGTGAACTTCCTGAATCAGAAAGGTGTGAAGGGAACAATCAGTGGTTCAGAACTGATTTCCAAGGCAGATGCCGGACAGTATGCCGGTTATTACATGAGTGGAAGCTATCTGCGCCCATTCACTGTAGAATTTAATGCCAGCATCAAGTTCTGATCCTTTTTCCATTCCGAATCTTAAAAGAAGAAAACCCCTAAAACATTAACAATAATGAAGAATTTACTAATAGCAACAGCCCTGATGGCAGGTGTTCTGACCACACAGGCTGAAGAGAAAAAAGTGTTCCGTATTTCGACGGACAAGACAGACCTGGTGCTTCAGGTGGGTGATAACGGTCGTTTGTATCAGACCTATTTCGGTGAGAAACTGCTCAACGAGGCCGATTACCAGAATCTGACTTGGGATGTACATGCCGGTTCCGACGGTAGTATCAGCCAAAGAGGATGGGAAGTGTATAGCGGTTCGGGCAATGAAGATTATTTTGAGCCTGCCATTGCCATTACACACAACGACGGCAAGAACTCCACCTATTTATATTATGTGTCTTCTACCACACAGCCGGTGGAGGGAGGAACACAGACAACGATTAACTTGCGTGATGACAAGTATCCGGTGGATGTAACGCTACATTATGTGGCTTATCCAAAAGAAAATGTCATCAAGACCTGGAGCGAAATCAAGCATCAGGAGAAGAAACCGATCATTCTTTCCACCTATGCTTCTACCATGCTCTATTTCTGCAACAGCTCTTACTACTTGACCGAGTTCAGCAGTGATTGGGCTTGTGAAGCCAGAATGAGCAACCAGCAGCTTCAGTTCGGCAAGAAAGTGATCGACACCAAGCTGGGAAGCCGTGCTGCCATGCACACCCATCCGTTCTTCGAAGTGGGACTGGACCAGCCGGTAAGCGAACAGCAGGGACAGGTGTTGATGGGAACTCTGGGATGGACCGGTAACTTCCGTTTCACTTTTGAGGTGGACAACGCCGGTAATCTGCGTGTGATTCCGGGCATCAACCCATATGCTTCCAACTATGAACTGAAGAAGGACGAAGTGTTCACCACTCCGGAGTTTATCTTCACCCTCAGTTACAACGGAACATCAGAAGGTAGCCGCAACCTGCACGAGTGGGCCCGCAACTACAGTCTGAAGGATGGTAAGGGCAGCCGTTTGACTTTGCTCAACAACTGGGAGAACACCGGTTTTGATTTCAACCAGGAAATTCTGGCCAACTTGATGAAAGAAGCCAAGCATCTGGGTGTGGACATGTTCCTGCTCGACGACGGATGGTTTGCCAACAAATATCCGCGTAAGGATGACAAGGCCGGTCTGGGTGACTGGGAAGTGACTCACGACAAGCTGCCTGGCGGTGTGCCGGCACTGGTAAAGGCTGCAAAGGAAGCCGGTGTGAAATTCGGTATCTGGATTGAGCCGGAAATGGTGAATCCGAAGAGCGAACTCTTTGAGAAACATCCGGACTGGGCCATCCACGACGAAAACAGAAAGATCTATTACTACCGCAATCAGTTGGTTCTGGATTTGAGTAACCCAGAAGTGCAGGACTATGTATATGGAGTTGTTGAGAAACTGATGAAGGAAAATCCGGAAATCGCTTTCTTCAAATGGGATTGTAACAGCCCGATTACCAATATTTACTCTCCGTATCTGAAGGAGAAGCAGGGACAGCTTTACATTGACCACGTGCGTGGCGTGTATAACGTAATGAAGCGCGTTAAGGAAAACTATCCGAATGTGCCGATGATGCTTTGCTCCGGTGGCGGTGCCCGTTGCGACTACGAGGCTTTGAAGTACTTCACCGAGTTCTGGTGCAGCGACAATACCGATCCTGTAGAGCGTGTATATATCCAATGGGGCTTCTCACAGTTCTTCCCGGCAAAGGCCATGTGTGCGCACGTGACCAGCTGGAACAAAGAAACTTCTGTTAAGTTCCGTACCGATGTGGCTTCTATGTGCAAGCTTGGTTTCGATATCGGTTTGAAGGATCTTACTGCAGAGGAACTGGATTATTGCCAGCAGGCTGTAGCCAACTGGAAGCGTCTGCAGCCGGCCATTATGGATGGTGACCAGTATCGTTTGGTATCACCGTACGAAACCAATCACATGGCTGTGAATTATGTAACTAAAGATCAGAATAAGGCTGTGCTCTTTGCCTACGACGTACACCCACGTTTCCAGGAGAAACTGATGCGTGTGAAGTTGCAGGGACTTGATGCACAGAAGAATTACAAGGTAGAAGAAATCAACCTGATGCCGGGAACTGAATCTACGTTCAAGGCTAACGGTAAAGTGTTTTCAGGAGATTATTTGATGAAAGTTGGTTTGGATGTATTTGGTTTTGCACAAACACAAAGTCATGTAATTGAAGTAACGGCTCAATAAGAAAGGAGTCAATTTCATTAGGTATTGGTTATTTGGGAGGAATGTGGCAGTGATGCCACATTCCTTTTTTTGTCGGGCAGGGAATTTTTGTGCCGATGTTTTCTGTTTTTGTCGGGAAGTTCTGGAAAAATTCTCTTGCCGATTTTGGGGTGTTCTTTTGGCCTTTTGCGGATGAGGTTCGCGTGTAGTCATTATTTAACTGTAAAGCTGCTGCTTTTTGGTAAATAAGGACTAACTTTGTGATAGTATTACAACAAACAAAATAATAAAAGACAACAATGATGATGAAAGAAGTTCCGGTACTGCTTCTGACAGGATATCTGGGCAGTGGAAAAACCACATTGGTAAATCATATCCTTTCCAATGAGAAAGGTATCAAGTTTGCCGTAGTGGTGAACGATATCGGTGAAGTGAATATTGATGCCGAGCTGATTCAGCGCGGTGGGGTTGTAGGACAGGGCGACGACAGTCTGGTAGCCCTGCAGAACGGTTGCATCTGCTGTTCGCTCAAGATGGATCTGATGAAGCAGATTGACGACCTGATGAAGATGAACCGCTTTGACTATATCGTGATCGAGGCCAGCGGTGTATGCGAGCCGGCACCGATTGCACAGACCATAGCCGCCATGTCGCGCATGGGCAGTGAATATACCAAGCACGGACTGGTGCGTCTCGATTGCATCGTTACGGTAGTGGATGCCTTGCGTCTGCAAAGTGAATTTAATTGTGGTGATGCTTTGACCAGTGATGATGTAGATGAGGAGGATATCGAAAACCTGATTATCCAACAGATAGAGTTCTGTAATATTATTTTGCTGAACAAGGCATCGGAAGTGGCTCCCGAAGAATTGAAGCGGATTACCCATATTGTGAAGACCTTGCAGCCGGGAGCAGAGATTATTCCATGCGATTATGCCGATGTGGAGCTCGACAAGATTCTCAACACCCGTATGTTCGGCTTCGAACAGGTGGCTACATCAGCTGCCTGGGTGCGTGAGTTGGAGCGTCCGGCTACAGAGGAAGAGGAAGCCGACGCACATCATCCGCACACGGCAGAAGCACACCATCACCACCATGAGCATGAACATGAACACGATGAGGAGTGCAGCTGTGGTCATCATCACCATCATGATCACGAACATGGCGAGGAATGTACTTGCGGACATCATCACGATCATGAACATGAGGATGGTTGCTGTTGTGGACATCACCATCATCACGGAAGTCATACGGATGAGTATGGCATCAGCACCTTTGTGTACTATCGTCGCAAGGCATTCGACCTGGTGAAGTTTGATCATTATGTGGCAGCCAAGTGGCCAGCCAGCGTGATCCGTGCCAAGGGAGTGTGCTATTTTATGCAGAATAGAGATATGTCTTATCTGTTTGAGCAAGCCGGCAAACAGCAGAGTCTGAAAGAAGCCGGACTGTGGTATGCCACAGCTCCCGAAGAAGATCTGGCCGAATTGTTGCGTCAGGATCCCGGTATGATGCGTGACTGGGATGATGAGTATGGTGACCGTATGGAGAAAATAGTTTTCATCGGTCAGCATATGGACAAAGAGCAGATTATCCGTGATTTGGATGCCTGTCTGGAACCTTAACAGTATTCTGATCTGCAGATAACAAAATAAAAATCCCCGCAGCGATGAGGAACTGATATTTTGTGTTCCTTTCTGCTGCGGGGATTTTTTGTTTCTATGTCCCGATGTTTTGTAATTGTCGGGAGCAGATATGCCATCTGCTGTACGGATTATTCTGCATTCAGCATGAATTTCTCTACGGCGTGTGCCACACCGTCTTCATCGTTGGAGAGGGTGATGTAATTGGCTGCCTGTTTTACCACTTCCTGAGCATTGGACATAGCTACGCCCAGACCGGCATATTCAATCATAGAAAGATCATTAAAGCCGTCGCCGCAAGCCATCATTTCATCCGAAGTCATATCCAGTTCGTCGAGCAATACGGCCAGACAGCGTGCCTTATCAATGCCTTTGGGTACCAGTTCCAAGAAAAACGGTTCGGAACGGAATACGTTCATTTTGCTTTCCAGTTCCTTCTTCATGACCGGTTCCAGTTGGGCCAACGGTTCCGGATCACCTACAATCAGACATTTGGCTACCGGAAAGTTGATGACATCCAGAAAATTCTCTACGGTCTTGCTGGCCATACGGTTTAGGAAAGCCTCATGCTGCACATACTGGTCGTCGGCATTCTCTGAGATAATATATTCGTCTTTGTAACTCAGAATCTGGAAACCGTTGCTCTTGGCGCACTCATAGAGATAAGGATACACGGCCGGGTCGAGCACATTCTCATACATCAGTTCACCGGTCTTGCAGTCGATGATCTGTCCGCCGTTGTAGGCCAGAATGTATCCCTCATACTTGTCAAGTTCCAGTTGGCGGGCCAGCGGCATGATGCCGTAGGTGGGGCGTCCGGATGCCAGTACGATTTTGATACCAGCTTCCTGTGCACGGATCAGTGTTTCGCGCGTGTGTTCGGTAATTTCCTTTTTCTTGTTGGTTAAAGTTCCGTCCAGATCGAGAACCAATATTTTATACTTCATAAGAATCAAATGTTTTTAAGAGATAATGCGATGCGGTTGCGAGCCTTGTCTACACTCAGTACCCGTACTTTCAGTTGTTGGTGCAGGGTGACTACGGTATTAGGATCGCTGACATAGCGATCGGCCATTTCAGAAATGTGGACCAACCCCTTTTCATGCACACCAATGTCTACAAAGCAGCCGAAATTGGTGATGTTCGACACGATGCCCGGTAGAATCATTCCTGGCTTCAGGTCGTCAATCGTTTCCACATCCGGTGCAAAAGAGAATACTTCGATAGCCTTTCTTGGGTCGCGTCCCGGTTTGTCCAACTCACTCATGATGTCGTTCAGTGTGGGCAGACCACAGTCTTCGGTGACATATTTCTTCAGGTCAATGCTTTCGCGAAGTGCCTTGTTACGGATCAGTTCCTCAACGGTAGTTTTGTGGTCGGTAGCCATGCGGCGTACCAAAGCATAGCGTTCGGGATGTACGGCCGTGGCATCCAGTGGATCGGTTGCATCCGGAATGCGGAGGAAACCGGCGCACTGTTCGAAGGCTTTGGCTCCCATACGTTTTACGTTCATCAGGTCTTTGCGTGAGCGGAAAGCACCGTTTTCGGTACGGTAGTCGATGATGTTCTGTGCCAGATTGGGCCCTACACCTGCTACATACGTCAGCAAATGCTGGCTGGCCGTGTTGAGGTTTACACCTACGGAACTTACACAGAACTCCACTACACCGTCGAGTGATTTCTTCAGCTTGGTCTGGTCTACATCATGCTGATACTGGCCCACACCGATCGATTTCGGGTCGATCTTGACCAGTTCGGCCAGTGGGTCCATCAAACGGCGGCCAATGGAAACGGCACCACGTACCGTCACATCATAATCCGGGAACTCATCGCGTGCGATCTTCGATGCCGAATAAACAGAAGCACCGTCTTCACTAACTACAAAGGCCTGTACCTCTCGGTCGAAAGAAATGCTTTTGACAAGGCGTTCGGTTTCGCGGCTCGCCGTACCATTACCAATGGCAATGGCTTCAATGTTATATTGCTCTACAAGCTGAGCCAGTTTGCGCTGTGCCTGCGCATATTCGTTTCGCGGCGCATGCGGGAAAATGGCTTCATTGTGAAGCAGTGTGCCCTGATTGTCCAGACAAACCACCTTGCAGCCGGTGCGGAATCCCGGATCGATACCCAGTACCCGTTTCTGACCGAGTGGGGGAGAGAGCAGCAGCTGTTTCAGGTTGGCGGCAAATACGCGGATAGCTTCTTCTTCGGCCTTGGCACGACTTCCGGCGGCAAATTCCGTTTCGATGGACGGGCGCAGCAGGCGTTTGTAGGAATCGGCTACGGCTTCCGAAACCAACCGTCCGCACACGTCATTCGAACGCACGAACTGACGGTTCAGCTGGTTCACGCAGTCTTCGTCCTCGGCCGGTGAGATGCTGACGCGCAGCACACCTTCGGCCTCACCGCGACGCAGTGCCAGCAGACGATGCGAAGTGCATTTGCGTAACGGTTCCTGAAAGTCGAAATAATCTTTGAACTTGTCTCCCTCTTCTTCTTTACCTTTGACCACTTTGGCGGTGATGAGAGCGGTGCGTTCAAATACACGGCGTACCCTCTTGCGGGCTTCCTCGTTTTCGCTGACCTGTTCGGCAATGATGTCGCGGGCACCGGCAAGAGCTTCTTCCTTGTCCTTTACTTCGCCGCGCACAAATTTCTGTGCTTCGGTATCCAGATTACAGCCACGCTGCATCATGATCTTGAGTGCCAGTGGTTCAAGTCCTTTTTGACGGGCAATCTCGGCTTTTGTTCTTTTCTTGGGTTTATAAGGCAGATACAGATCCTCCAACAAATTGGCATCCCAGCACTGCTCGATGCGCTCCTGCAGTTCAGGGGTGAGTTTGCCTTGTTCCTCAATCGTGGCGCGAATCGTTTCCTTGCGCTTGCTGATGGTTTTCAGTTTGTCATATTGCTCTTGAATGGCTGCAATCTGCACTTCGTCAAGAGAACCGGTACGTTCTTTTCGGTAACGGCTGATGAAAGGAACTGTGGCACCGGAATCGAGCAATTCCAATGTGTTGCACACCTGACGCGTCGTGAGTGAAAGATTTTCGGATATCAGTTTTCCGAAGACCGGAAGGTTATTCGTCATTTCCATTCTCTTCGTTTGCGGCTCTAAGGATTAATGTCGTAGCACCGATGGTTACGATGGCTCCGTCCTCAAGACGGATACGGTCGTTGTCCTTCAGGATTTCATTCATATAAAAAGTTCCCGTATTACTTGGTGCGTCGCGCAGAATATACATCAGTTTACCCTGTTTGTTGCGTTTTACCTGGATGATACAGTGGGTGGTATCGATACTCGGGTCTACCGTTTCGATCGGCACATTGATTTTTGAGCCTTTCACGTAGCGGCCGATGACATTGTCGCCCATGGTGAGCGGCAATACCTGCTTGTAGTGGAATACATTTTCCACTACGACAATGCTTCCGCAGGCATCGGCATTCTCCTGCTCGTCGATAACTTCTTCTTTTCTCACGGATTTGAGTTTGGACAGACCAATGCGAATGCCGAATTGCTTGTGACACATTTCGCATTCAAACACCAATGACTGTCCGTCCTCATATTGTGTTTCATCAAAAGTAATATAATGATCACACTTAGGACAGCGCACTCTTTTCATTGTTTGATTATAAAGATTTGATGATTGATTATTTCAGTTCGAGAATCCAGGCTCCCTGAAAGTCCGGGATACCTTGTAAGGTCTGCATCTTTTTGCGTGCGTCGGCTTCTGTTTCAAAACCACGGAAAAGCACGCGGACCATTGCTCCATGCTGATGGATGCATACATCTGTATACCCCTTCTTTTGAAGATGGTTTACATAATCAAGAGCATTTTCTTTCGGAATTGCACTGGCAATGACTACGGCAAATTCGTGAGAAAGATTGTTGGCTTCGAGTTCCGTTTTTTGAGCCGGTTTTTCCGATTTGCTTTCTGTGGCCACTTCTACACCTGTTGCCAACGTATTGCTGCAGATCGTGTCGGGACGGGCAGACGGATGTGTTTCCATACGAGGCATGATAGCCAATGCCGAGGATAGAATATCCTGAGCCAATAAAGCCTGATTCTTGTGCCATAAGTTGGTGTTTAGCGGAGTAGACACCAGGAAAAAAAGAAAAATAGCCGCAGCTATAGACAAGGCCGTGTGGAGCATACGACGATTGATATGCAACGTGATATGTCCCGCATGTTTTTGAGAAGCCTGTTCTGCGTCTGGCTTTTCCTGTGGATATTCTACGGCAAAAGTTTCCGTAAGTCTTGGAAAATCAAATGTTTCAAGTCCAAAATATTCAGGAACGGTCCAACCGGAATTGGGCGTAAAGAGGATCTCTCCATCTTCATTCTGTTTTAGTATGCCTAAATGCCCCAAATCGTAAAAACCATGATGCAACAATTGCTCGCGCATTTCCAATATGTCGGTTTGAAGCAATCTTTTGGCTTCAGTTTCTGCCAATCCGTACATCTCCATATACGAACGCACCAGAATGCCGTCATTGCCGAGCAGTTTGTCGTTAAACCCGACGGTACGGGTTGGGGGTACAAATAACCCTTCGGCCTCCGTTATAGAAGCACTTTGTACTTGTGTAACGAATCCGCCAAATTGAGGTACAATGACACATTCATGTTGCCAGACCAATTTTTCAATATGTTTTGCCAAATGATTCACAATGCAAATTTATGGTATAATTTTTTTTTAAACTAATTTTTTGATAAAAATTATATTCATATAAAGCTTAATACTTGCTTTATCGACCGCTTTTATCTACCTTTGTTCCCAATATTATGGCACTTTTATGATCCGGAAGTCTGCTCATGTTCTGATGTGGGTTTTGTGCTTTTTCCGGTCATGGCTTTTAAAATAAAGGATTAACAATGAATATAGCAATTGTAGGAACCGGTTATGTCGGTTTGGTGACAGGTACTTGTTTTGCGGAAATTGGCGTGGATGTTACCTGTATTGATGTAGACCAGAACAAGATTCAGAAACTGGAAGAAGGAATTATTCCTATTTATGAACCCGGACTGAAAGAAATGGTTCTCAAGAACAAGGCGGCCGGGCGACTGCGTTTCTCCACTTCTCTGGAAGACTGCCTGGATGACGTTGAGGTAATTTTCAGTGCTGTAGGTACTCCACCGGATGAGGATGGCAGTGCCGATCTGAGTTATGTGCTTCAGGTTGCGCATACGATTGGAGCCAATATGAAAGATTACAAACTGATTGTGACCAAAAGTACGGTTCCAGTAGGTACCGCTCGTAAGGTGCGTCAGGCGGTTCAGGAAGAACTTGATAAACGGGGTGTACAGATTCCGTTTGATATTGCTTCTAATCCGGAGTTTCTGAAAGAAGGAAATGCCATTCCTGACTTTATGAGTCCTGACCGTGTCGTGGTAGGAGTGGAATCGGAAAAGGCAAAAGAGTTGATGACTCGTTTGTACAAGCCTTTTGTATTGAATAATTTCCGTGTAATCTTTATGGATATACCGTCGGCCGAGATGACAAAATATGCCGCTAATTCTATGTTGGCTACCCGAATCAGTTTTATGAATGATATTGCCAATCTGTGTGAGCTGGTCGGAGCAGACGTCAATATGGTGCGTAACGGTATCGGAGCCGATACGCGTATCGGAAGAAAATTCCTGTATGCCGGTATCGGTTATGGAGGTTCTTGTTTCCCGAAAGACGTGAAAGCTTTGATTAAGACGGCAGACCAGCATGGATATGACATGAAGGTTCTTAAGGCTGTTGAAGAGGTGAACGAAAAGCAGAAATCGGTACTGTTCCGAAAATTGAGTGATGCGTTTCATGGTGACTTGGCTGGAAAGACCGTGGCTTTGTGGGGGCTGGCTTTCAAACCGGAGACAGATGATATGCGTGAGGCGCCGTCACTGGTTCTGATAAATCTGCTTCGCGAGGCTGGATGTCAGATACGGGCATATGATCCTCAGGCAATGAATGAGTGTCGTCGTCGAATTGGTGATTCGATTTATTATGCTCAGGATTTGTATGATGCGGCATTGGATGCTGATGCCATTCTGTTGGTGACAGAATGGAAGGAGTTCCGCTTGCCGACCTGGCGTGTTATTAAAAAGACCATGAGACAGTTGCTGGTAATCGATGGCCGTAATATTTATGATAAAGATGATCTGACTGAATTAGGTTTTGAATATCATTGTATAGGCAGATGAAAATACATAATATAAATGCTGCTTGTCTTTGTATATGTGTTGCTCTGTTACTGGCTTGCGGGGGAAATTCCCGTCAGGAATCTGAGACGGCGCATAGTAAGGTCCCGGCTGACACTACGTTGCGTTTATTACAAGGTATCTGGATTGACGAGGAAACCAGTATGGCTTTCTGTAAGATTGAAGGTGACAGCATTTTCTATCCGGATACAATGAATGTACCGCTTCGTATTAAGGCGAATAAGGATACATTGACTCTGATAGGCCGCGAAACCGTGAACTATCCTATAGACCGGGTTACTGAAAATATTTTCTGTTTTCATTCGGTTACGGGCGATATTGTCCGATTGAGAAAATCGGATGATTTGAACGATACGATTTATTTTTCGCATACCCCTCCGAAACCTATTGTATATAATGAGGTGGTGAAGAAGGATACTGTGGTATATCAAGAAGGAGAAAGATATCGGTGTTATATCTATGTAAATCCGAGTAAGCATAAGGTATATAAGCAAAGCTATACCAATGAGGGGGTAGCTGTGGAGAATGTTTATTATGATAATGTGATTCATATTTGTGTTTACAAAGGAAAGGTTTGCCTGTATTCACGGGATTATTCACGGAAATCTTTTTCCAGTATTATTCCTGAAGGCTTTTTGCAGCAGGCTATCTTATCTGATATGAAATATGGATTTACAGATAAGGACGGTTTTCACTTTAATGCCACTGTCTGCATTCCGGATGGGGCAAGCTGTTATGTTACAGATATTTGTGTGTCACCAGAAGGAAATGTTCGCATGGAACTCGTGCAGTAAGAACATTTTTTATCGGCAAAAAGATAAAAAACATTCGGAAAATTTGGTGGTAAAGGAAAAAAGGTGTACCTTTGCACACGAAAACAAAAGGAAATGGTTCCCTAGCTCAACTGAATAGAGCATCTGACTACGGATCAGAAGGTTACAGGTTTGAATC
>OKWR01001158.1_pt1 | contig 19398 bp, 13 predicted proteins | sample 1607101 | NCBI WGS metagenome assembly OKWR01 (sample SAMN04414076, study PRJEB24778) | human gut metagenome | material: faecal | host: Homo sapiens
CGGAAAAGAAGCTTTCAGAGATGTAGGCTTCACCACATCGTGTATGAATTCACAAATATCGTAGATTTTGCCTTCACTCTGGCAACGGTGTTTTTCTTCCTTCAGCAAACGTCCGTAATTGTCGCGTACGAAGACGACACAACTGGCCGAAGGACCTACAATATAATCGTACTTTTCAAAAAGACTGTCGAAGCGGACAGCCAGCTTGACCGATTCGTTTTCAAAACCGGCATTCGCCATTGGCTGTCCGCAACAAGTCTGATCCAGCGGATAATCCACATCGAGCCCCAGACTCTTGAGCAGCTTATAGGAAGCCACACCCACCTCGGGATATACCGCATTAATATAACAGGGGATAAACAACCCTATCTTTTTGTCCATGATACCCATTGTTCTGCGTTGTTTTAATATTAGTACACACTAAAGTTAGAACATTTTTTTGGATATCGTTTCTCACATCACCGATTTTTAGGGATAATTTAACCGGCGTTACATTCGTTATACTTACCACAAACGCGTACGCTTGGCCGGAGCCAGATACATACGGTTGTCACTCTTCACGTCAAAGGCATCATACCAGCGGTATACGGCCGGCACTGTACCCTGCACACGAATCTCATCATATGCCAACGGCGAAGTGCTGTAATATGCCGCCTTGTAGTCATCCGTGGTTACCTTGGCCAGAGTCTGCGCAAAAGATACGAAGAAGTTCTGCCGCTCCGTCTTGCGTTTCTGACCCGATACACTGCGGCGGTCCAGATCCTTCTCGAATGCCTGAGCCGCAATCTGCAAGCCACCCAGATCGGCGGCAGCCTCGTCGGCCACCAGTCCCCCGTCGGTCATGATACCCGGCAACAGTTCGAGCGTGGCATACCGCTCCGCCAGTTCCTGTCTGCGGCTGTTGAAGGCCGAACGGTCGGACACCTTCCACCAGTCAGCCTGCGCACCAGTGTGATTATACAGGGAGCCTTTGGCGTCAAAGCCATGCACCAGTTCGTGAGCCATGCGGAACCCCGCTCCGCCATACAGGCGCGCCGCGGCATCCTGCTCGTCCAGCAGTTCCTCTCCGGCAAAGGCCGCGGTTATGATCATCGCGTTCATGCGCGGTTCGTACGTGCATGACGGACGGAAAAGCGGATACGTATGAAGCACATATTCCCAGCGTTTTTCCGTAATCTGTTTGCCAAAGAGTTCCAGTTTATGATCGTAACATAATTTACGCAACTGATTGGTAGCCGCACAGTAATTGTCGGCCTCCATCTGCACCTCCGTACTCTTGGGCCATGATGTCGGTTGCAGCATCAGCCAGGTCACCGCCTCCAGTTTCTCCATCGCCGTGTTGCGTGTTTCCTCGCCCATCCAGTCCACACTGTCGCGCAGACGTTCCTTAAAGGCATTGCGCAAATCCTCGGAGATGCTTTCCATTTTGCCGCGCTTGCCGCTTGTGGTATATTTTTGGGCATACTGCCGTCCTACAAACTCCGGAACGAAGCGGTTCAGGCAGCTCCACGCATCCTCCGCGTTAGCCGTATTCACATCATACTGCTTGTGATGCTGATAGAAGATACTGCCCGTCTGATAAGCCTGCTCAAAATCCAGCCATTTCTGCTGGATATCCAACCCCACCAGATAAGCGTTCTGCTCTACCAGACAGATTGCCAGATAATTTCTCAGCTGATCCAGGTCCCCGTTTACAATCAAGTCATTGGCCACATCAATATTCGTTTCGGGATCGTAGACACAGGTTGTGGTGATGCCACACTGAGTCAGCAGGTTCAGTATGGAACCGCTATCCGTGGCACGGGCAGATTTCCGCTGCTTCACTCCCGCAGAAAGCGTATATGCCGTCTGCAGTTGCTCCTGCACCGTCAACGCGTCATCCGCCATCTTCAAAGCGTCGGTCAGCGATGTTTCCACAAACAGTTTCGAGTAAGTCTCTCCCACTAGTTGCCGGTAAGCCGCACGGAAAGCGGCGTCCTCATAGCGTTCCGCGTCAAAATAAGTGGAAGACACCTTGAGAATCGGCAGGAACACTCTGCTGTTGAACTCATGCGGAGTAACCCCGATCTCAAAGAACGGACTGTAGCCCGCTTTCTGCATGGAAGCGATAGCCGACAGCAGGCGGTCACGTGTCGTGGCCCGCTGTATCTCGGCCAACAAAGAGCGCAGGGCGTCCGCGCTCCGCTCGGCACGGTTCAGTTTGTCCTGTGCCATCAGCGTATATTTCTGGATCAGCTTGTCCGTGCTGCTCTGATACATCATCCGCAGCTTTCCATCCGCATCATTTTCCGTTATCTGCCACGGTCCCCATTCATTCCAGCCTTGCGGCAAGAGCGTCCGTGCCAGCCATCCTCCGTTGGCATAGCGGTAAAAATCATTTCCCGACAGAACCGTTGTATTCATGTCAGCGGCACCGTCCCACGGTTTTACATATTCCGGTTCCGGAGTATACGCATCATCCGAACACGAAGGTAATAATAAAGCGCCCATACCGGCCAGACAGCAGGAAAGGCAAACATACTGCATTCTCTTCATTTTTTTGTTCTTATAAGGTTTAGTATTCTCGTTATTCAAAGTGCCAGCCCGCACGGTTCAAATCATGCGCCATACGGATAAAGAGTTCCGGCTCCACATCATTCTTCACCAACTCCGTAAAGTCGTTGCTGATCATGTCCTCCCAGGTCATGTTCTCCTGCATCGGCTGCTGCGGATCGATAGAAGTGTAAATGGCATACGCCTTCTTGTACTCCTGTTTCAGCATGCACAGATGCGCATAGTTGGCCTGGGCATACGGCATCAGTTTCACATCCTCCGGCAGACTGTTGTAAAGCAGTTCGGCCAGCGGTGCCTGTTGGTAGAGCACGGCGCAATAGATTCCGTTCACCAAGGCACCGATTCCCTCGCGCTCGGTAACGAACACATCGAGCACACGGATGCTGCGTATGTCACGCAAGGCCACACGCACCACCCGGTGATGCAAGGCACTCATACCCACAATACTCTCGGGATCTACGGAATCCGTCATCAGATCCTGGAACAGACCGCCGTAAGGCAACGATACCGAACCACCCTGCATCGGCGCAAAGGTAAGCCAGTAAAGTATGGTCTGCTGCCAGTTGCCGTCCGCGCCACGATACTGCACCGCTACCGGATGATACTGGCACACGGCATCGGCCAGTATGGCCTGCAAGCGCTCCATGCTGAGCTGTGCGCCGCCTTCGACCGGCTTGTCAATGTTGTCCGCACCGGCAATTTCTTCAATTTGCCAGAAAGGAAGTTCCACCGTTTCGTTCTTGATCTGGTCCACGCCTGTGAGCCACAGCCCCTTGCCCTGAACCTGATCCTTGCGGAACACCACCTGGCTGCCATAAGGACGGGTGCGCACCACGATGTATTTCCGTGCTGCCGCCTCCTTAAAGGCAAGTACCTTCTTATATTCCGCCGGCAACTGCTCTATGGTAAACGGCAGCTGCTCCCAGCCGGCCGGACGGACAGACTGCTCGAGCGCCAAAGTCTCACGCAACAAGTCACGTCCCAGATATTGCTCCCGGTAATGATGCGCCGCGGCCGCCTGAACGCCCTCAGCGCTCCACAGCGGAGTAGACACACCCCAAGCCACCTGCTGCATCAAGCGGTGATCGCCCGTCTGCTCATACAGATAGTTGCTCAGATAAGCCAGCACCTGCTCATAGTCCTCTATCAGTTGTTCCTCGGCTACACGCACCACGCACGCGCCCCGGTTGGTATAGTAATAGTTGATCCAGCTGTCTGTAGCCGACGGTACGCTGTGCCAGGCCGCTCCCGTACGCAAATCATAAGGCGCATCCACGAGCACCGCCACGCAAAGCTCCTTTTCGGGCCATTCGATCAGCACATCCGGATGCAGTCCCCACTCTGTGTCGGCCACAGGCAGTGTGGCACGTGTCGAAACACGGATTCCGGCTCCCAACTGTTCCAGCACGGCCAGTCCTTTCTGCAACAGTTTTCCGGCCAGTCCCACCGGCAGATCTTCGCGCTCGGTCCAGCGGGCCACCTCCGTGTGGAACAACGGTTCACGGGAATACGGATAACGGTCCTCGTCCTCCTGCTCCACGGTATGTCCGCGGAACAGTCCCTGATAATCCAGAGCCACCGCCTGTCCGTAGCGCACCAGACGGTTTCCTCCCTGCTCCACCAACATCGGTTTTTCCGGTTCCTGCGGTTTCGGCGCCACTGCCGGCTGCTGTTTCAGAGCGGCAATCTGCTGCAACAGTTCCACACGCTCCGTTTCCATCTGCACGAACTTCTGGCGCAAGGCCGCAATCTCCGACTGCGCCTCGATCAGCTGTTGGCTCAAGTTTTCCGATTCCTTCACCTGTTCCTTATCCTGCTGCTTCTTGTCGCGCCAGGTTTCCAGTTCCTGCTTCAGGCTCTTGATTTCCTCCTGAGAAGCCATAAGCATCTCCTCCTTCCGGCGTAACTGTTCCTCCGAAGCCTTCAATTGTGTGGTCTGCCGATTCAGTAAGCTGGTCTGTTGCTCCAATTCATTCTTATGCTGTGCTATGGCCGCCTTCTGCTGCTCACAATCGGCATTCATCCGCTCCAGTTCCGCTGTACGGCTTTTCAGTTTGTCATCCAGATCCTGCACCTTCTGATGCAACAGTCCGGCCGACATCTCCTGCTGTTTGAACAGCTCCTGCATGTGGCCCATTTCCTCTTTACCGGCCAACAGATTCTGTTCCTGCTCCTTGAGTTTCAGTTCCTGAGCCTGAAGCTTTTCCACATTTTGCGAAATCACCGTCTCCTGCTCGCCCAGAAGATTCTCTTTCTCCTTCAGCACGACATCCTTCTGCTGCAAGGCCTCTTCCTTTCGTTGCAGTTCTTCTTTTGTTTCCTGCAAGCGGACCAGATATTCCTGCTCCTTCTGCTGCCACAGGCTTTCCTTCTCGGTGCTCTTTTGCAGTTCCGCTTCTTCGGCATTCTGGCGAGCCTTCAGATTCTCCAATTCCTGCAACAACTCTTTCTGGCGAGCCTCAAACTGACGGACAGATTCCTCCAAAGACTTGATTTCTTCCTTCAGAGCGCTGCTGTTCGCTTCCGCTTCGTTCAGACGCAGCGTAAGGGCGGACTTCTCATGCTCCAAGGCCGCTTTTTCCGACTCCAAATCCGATTTTCCGGCAACAAGAGCCTCATTGGCCGCTGTCAGATCAGCCTTTTCGGCTGCAAGAGCTGCATTGGCGGCAGCAAGTTCCGCTTTTTCCGCAACCAGATTAGCGTTAGCCGCGGTAAGTTCCTCCTTCTCGGCTGTCAGAGTCGCATTGGCGGCAGCAAGTTCCGCATTCGTATTTTTCAGCGCGGCGCCATCGGCTTCCGCTTCGTTGAGGCGCGCCGTAAGAGCCGTTTTCTCGCTTTCCAAAGTTGCTTTCTCAGCGGTTAAAGCAGTTTGCGCAGCAGTCAGATCCGCCTTTGCCTGTTTCAGTTCCTCATTGCTTTTTGCCAGTTCCACATTGGCGCTTTTGAGTTCCGCATTGGTTGCGTCCAATGCCTTGCCGTTTGCTTCTGCTTCGCCGAGACGGGCTGACAGATCGCTCTTTTCGCTCTCCAAAGCAACCTTGACAGACTCCAGTTCTGCTTTTGTCGTGCTCAACGCAGCATTCGTGTCCTGCAAAGCCGCAATTTGCAGATTTCTTTTTTCCAAATCTGCACGCAATCCCTCCGAAACCTTGTTCAGTTCGGCAATCTGCTCCTCCAGATTTCTGATTTTAGCCTCCAACTCTTCATTCTTTTCCGAAGAAGCGGCCAGTTTCTGTTTCAAGGATTCGATCTCGCGGTTCAGCTCCTGCTGTTTGGCCAGCAGTGCCTCTATATCAATGCCCGAAAACTTGTTCAGGGCCAATAAAAGTTTATTCATATTCCGTTTTGTTATCTTGCCATATTATTCTGCCAAAGATAAGAAAAAATCCTGAAAAAGAAACAGATTCTCCCGATAAAGCGACCGGAACGAAAAAAAGGCTGCCGGCGAAAACGCCGACAGCCTTGAATCAAATTATGATAAAATTCGAAAATTATCCGTAGATGATGTTACCGTTCTCGTCACGGTTCTCGTCGATGAATGACTTCTGATACTGAGTCATACCACGCAAAGACATACCCATGTTAGAGAAACCACCGTCGTGGAACAGGTTCTGCATGGTTACCTTCTTGGTCAGGTCTGAGAACATAACGACACAGTAGTCGGCACACTCGTCAGCGCTGGCATTACCCAGAGGAGACATACGGTCGCTGAAGTCATACAGTCCGTCGAATCCCTTGATACCGCCACCGGCTGTAGTGAATGTAGGAGACTGAGAAATGGTGTTGATACGAACGCCCTTCTCACGGCCGTAGATGTAACCGAAGCTACGGGCGATAGACTCCAGCAAAGACTTGGCATCGGCCATATCGTTGTAACCGAAGAAAGTACGCTGTGCAGCCACATAGCTCAACGCCAGGATAGAACCGTTCTCGTTGATGGCATCCAGCTTCTTGGCCACCTGAATCATCTTGTGGAATGAGATAGCCGAGATATCAAGCGTCTTGCCCAACAGGTTATAGTCCAGATCGTCATAAGTACGTTTCTTGCGCATGTTGGCGCTCATAGCCACTGAGTGCAGCACGAAGTCGATCTTTCCACCCAAAGCCTCCTGAGCCTGTACGAACAGGTTGTTCAGGTCTTCTACTGAAGTTGCGTCAGCAGGAATCACAGTAGCGCCGGTTTTCTCAGCCAGTTCGGCGATAGTACCCATACGGCATGCCACCGGAGTATTTGTCAATACAATCTGCGCGCCCTCTTCAACGGCACGTTCAGCCACCTTCCAAGCGATTGAAGCATCGTTCAACGCGCCGAAGATGATACCACGCTTGCCTTTCAATAAATTGTAAGCCATAATATTCTTTATTCAGTTAAAAGTCGATATTAATTTTTCTAAAACCGTGGCAAAGGTAACTAAAAAATGCACATTTCAAGAATGTTTTGTGCAATTTTTTCTGATTTTCTCACTTTTCGGGGCTCCCGACGGTGTTCCGGCAGGCCCCAAAAGATGAAATCCGCCGAAAATATGTTCCCCGGATTATGCCGTGGTGAAGAAAAAAGATATTAACTTTGCAGGAATTAATCAATTCAATCGTATTTACCCCTATGGAATTATTGAAAAAACGCATTCTTCAGGACGGAAAATGCTTCCCCGGCGGCATCCTGAAAGTGGACAGCTTTATCAATCATCAGATGGACCCCACCCTGATGTATGAAATCGGAAAAGAATTTATGGCGCGCTTCAAGGACCGCCCCATCAACAAGATCGTCACCATCGAAGCCAGCGGTATCGCTCCGGCCATCTTCGTGGGTTATCTGATGCACCTGCCCGTGGTGTTCATCAAGAAGAAACAGCCTAAGACGATGGAGAACATGCTCACCTCTGTGGTACACTCTTTCACGAAAGACCGCGACTATACGGTGTGCATCAGCAGCAACTTCCTCTGTCCGGAGGACCATATCCTGTTTATCGACGACTTCCTGGCCTTCGGAAATGCAGCCAAGGGTGTGATTGACCTGTGCAAGCAGAGCGGCGCTACCATCGAAGGTATGGGCTTCATCATCGAAAAAGCCTTCCAGAACGGCCGCAAGGTAATGGAGGACGAGAATATCAAGGTAGAGAGCCTTGCCATTGTCGAAGACTTGAGCGACTGCAAGATCGTGTTGCGCTAATCACCGCAAGCGCACGCGTTACGATAACAAACCAAGGGTCCCGCTTCGGAAAGTTTTTTATACACCGGAGCGGGATTCTCTTTTTTTACAGAATAACATTTTAATATTTATACATTCTGAGCTTTGAAAATATGCGCACGGAATATAAGATGAATCCAAAAAATCAAATCTCAGAGATTGTTTTTCCGCCTATCCATCTGTCAATAAACGGGATATGCGCTATTTCATCATTTTTCTGACGTCTCCATCCAGACTCATTTTACCTCCAAAATCCCTATTTTTCTGCTCATTTTATGGACTCCAAAAATTCGTCCCGTCGATTTTTTCAATTCGTCCTGACGAATTGTTTCATTGGTCAGGACGAATTTTCTATCCCTTGAGCCAAAATTATTGCATAAAAGCCGCATATATTCAGAAAATATGCGGATAATGAGTGAATATTTATGCGGATTTCTCTCTAGATTATTGAAAATTCAAGATACAAGCTATGGTAAGAATCATAGCCTTATAACATATACATAGGAATATTAACCTATTGTTAACACTTAAACAAATAAAAAGCAGAATCCGGAAATAGTGAAGTATCATTACATGCTCTATTGACAAAATAAAAGTGCTCAATCAGCAAAAAAGTGCTCATACAACAATTTGAAAAGTGCTCAATCGGCAAATAGTATAAAACGCTAAAATTTTGCAGAAAAAGTATTTATAATATTTGTGCCGGTAAATGCTATTTATTACTTTTGGAGAGTACAAAGATAATAAATTCAAGTTTATATGAGCAGAAAAATCACTTTTCTTACCCTGTTTCTGTGGCTGATGACGGTAACTTTTCCTGTCATTGCGCAGCAGAAAGCAGACACGACCTACACCTTCCGGTTCGTTCCGCAGAAGGACATGTTCTACGTGCCTTGGAATGGCAATGACACGGAACTTGCCCGTCTGTTGGAATGTATCGAAAACAACAAAACCACAATTCTTGACGGCAAGCTGCCGCTATTGGTTGACGGCTACTGTAATTCACTGGGCAGTGAAGCCGAGAACCTTGCCACGGCGAAGATCCGTGCCAACCGTGTGAAATCCGAACTGATTATCCGTGCGGAAATAAAAGAGGAGAATTTCATTACCCGCAACCATGCGACTGAGGGTGATTTTGTCACCGTGCGCCTGACGGTACCGGTAAAGGGAACTGCCGTGACGGATGCGGAAGCAGAAGCACGACGCAAGGCGGAAGCCGAACGCTTAGAAACCGAGAAGCGTGCCGAGCAGGAACGGCTTGCCGAAGAGCAGCGCAAGGCGGAAGAAGCCCGACTTGCCGCTGAAAAGGCAGAAGCCGAGAAAACCGCTCAACAAAATACACTTGCCGACACGCTGTCGGAAACCAAAATCACAACTGATTATCATCTCTCCCTGCGTGCCAACCTGCTGCGCTGGGCTACCTTGACACCAGATTTAGGACTTGAATGGCGCATCTGTCCATCGTGGGGCATTGCCGTAAACGGCTCGTGGACTTCTTGGAGCTGGAGTGACAAAGACCGCCGCTATGCACTCTGGGAAGTGGCTCCGGAAGTACGTTACTATATGGGTGAGAAGAAAGCCTGGCATCTGGGCGCGATGTTCAAGGCTGGACAGTTCAACTACAAGCTTTCCGAAACAGGCAAGCAGGGCGACCTGATGGGTGGCGGCATCACCGCCGGCTATCAGCTGCGACTAAACAAGGCATTAGATCTTGATTTCAACCTCGGTTTGGGCTACCTGAATGCCGATTTCGAAAAATATGAAGTCATCGATGGTGTGCGCGTGCGCTGTGGCAACGAGACAAAAAATTGGTGTGGCCCCATCAACGCCGGTGTGACATTGGTATGGAAGTTATTCTAATACGGAGGAATAGAGTATGAAAGCAAGACAATATATAAATATGATGGGAATGGCAGCCGCCGTGCTGCTCTCTTCCTGCGTGAAGGACACGCTTTATGACACGCCGCATCCCGACTATGGGAAGATTGCGGTGACAGCCGACTGGTCGGCACGCGGTGAGGGTATCGACATACCTACCACATGGACGGTTACCATGGGTGACTATACGGGTACGGAGACTTCCGCCACCCATGCCCCCAACCATCTGTTTGCTCCGGGCAGCTACACCCTTGCGGTGTGGAACCCTGCTGAAGGAATCATGGTAAATGGTACCACCGCCACCATTGCCGCAGCCACGGGAAACCGGGCAGGAACGGATGCCTTTGTGAACAATGCCCCGGGATGGTTCTTCACCTATACGAAACAGGTGAGCATCGAGAAAGACAAGGACTATCCGCTGACCGCCGCAATGAAGCAGCAGGTGCGTGAGCTGACGCTTGTCATCGAGCCTACCGGTGATGCCGCAGGACGCATCACGGAGATTGCAGCCAGCCTGACGGGTGCGGCCGGGACACTCGACTTCGCTACCGATACCTACGGAGCCGCTTCGAGCGTCGTGCTGCCCTTCACGAAGATTACCGAAGGAGCCGATGCCGGCAAGTGGACGGCCACGGTGCGGCTGCTGGGTGTGACCGGCACGGAGCAGCTGCTGACGGGTGAAATCCGCTATGCGGACGGCAACCCGCTCCCCACGACGCTGGAGAGCGACCTCACGGAAGCCCTCAAGGATTTCAACGCCGGAAAGAGCGAGTCGCTGACCCTCGGAGGCACACTGGTCGAGACCCCGGAAGAGACGGAATTTTCAGGATTCGAGATTACCGGATGGGAAACGGGGGACGGAGGCGACGTTAGCGCGGAAATGTAAGACAATTAATAATTAACAATGAATAAAATGAAGACTAAACACTTTGCACTCGCAGTGCTGGCATTGTCACTTGCCGCCTGCAACAATGAAAATGAGATTTTGAACAACGACGGTCCCGTAGCCGCACAGTTCACCGCCGACATCTATAAGGCCGTATCCACCCGCGTCAATTCGGAGGGGACCGGCTTTACCGACAAAGACTGTATCGGCATCAACAGCGAAGACATCACCAACGTGCCCTACGTGAGAGAGAACGGCCAGTTCGGGCCCAAGGGTACAACCATCTATTTCAATGACACCGAAACGAAGACCTTCAGCGCCTACTACCCGTATAGGGAGGACAGCGAATTGCAGAATGGAATCGTGTCAGTCAACACCGATCAATACGGTCAGGGCCCCGAAATAGACTTCCTTTTCGCCTCGGGAGCCACGGGCAGCACCAGCAGCCCGACGGTGAGCTTCACCGGCGAGCATGCGTTCAAGCACTGCATGAGCCTCGTCAAGTTCAATTTTTTGGAGGGCGAAGGCGTTGACTTCAGCGAAAAAATTCTTAAACACTGCATGTTAAATGGTCTGAAGACTGTAGGCACTTTCAACACCACTACCGGTGAAACCGCCCTGACTGTCGACTATCCCTCGCCGATTACCATGTGGTTTGACGACGGCGCCACCACCTCGCAACTCTTCATTTTCCCGCAGACATTGGATTTTACAACGCCCCTTAACCTGAGTGTGGTGTACAACGGCGTGGAATACACAACCACGTTGCCGAAGCCATCCACGTCTAAGTTAGACGCAGGCTATGCCTACACCTATAACATCACGCTCAACAACAAGGGCATCACGGTGGAAGAACCGGAGATTACCCCGTGGGAACCCGGAGAAACGAACGATGTAAGCATCACGCTGTAAGCCCCACATACCGCTGCCCCGGCGCATGCGTCAAGCCGGAGCTGCCCATAGATATTATGGTGCGACGGCCGCCTTCGCAGGCGGCGGCAGCACAAAACGAAAACAAATAAAAAACATCACGATATGAAGAAAAGACATTCCATCCGGATACTTCTCGCCGCAGCCGCGCTGCTCCTTGCCACGGCTGCCTGCACGAAGGACGAACTGGCGGACGACGACCGTCTGCCCGAAGGACAATACCCGCTGGAGATAGCCCGCATCACCCTCGGCGTGGAGGGCGGCGAGGCGCAGCCCTGGGGCACACCAGCGACGCGCGTCAGCGAGAAAGAGGACGGCAACAGCAGCAAGTTTGACGCGGACGACAAGTTCGCCGTACAGATAGACGACAAGGGAGAGGGCGGCACCTACACCGTGCAGAACGATGGCACCGTCGAAGCCGAAATACCCCTGTATTGGAGCGACAGGGACGAGGCCCACACCGTCACCGCCTGGTACCCCGCCACGGACGGCACCCTCGACCTCAGCGACCAGCAGACTAACGGTCTTGCCTACCTGCTGAGCGGTACGGGCACGGGCGACTACCAGACACCCGTCACGCTGACCTTCACCCACCAGCTGGCCAAGGTGCGCGTCACGCCCATCGGCGATGCACTCGACGAAGTAACCTCCCTCCAGCTCCATACCTACACACGGTGTACTTATGAAAAAGGTGAGGTAGTGCAAGGCTCGCAAGAGGGCTGGATAGAGATGAAGAAGTGCGAATACACCGAAAACGGCAACGCCATCACCTGCTGGGAGGCGAACGTGGTGCCCGGCTACACAATAACCAAGCTGCAGGCGAACGGCAACGAGGTGCGCGACCTCTCCGCTGCCATCAATCCCGTAGCAGGCAAGTTCTACAACATCACGCTGAACTATGACCCGGGCTATACCGAAGTGAGCGAAGGCAACTACACTGTGAACAACGAGAAGGGCCTGAAGAACCTTGCCGAACTGGTGAACAGCGGAGCGACCGACATCAACATCACCCTGACCGGCAACATCACCCTGACCGGGGACTGGACGCCGATAGGTACAAGTTTCAGCAACTCATACACCGGCACCTTCGACGGCGGCAACCATACCATCACGGGGCTGACCGTTACGACGAGTGACCAATATGCGGGCCTGTTCGGCTACCTCAGCGGCACGGTGAAGGATGTGACGCTGAAGGACGTGAAGATAGAAAGCAATAACGAAATAAGCGATGTCGGCGGCGTGGCGGGACAGAGCTATGGCAACATTGAAAACTGCTCGGTGTCGGGCAGCGTCAGCGTCAGCGGCACGAACAGCATTGCTGGTGGCGTGGTGGGCTATCAAACGGGCGGTTCCATCACCGGGTGCAGCTCCTCGGCCACAGTGAATGCAGGGGGTGTAGCCGGCGGCGTGGTAGGTCTGGCGGATGGAGGTGCCACCCTGACCGCCTGCTATGCCACGGGCAACGTGACCATTGAAAGTAGCGGTACAGGCTCCTATTTTGCCGGCGGCGTGGTGGGAATCAACACAGTTAGCACCCTCAAAGCCTGCTATGCCTGGGGCAGCGTGACCGGTAGCGGAAGCGGCACCCTCTATGTAGGCGGCGTAACGGGAAGCAACGATTTAGGCACCCTGACTGCCTGCTACCATGCCAAGGGAACTGTCAGCGGCCCGGACAGAGCCACAGGCGGCGTGGCGGGACGGAACTATAAATCTTACAATGACCCTGTCATCACCGCCTGCTACTGGGGAGGCAACGGCCAGACACAAGGCATCGGTGAAGACCAGGTAGGTACCGGCGGAACCACACAGGTGACGGACGGTAACTGGTCAGGAGCCAAGGATGCCATGAACGACGCCCTGACCGCTGAAAATGAAAGTTGGCGATACCAAATTAATCTCGTCAATTCATTACTTGAATTGGTGCAAAATCAATAAAAAGGCAGCCCAAAAGTTTGGCTGATTGGATATAAAATAGTAAATTGTAAGCATTAATGATACGCAAGATACTGACAACTTACGCTGCACGGCTGGATGAATATCTGGCCCGCTCACACCGGCAGCCCGAAGGGGTGGCCGAGGTAGGGCTGATAGGCTCTGCCGGCGAGCAATGCCCCAACAAGCTGGTGGTCTCTCTCGTTAATCTGGAACGGGAAGCCAGCGGCGATGGCGGCTATATGCAGCGTGCCGCAACCGGCTATGCCGGCAGACGTCAGCCGCTGCTGCTGAACATGCACATCATGATGGCGGCAGTATATGAAGACAAACGGTATGCCGAAGCGTTGTCAGTATTGTCCGATGCACTCACTTTCATTCAGTCGCTGCCTCGGTTCGAGGTCGGCAATGAAAGTTATACTTTGGAACTGGTCCCCATGTCCACTACGGATCTGCACAACATCTGGACGACCATGGGAGGACAGTGCTTTTTATTTATCATCAGCAAGACTCTTGCAAGATCCTTCAATGATATCTCTTCGGAAACAGCCTTTGCCCGTAAATGATAAGTTTCAAATGTAGATTTATTACCAGATTCTGATAAAATATCAGAAAAAAAAGGAAATTCTCATATATCTCTAATATTTGATATATTAGATTTTAATTAACTTTGTAGGATAAATAAATATTGTATATTCAAAGTATCTATTATATTAATAATGAAAACAATAGATCAAATAAATAAAATCAAAGCTACTGTACTATACGTACTTGAGCAGATGAAAGAGGGAGTGGATTATATCCATCTCTTTAAGGTAATGTATTTTGCACAGCAAGAACATCTGGTATTATATGGCACTCCGATGATGGAGGATTCTTTTTTGGCAAGAAAACATGGTCCTGTTCCAGCTCTTACTTATAAAGTATTAAAGGCAGTAGAAGGAAAAATATCTGTTGAATCACAAGAACTGAAGCAGTTTGCAGTAGCTCTTTGCGTAACAATAAAGGACGGTCATCAAATAGTAACTGCTTGCCAACAATGTGATATGGACGAATTATCAGGTTCTAACATAAAGATTCTTAACAAATGGATAGCAAAATGTAAGGATGTGAAGGCATTTGATTTAAGTGATCTTTCGCACGACAAGGCATGGAAAAAGGCAAAAGCCCATTCAGAGCAAACAGGAGAAGATACAAAGATTGCAATGTGGGATATGGCAAAAGCTGGTGGTGCAAGCAATGACATGCTTGAGGTGATCAGAGAACGTCAAAGTAATAAGCGTGCATTAGAATGGATCTAAGAGAACTACAACAGAGTTATCTTCACAATGAACGCATGGTAACAGAAGACAAGGTTATACCTGGAGCATTGATTTTGACTACTCTTCCACTGACGACGGATTAGTATTGAGCCATAGAACATCAAAGCCCAAGCGTCTGATTATAATTGGTGTAGATAAGCATAACGACATTTGTTACGGTTCGGTTCTTGTCAATACTAAAATGAGTCCACAAGCATCATTCTCAAAGGAATATTTGTCTGCTCAATATTTGCTTAAAGTTGAGAACTATCCTGAGTTTCTAAAATATGACAGTTTTGCAGACTGCGGTGAATTGTTTTCCATTCCTATAAGCAAGCTTTGTTCTGGAGAATATTATGGAATGCTAAATGAAACTGATATGAATGAAGTTTTTAATATTTTGGAAACTACAGATATATTCTCTACCAAGGAAAAGAAACGTTTTGGCATAAAAAGGCGATAGTTTCAGAATCTCCTGATATTAAACTTTTAAAAAACTCCGTCCCCTTTCCCGAATCACTCGGGAAAGGGGACGGAGCCATTTTATACAATAATATTTGTCAAGCCACGCTCAGCTTAGTGCACCGGGTAATCCCAGTCCTTCAGGGCATAGCCCCAGTTATCGTTCACCAGCTGAACGGTGCGCGGCTTGTATTCATACTTGTTCTTCTTGTAGCCTTTCTTCTTGCCCACATAAGCCTCAATGGCTGGACGGGCCTCTTCCCATCCCGGAATATTCAGCTTGCGGTAAATATCCTCGGTGGTGGCCAAAGCGTCACGCTCAAACTCCTCAAACTTCACCTCATAGAGATTGCCTTCGGGGATGAACTTCTTCTGTTCCTCGTAAGCACGATACAGCTGTGTATAGGCATCGAGAATGTTCTGCTCCATCACGTTTTCATCGTAAGGCTGGAGCTCCAGCGGCTTGATGGTGTTGTTGAAGAAGCTGCGGGTGCTCTCGAACACGGTGTACGGGTTACGCATCAGATAGATGAACTTGGCATTGGGGAACAGTTCCACCAGAGCCTTTACACGACCGGTGTGCGGCGGGTTCTTGGACAGATACTGTGTACCTCCGGTGTTCCACAACGAAATCTTCACCAGCTTGAGGAAGGTCTCCTTAAATACCTTCAGCTCCTCCGGTGTAATCTTCTCGAAAGTGAGGTAACGCTCGCAATACTCCATCATGCGCTCCGGGAAGAACCAGAAGTCATAATAAGAATATGGCATCATGTTTGACAGGGCGAACTCTTCCTCCTGAGGCAGATCGGGCGCCAGCTCCATGTTATCGGTCGGACGCTTGTCCGGCATCAGCCAGCCCATGGTCTTCTTGAACATAGGCTGTCCAAACATCATCAGGTGCGGGAACACAGTCTGATAAGTAGTGGTGTAACCGAAATGCTTGTCCTGCGCAAAGATGTTGTGCACGAAAGTGGTTCCGCTGCGCCAGTGGCCCAAGATGAACACGGGGTCGTTCTGCAACGGCTGTGAAGCCAGCAGCTTTTCGTACTTCTTGTCCTGCAAGCACTTGAGGGTGCTCAACAGGCGGCACACGCCCTTGGTCAGATAATACTTGTTCTTGTATTTGGAACCGATATTCTGCCCGTCGGTCATCTTCTTGAATGTATCCCAGTCTGCGCCTACAAGCGTATTGACCGGCAATTTACTGAATTCCAGTAGTCCCATTCCTTCCTCCTCTCTTATTTGATGATGTTAATGGCGATACCCTGACGTGAAAGGTCTTTCACAGCCTTCTCGATCGCATCGTAATGCTCCGGAGCAATGCCCAGCTTCGGCAGGTTCAGTTCCGGAATATCTTCGTGCTCGATGTCGGTAACAGCTGTAGGACCGATGATCATACCCACCGCACTGGTGTTGTTGGTAATCGGGTCGATCAGGATGAACGAACCGGTAGCCTTGTTCTTGGAATAAGCGTCGAAGAACAGGGTCTTGGCTGTGGTGATCTGCACACGTCCGATCTCGTTGAGTTTGAAGAACTCAGCCGGGCTCTGCTCCATAGTGTTCACATCTACCTTATAGGCAATCTGATCGATGGTGGCACGGGTGGTATTGGTATTGTGCTTCAGATAGAACTGCTTCTTGCGGTCCATAGGCTCCTCGTCCATCCACACGAGCATGGTTTCTACATGACGGCCGATTTCCGGCAGATTGTCGCTCTTGACAATCATCTCGCCACGGGAAATGTCGATCTCGTCCTCCAAAGTGATGGTAACACACTGCGGACAGAAGGCTTCTTCGAGCTCGCCCTCGTAGGTCACGATGCTCTTTACGTGTGATTTCTTCTTGGAAGGCAGGGCCATGATTTCGTCGCCCTTACGGATTACGCCGGAAGCGATCTTGCCGCAGAAACCACGGAAGTCGAGGTTCGGACGCAGCACATACTGCACCGGATAGCGGAAGTCGTCCATATTGCGGTCGGTGTGGATAGGCACAGTCTCCAGGAAGTCGAGCAATGCCGGTCCGTCGTACCACGGAGTGCGGTCGGACTTCTCTACCACGTTGTCGCCATCGAGGGCGGACAGCGGGAAGCAGGTTACATCGTCAATACCCAGGTAATCGGTCAGCTTGCGGTACTCGCCCACAATCTTGTCGAACACTTCCTGACTGAAGTCCACCAGGTCCATCTTGTTTACAGCCAGCACAATGTGCTTGATGCCGAGCAAGGACACCAGGAAAGTGTGGCGACGGGTCTGGGTGATGACACCGGTACGGGCATCTACCAGAATGATGGCCAGATTGGCGGTTGATCCGCCGGTAATCATATTGCGGGTGTATTGTTCGTGTCCCGGAGTGTCGGCAATGATGAACTTACGCAAATTGGTTGAGAAATAACGGTAGGCCACGTCGATGGTGATACCCTCCTCACGCTCGGCTTTCAGTCCGTCGAGCAACAGGGCGTAGTCGATGTGCTCACCGGCATTGCCCACACGTTTGCTGTCGCGCTCCAATGCCTGCAACTGGTCTTCATAGAGCTTCTTGCTGTCGAACAGCAGACGGCCGATCAGCGTAGACTTTCCGTCGTCTACAGAACCGGCGGTCAGCAAACGCAACAGGTCTTTCTTTTCATCCTGATCCAGGAATTCCTTAATATTTTGAACTGCCATAATCTTTCTGTTTTAAAAATATCCTTCACGCTTTTTCTGCTCCATGGACGCTTCCTGGTCGAAGTCGATCACACGGGTGGTACGCTCACTCTTGGTGGTAGTCATCATTTCCTCCACAATCTTCTCGATGGTGTCTGCCTCGCTCTCGATGGCTCCGGTCAGCGGCCAGCAGCCCAGAGTACGGAAGCGGATTTTCTTCATCTCAATCTGGTCGCGGTATTTCTCCGGCAGACGGTCGTCGTCCGGCATGATGAGCTGACCGTCGATATTGACCACCGGACGCTCCTTGGCGAAGTACAGCGGCACAATAGGAATGTTCTCCAGACGGATGTACTGCCAGATGTCGAGCTCGGTCCAGTTACTCAACGGGAACACACGGATGCTTTCGCCCTTGTGCACACGGCTGTTGTAGATGTCCCACAACTCCGGACGCTGGTTCTTCGGATCCCACTGCTGGAACTGGTCGCGGAAAGAGAAAATACGCTCCTTGGCACGGCTCTTCTCCTCATCGCGGCGAGCGCCACCGAAAGCGGCATCGAACTTGTATTTTGCCAAAGCGTCGAGCAGAGCCTTGGTCTTCATCAGGTCGGTGTGTACCTTACTGCCGTGGGTAAACGGACCCACTCCGGCATGGAAGGCTTCCATGTTAGACTCTACAATCAGGTTCCAGCCGTACTGCTTGGCGTAGTTGTCGCGGAACTCGATCATTTCCTTGAATTTCCACTTGGAATCGATGTGCATCAAAGGGAACGGAACTTTTCCGGGCGCAAAGGCTTTCTCGGCCAGACGCACCATTACAGAAGAGTCCTTACCTATGGAATAAAGCATCACAGGATTTTCAAACTCGGCGGCCACCTCACGGATGATGTGGATAGACTCGGCCTCGAGCTCCTGCAAATGACTCAAACTATATTCTGCCATAATCAATATTATTTATTGTTGTTGGATTCGAAAATTAACTGAAGCACCTGGTTCACGGCTTCCTCCAAAGAGAGCTTGGAGGTATCGAGCGAAAGGGCGGGATGCTCGGGAGCCTCGAACGGAGCGCTCACTCCCGTAAAGTCCTTGATCTCGCCGCGACGGGCACGGGCATAAAGGCCCTTGACATCGCGCTGCTCGCAGACGCTCAGCGGGGTGCTGACATAAATCTCACGGAAATCGTCCTTGCCGATGATCTCGGCGGCCATCTCACGGAGCTGGTTGGTCGGACTGATGAACGCGGCAATGGTCACAATGCCGGTGTCTACAAACAGTTTGCCCACTTCGGCGATACGGCGGATGTTTTCCACACGGTCCTCTTCCGAGAAACCGAGATTACGGTTGATGCCCGAACGGATATTGTCGCCGTCGAGAATGCGGCAAAGAATGCCGCGCTTGTCCAGTTCGCGCTCCAGACTCAGAGCGATGGTGCTCTTGCCGGAACCGGAAAGACCAACATGCCAATACGTTTTAACCTCCCGTTGTAATGGCGTTTCCGAAACTCGTTTCTGATAATATGCGTCACGAATCATGCCAGAAAAACGACGATACGAAAAGGACATGGACATGATTTCGTTTGGGGTCTTTCCCTGCTGAATCAAATCATCGATAATATCAAAATCCCGC
>OKWR01001170.1_pt1 | contig 19214 bp, 14 predicted proteins | sample 1607101 | NCBI WGS metagenome assembly OKWR01 (sample SAMN04414076, study PRJEB24778) | human gut metagenome | material: faecal | host: Homo sapiens
CGGCACGGGCTTCGGCCAGCATGGCGGCCCCGTGCTCCTTGCAGCCGGCCAGCTGCCGCAGCAGGTCACGGTCGTCGATCACGACAAACTGCCAGCAGCAGGTGCCCTTGGAAGAAGGAGCCATCAGCGCGGTACCGATCAGAGCGGCCACCTCATCCTGGGTGAGTTCCTGCTCCGTAAAACGGCGTATACTCCGGCGGCGGGCCGCCAGATCATAGAAATGACTCATATTTATATAGGCTTTATTTTTACCAAAAGAACGTATCAAAGATAGAAAAGATTCTTTAGAGAACACAGGTTTTTTGAGAAAATACTGAAAAATACCGCCGAAAAAGCATACAGCATATACAAAAAAAGCCTTATTTTACGTTCTCTTAGAAATTAACGGATTAAAATTGTGAAAGAAAAACAGAGCAGACACTACTTTTTACAAAGTATCTTATGGGGATGGCTCCTGCTGCTGGCCACCGGACTGCACGCCCAGGAACAGGTAAGCCTGTCGGGACGGGTGCTGGACGAGGAGCAGACACCGCTGGCCTTTGTCACCGTCAAGGTGGAAGGACAACTGGCAGGAGGAACCACCGACCTGGACGGAAAATATAAGTTCACTTTCCAGACCGCCGATACGGTGGTGATCACCTATCAGATGATGGGATTCCAGAAACGCACCAAGAAACTGGTACGGCCGCAGGGAAAACTCACCCTGAATATCGTGATGAAACCGGTGAGCCTGAACCTGGAAGGAGTGACCGTCAAGGAGGTGCGCCGACAGCTGGGCACCACCCAGCAACTGGATGCGGCGAAGCTGAAACAGCTGCCTTCGACCACCGGAAATGCCGTGGAGGAGCTGGTGGCCACCCAGGCGGGCGTGAGCACGCACAACGAACTGAGCTCCCAATATAATGTACGCGGAGGAAGCTTTGACGAAAACAGTGTATACATCAACGGCGTGGAGGTGTACCGCCCGCTGCTGATCAGTTCGGGACAACAGGAAGGACTGAGTGTGATCAACAGCGATATGGTGGAAAAGATCAATTTCTCGGCCGGAGGATTCGAGGCGCAGTATGGCGACAAGATGTCGTCGGTGCTGGACATCACGTACCGGAAACCGGAACGCAACGAGGCAAAAGCGGCCCTGAGCCTGCTGGGCGGAAGCGTATACGCGGGCCTGAAAATGAAGAAGCTGACCATGACTCACGGCATCCGCTACAAGACCAACCAGTATCTGCTGGGATCGCTGGAAACGAAGGGGGAATACAACCCGAGTTTCCTGGACTACCAGACCTATCTGAGCTGGCAACCCAACAAAAAATGGTCGATAGACGTGATCGGCAATATCTCGCAGAACAAATATAACTTTATTCCCGCCAACCGAAGCACCAACTTCGGTACCATGCAGGACGTGAAATCGTTTCAGGTGTATTTCGACGGACAGGAAAAGGATCTGTTCCGCACCTTCTTCGGTACGTTCAGCGTGAGCCGGAATCTGGGCGAAAAACACAAGCTGAGCCTGTTGGGATCGGCATTCCTGACCCAGGAACGGGAGACCTATGACATTCAGGGACAGTACTGGCTGAGCGAAACGAATACCAGCGAGCAGCTGGGCGTGGGCACCTATCTGGAACACGCGCGCAATTACCTGAACGCCAACGTGAAGAGTCTGAAACTGGTGTACGACGGAAAAGCCGGTAACCACCAGATACGGAGCGGCATCACCTGGAAAAACGAGACCATCCGGGAGAAATCCAAGGAATGGGAGATGCGCGACTCTTCGGGCTATTCCATCCCGCACGACCCCACCCGACTGCAACTGATCTACAGCCTGCGCTCCCCGGAGCTGACCCTGACGAGCAACCGCATGGAACTGTTTGCCCAGGATACCTGGCGCTTTGAGCACCGGAGCGGCGTGTTCTCGCTGAACTACGGCGCACGCCTGAGCTACTGGAACTGGAACAGGGAATGGCTGTTCAGTCCGCGGGTATCGCTGGGTTATGTGCCGGCATGGAACGACAACTTCACCTTCCGTCTGGCCACAGGTATCTATTATCAGGCACCGTTCTTCAAGGAACTGCGGGACACGACCACCGTGGACGGTACCACCTATGTATCGCTGAACCGCAACATCCGCTCGCCGCGCTCCGTACAGGTGGTGCTGGGAGGAGACTACAAGTTCAAGATGCGCGAACGGCTGTTCAAGCTGACAGCCGAGGTATACTACAAGGCACTGAGCCGCATCAACCCGTATAATGTGGACAATGTACGGGTGGTGTACTACGGACAGAACATCGGAAAAGGATACACCGCCGGAGTGGATCTGAAACTCTTCGGCGAATTCATCGAAGGCACGGACTCCTGGATCAGCCTGAGCCTGATGAAGGCCCAACAGACCATCAACGGGCACAGCATGCCGCAGCCTACCGACCAGCGCTATAACGTGAACTTCTTCTTTACGGACTTCTTCCCGGGAAGCACACGCTGGCAGATGAACCTGAAAGCCTCGATTGCCGGCGGACTGCCTTTCGGACCGCCCCATACGGGACTGGAACGGCAGGTGTTCCGGGCTCCGGCCTACAAGCGTGTGGATATCGGTATGAGCTATCGCCTGCTGAACAACGAGGACCGGCAGAACCCGCACAAATGGGCACGCCCCTTCCGCAACATCTGGCTGGGACTGGACGGATTCAACATCCTGGACATCAGCAACGTGAGTTCCTACTATTGGGTGACCGACGTGACCAACCAGCAATATGCCGTGCCGAACTATCTGACCGGAAGACAGATCAATTTCCGCATCCTGCTGGAACTGTAACACCGGAAAAAAGACAAAAAAAAGAGCTATATTCCCCACAACGGGCGGAATATAGCTCTTTTTTGAAACGGGTTCCTGCCGGACCGGACACTGCCGGCCGGTTAACGGACCACCTTATTGGTCGTGGAGTCGGGGAACACCACCGTAGGGGTGAAATGCCGCGCCTCCTCAAAATCCATCAGCGCATAGGAAATGATAATGCAGATATCACCGACCTGTACCTTGCGGGCAGCCGCTCCGTTCAGACAGATACAGCCGGAACCGCGCTCTCCCTTGATAATATAGGTCTCGAAACGCTCTCCGTTGTTGTTGTTCACAATCTGTACCTTCTCACCGGCAATCATATTGGCCGCATCCAGCAGATCCTCGTCAATGGTGATACTGCCCATGTAGTTCAGATTCGCTTCCGTCACCCGCACGCAATGCAGCTTGGACTTCAAAACTTCAATCATCATAACGCGCTCTTCCTTATCCTTTATATCTGATATGGTCAATCAAACGAATCGGAGCCGCACCACAGAACACCGTGATACAGCCGACAATAGAATCAGACTCATCCCAGCGGTCGAGATCCTGCAGCGTATCCCCGTCGACAATGGAAAAATACTGCACTTCCAGTCCCACTACCGAATTGATGGTGTCGATCACATAACTGCGGGTGTCGGCCAGACTGTGGTTGGCCGCAAACAGCTTGCTCTTCTTCAGCACCTGATAAATCTGGGCGGCTGTCTGACGCTCCTCGTCGGACAGCAGGGTGTTGCGGCTGCTCATGGCCAGACCGCTTTCCTCACGGATCACCGGACAGGGAATAATCTCTACCGGCAGTTTCAGATCGGCCACCATGGCCTTGATCACGGCAATCTGCTGGAAGTCCTTCTCACCGAAATAGGCACGGTCGGGCTCCACGATATAAAACAGCTTGCTTACAATCTGACATACTCCGTTGAAATGTCCCGGACGGAAAGCCCCCTCCATCACGGAGTCTACTCCGGGATAACTGAAACGGCGCAAATCCTCTTCGGGATACATCTCCGAAACGGAAGGAGCAAACACGATGGACGCGCCCACCTCTTCCATCAGAGCACAATCGGCTTCCAGGGTTCTGGGATATTTCTCCAGATCCACCTTGTCGTTGAACTGAGTAGGATTCAAAAAGACACTGACCACCGACAGATCGTTCTCGGCCACACAACGCTCAACCAAAGAAACATGTCCGCGATGCAAGGCACCCATCGTGGGCACCAGTCCGATTTTCTTTCCTTCCTGACGAGCCGAAGCCAGAAGAGTCTTCAACTCCTGAATTGTACTAACTAACTTCATTGTTTATATTTAATGATACATCGTTCCTGAAAAAAACATGCAAAATAACATATAAAATACCACATGAGGAAGTTTTTCAGAAACTAAATACCAAATAAATGTGAAACCCGGGGAACGATTACCCCTTTTTTAGGACTTTCAGGATATTTTTTGTATCTTTGCAAGAAAATCAAATCATTAAAACGAAACAATGGAGGCAAAAAAGATCTTATTTATAACCCAAGAAATCTTACCTTATGTTCCCGAATCCGAACTGTCGGTCATGGGACGCAAACTACCGCAAAGCATTCAGGAAAAAGGACGTGAAATCAGAACCTTCATGCCGAAATGGGGCAACATCAACGAACGCAGAAACCAGCTGCATGAGGTGATCCGCCTTTCGGGCATGAACCTGATCATTGACGATACCGACCATCCGCTGATCATCAAGGTGGCTTCAATCCAGGCCGCCCGCATGCAGGTGTATTTCATTGACAATGACGACTACTTCATGAAGAGACTGATGGCCACCGACGAGGAAGGCAAAGAATATGAAGACAACGGCGAACGGGCCATCTTCTACGCCCGCGGTGTGCTGGAAACCGTCAAGAAACTGCGCTGGACACCGGACATCATCCACTGTCAGGGATGGATGTCGGCCCTGGTACCGCTGTATATCAAGACCGCCTACAAAGAAGAGCCTTCCTTCTGCGACTCCAAAGTGGTCTATGCCCTGCACAACGACGAACTGAAGCAGAATCTGGGCAGCAACTTCGGCAACTGCATCGCCTATAAGGATGTGGACAGCTCGGTGCTGAAGGATTTCAGCGCGGACTTCACATTCGAGGAGCTCAACAAACTGGCCGTGAAATATGCCGACGGTCTGATCATGGCCGGCGACCAGGCCAATCCGAATGTGGCCGACTACGCACGGTCCCTCCAGATTCCGATACTGGAATATCCCGGTGAGAATTATGCCGACGCATATGCCGACTTCTACGATAAGGTATGGAGTGAGGGCAAGAACGGCTAACAGCAAACCTCAATATTTTTGACAATGAAAGCCAGATTTTTATGGATCGCCCTTGCTGCCGCCTTGGGCGCCTGCGATGACAATACAGCCACCCTGGGTATCCTGGAGGAGAATGACCAGATCACTTCCTCCTACAGCCAGTTCCAGATGAAGACCACCACCCTGCTGGTGGACTCTGTTCCGGCCATCAACGGAACCTGCTATCTGGGACAAGTAACGGATCCGGAAACCGGAACACGGATAACGGCGGATTTTCTGACGCAGTTTCACACGATGGAAAATTACAAGCTGCCCAAAAAGGAGCAGATGAATCAGGACCAGTACGGAAAAGTGGTGGCCGACTCCATAGAGGTGCGCCTTTACTTCAACGACTTTTACGGAGACTCCACCAATCTGATGAAGCTGAGTGTCTACGAACTGGACACCCTGAATGTGGTGAAAGAAGGAACGGAATACTACACCAACCTGAACCTGAAACAGTTTGTCAACCCGCTGCGCAGCGCTCCTATCGCCCAAAAGGTGTTCACCCCCCGGGATATGACCGTGGATGACGGTACGCTGGACGGAAGCAACTACTATCATAACGTGCGGATCAAACTGCCGGCCGAATACGGTTCCTTTATCCTGAACAAGTATTATGAAAACCCGGACTTCTTCAAGAACTCATTCGAGTTTACCCATCATGTATGCCCGGGATTCTACTTTAACCTGACTCAGGGAGACGGCACCATGCTTTATCTGGATGTCAGCGCCATGGACGTGTACTTCACCTACACGGATCAGGATTCGACCATGACGGGTATGACCCGCTTCGCGGCTACAGGCGAGGTGATCCAAGGCAACCGGATGGATGTGAAAGGCTGTGAAAGCCTGTTGCAGTCGGCACTCAACTCCTCACATACGTATATCAAGACGCCAGCCGGACTGTATACGCAACTGGAACTGCCGGTGAACGACATCTACCGGAACCACGAGAACGACAGTGTGAACAACGTAAAGATCACCCTGAACCGTTATAATGACTTCAATACGAGCAACTATGCCCTGGGCATTCCGCAAACCTTGCTGCTGGTGCGCAAACAGGACATGAACACCTTCTTCCAGGAAAAAAAGAAAGTGGACAACATAACCTCGTATGTCACTTCCTTCAACATGAACCAGTACGCGTTCTCCAACATCGCCCGCCTGATCTCCCACTGCAGACAGGAAAAGATGCGGGGCATGAGCGAAACCGGACTCTCGGAAGCGGAATGGGAACAGCAGAATCCGGACTGGAACAAGGCGGTGCTGATTCCGGTCACAACCTCAAACAGCCAGAGCAGCAGCAGTTCCTCACAGATGTGGCTGCTGGACATGAAGCTGAACAGTGTCCGTCTGCAAGGACAGAACCAGACCATCATGATGAACGTGATTTACAGTAAATTCTCCCGATAGGAACCAAATAAAAACAGGGAATCCCATAACCCGGCATGCACCGTGATTATGGGATTCCCTGTTTTTCGGACGGTCGCGGAAACGGTTACTTCATGCCGCGCGCCTTGTAAATCTTTTCCTTGGCATTGTTGATCTGCTGGAATTTCTCCTCGGCAGCCCGACGCACATCCTCGCCCAAAGCGGCCACCCGGTCGGGATGATGCTTCAGCGCCAGACGGCGGTAAGCGGCCTTGACCTCTTCGTCGGTGGCCGACGGACTCAGCTCCAGAACCTGATAAGCCTCTTCGAGCGAGTCACCGCGCAGATGAAGCAATGAATCCAGTTCACCGGCAGACAGGCCCAACTCCTGGGTCACTTCACGCAAAGCCGCAATTTCGTCGGAACATACCCGACCGTCGCTCTGCGCGATCTGCACCAGAAAGCTCAACAGCTGCAGGCGCTGGCTGTAACTCATGTTCGCGGCTATCTGAGCCCCGCAATCGGCAATCAGTTGGCGATAGCCTCCGGGATTCTCGGCATCCTGCTTCTTGGCTTCCTCAAACAGATGGAGCATAATCTGTTCTCCCTCAACCACGGCCCCCTCACCAAAACGGGTGCGCAGGAAATTGCGGACAAACTCCATCTCGCTGTGCATGATCCGGCGGTCGGCCCGGATCACATACGACGCCATGACCAGCAGCGAAAACAGAAAACTGTTGCGCTGGCCCTGATCCTCGGCCCCGGAAGAAGAGGAACTGCCGGACTCCAGATCGGAAGCCGTATCAAAAAGACGGCCGATAAAATAACCGGCCAAAGCACCCAGAGGTCCCATAGCCACAAAGCCCAGGGCACCTCCGATCCATTTACCTAATTTCATATTTCCAAATTTTAAATATTCGTGACGGCGGATAAAGGTACAAAATAAAATCCTCATTTTCTGCTAAACAAAGATATTAATCTATAATATAAAGGTGTATTCTACCGCAGTTATGGAGATTTGCTCGTATTTTTGTAGCTGAGAAAATAATTTATATGCAAAAAACAGTTCTTCTTATCTTATTCCTGCTTCTGCTTGCCCCGGCAGCCATTGCCCAGAAAATCACCGGCAAGGTGACCGACAAGGAAACCGGCGAACCGCTGGGCTGGGTACAGGTATATTACCAGGACCAGAAAGGTTCGGGAGTGCCGACCCGCGAAGACGGCAGTTACAGCATCCCTTACCGCAAAGGAAAAATCCTGTGTTTCTCCATGATGGGCTATGAGACACAGACGTTCAACATAGAACGCCTGCGGCCCATCCACGTCAGCCTGAGCAGCCGGACACAGGATATCCGGGAGGTGGAGATCACCCGGCAGCGGAAACGCTACAGCCGGAAAGACAATCCGGCCGTGGCACTCATGCAGAAGGTCATTGCCGCCAAGAAGAAAACGGACCTGCACGAGAAGGACTTTTTCAGTTACAACCGATATCAGAAACTGACCTTCGGACTGAATGAGGTGACCGAACGGGTCTTTGAAGAGGGACAGTTCAAACGGATGCCTTTTCTCAAGGATCATGTGGAAGTGTGTGAGGAAACCGGAAAGCTGATTCTGCCGCTGACCGTCAATGAAACCGTATCCCGGCATATCTACCGCAAGGAACCGAAAAGCGAAAAGGAAATCGTCACGGGCATCCGTTCCAACGGCATCAACGAACTCTTCAACACCGGAGAGGTGGTCAACACGCTGATCAAGGACTGCTTTACGGACGTGAATATCTACGACAACGAAATCCGATTGTTGCAGTTTCCCTTCATCAGTCCCATATCCAGCACCTCGGCCATCCGCTTCTACCGCTATTTCATTGTCGACACCCTGGAGGTACACGGCGAGAAATGCATCCGTGTGGACTTCACTCCCAATAACCCGCAGGACTTCGGATTCGCGGGCAGCCTGTATATTCTGGCAGACTCTTCCTGGCAGGTACGGCGGGTGGAAATGGGTATCCCGAAACGCTCGGACGTGAATTTTGTAGAGCAGATGAACATCATCCAGGAATACAACCGGCTGCCTACCGGAGAATATGTGCTGACCGACGACAAGATGATCGTGCAGCTGTTCCTGATCAAGTCGGTACAGAAATTCCAGGTGGAACGCACCACTACCTACCAGGACTATGCCTTTACGGAAATTCCCGACAAGACCTTCAAGTTCCGGGGAAAGCAGAAGACCGATCCCAGCGCCATGATGCGCAACGAGGCGTTCTGGAACAAACAGCGCCCGAAAGAGCTCACGGCATCGGAGGGCAAAATGAATGATTTCATCAAAAAGCTGGAAAGCATCAAGGGATTCAACTTCGTGCTGTTCGTGGCAAAGGCGTTCATCGAAAACCATGTGGAGGTGACCGCCGATCCGGAAAAACCGAGTCCGGTAGACATCGGTCCGATCAACACGATCATCACCCACAATTTTGTGGAAGGACTCCGTCTGCGCGCCAGTGCCCAGACCACGGCCAACCTGCACCCGCACCTGTTCGGCAAGGGGTATGTGGCTTACGGATTCGGCGACCACCGTTGGAAAGGCATGGGAGAACTGACTTATTCCTTCAACAAGAAAGACTATCTGCCCCGGGAATTTCCGGTGCACAACCTGTCCTTTTCCTATGCCCGGGACGTCATGTCGCCCAGCGACAAGTTCCTGCCTACCGACAAGGACAATGTGTTCATCTCCTTCAAATGGACTCCGGTAGAACACATGCAGTATTACGAACGCTTCGCGGTGAACTATGACCGGGAATGGGAAAACGGGCTCCGCTTCAATCTCCGCATGAAACGGGAAACCAGCGAACCGACGGGAGCGCTGTTCTACGAACCGATGAACGGACGGACGGCTCCTTCGAACACGTCGTTCAGACGACTGCGGTATCTGACCACTACGGACGCCACCGTAGGAATCACCTACCAGCCGGGCGCCACCTGGATCAATTCCAAGCAGCACCGTCTGCAAACCAATCAGGACGCCCCCATTCTGGGACTGGAGCATACGACAGGCGTTCCGCTGCTGGGAGGAGACTATACCTATAACTTTACGGAAGCCACACTGTACAAACGCCTCTGGCTGCGCTCGTGGGGACGCATGGACTTTTATGTCAAGGGGGGTATACAATGGAACAAGGTGCCCTTCCCGCTGCTGATCATGCCGGCGGCCAACCTGTCGTATATCATAGAGGACAACACCTTCCATCTGATTGACAATATGGAATTCCTGAACGACCGCTACAGTTCCCTGATGTTCTCCTGGGACATGAACGGCAAGATCCTGAACCGGATTCCGCTCATCAACCGCCTGCAATGGCGCGAGTTTATCGGCTGCAACGTGCTGTGGGGCACGCTGACCGACAAAAACAACCCATTCCTGGCACGGAACCTGAATGATCCGGAACTGTTTTATTTCCCGGGTAATTTTGACCGTAACGGACAGTTTACCTACAAATCAGGAGTCATGAACCCGAAGGTGCCTTATGTGGAGCTCGTTGTCGGTGTACACAATATCTTCAAACTATTCCATGTGGAATATGTGCGCCGCATGAATTATCTGAAGGAAGACACGCAGAAATGGGGTGTGCGCTTCCTGTTCCGCATGTCTTTCTAACCATCATGTCCTTCCGAGCATAAAAAAAGAGATGTGCCCCCAAAGGCACATCTCCTACACAAGTCTTTATAAAGTTTCCAAAACTTAGTGAACAAATAATTACAAACAATAATAACAAATACTTTACTAAGACTTGGTCTGTTTCTTGGCTGCTACAGGCCGCTTTTTCGGTTTCGCAGAAGCCGCATCTCCGGCAGCGGAATCTCCTTCCTGCTTTTTCAGACGGGCAGTCAGGCGGGCGATCTCCTTGTCCTTCACTTCCAGTTCCTCACCCTGATTACGGATGGTTGTCAGCAAGGCGTTCAATTCCTCGTTCTCGACCTCTGACGGGAACAGGTTATTGACACGGTTGATGAAATCCGCCAGAATATTCATATAGTTGGTGAAAGCATCGTAGGGAGAATCATAGATACCGCGGTATCCGCCATAGCTGGATGATTTGGTAGACATAAAGCGGAAATTATTGCTGGCCTGCAGATAATCCCAGTCCTGCTTGATACGGCGGTCACGGCACAGACGTACCCGTTCGGCCACACTGTACAGCTTCTCGAAAGCCTCACGCTGCATGACATTACCCAGACAGAAAGAAGTGTCGCGCTCCTCATCGGTCCAAGACATCGGATAAGGAACCTCCAGAGCATCCACAGAGTTCTGGGCGGCAATCACCTCAGACGGAGTGGCAAAGGAAATGCCACGCTCACGGGCATAGTCCGGAATAGCCTTCAGGAAATCGAGAATATGTGAAGACAGCGGCTGGAACATACCCAGGGCACAAAACTCCATAAAGATGTTCACGATCTGCTCGTTTTCCGGCAGCGTAGCGATCCAATCCACGTAACGGTCGGCAAACAGCGGATATTCCGACCAGCTGGTATCAGCGAAACGCAGCGCGATGTCATCCGACAACTTATAGTCGCGCAACAACAGTTTCAGATTCGGATTGAGGGCGCAGTGATAAAGATAGTGCGGACTCTTCCATCCCAGGATGTGACGGGCTCCCTCGGTGATCATTCCCTTGAATCCCATAGAAGCCACCACCTCACCGATATCATCGGAGTAGATCAGGGAAGAGTTGCGGATCACCTGCGGCTCCTTGCCGAACATCTGCTTCATCAGGCGGCACTGTTTCTGTACATCCTCACGGAACGCCTCTTCATCGATGAGCGAAGACAAGCCGTGAGAATAAGGCTCGGCCAGGAATTCCACGCAACCGGTCTCGTTCAGTTCCTGCAGCAGTTCCATGACATCGGGAGCGTGATTCTCCAGCTGCTCTACAGCCACACCCGACAGAGAGATGGCAAACTTAAAGTATCCGGCATGCGTACGGGCCATGTCCAGCAAGGTCTGCAAGGCCGGGATGTAAGAATTCAGGGCCGTTTCGGTGATGGCATGCTCGTTCTCATAATCATCATAATAATAATGATCGGTACCTATATCAAAAAAGCGGTAACGCTTCAGATGAATATTCTGATGGATCTCAAAGTACAAACAAATGGTTTTCATATATAGACCTTTTTAATTATTTACATTTTTCTATGGTTTTCTCGTATAAGGCACGAATCTTGACGCCTACCTTCTCCCAGGTAATGCCGTCGACTTCCTTCTTACCCTCTTCCTGCAGATATTGATGCAGGGCCGGATTGGTACACAAGGAATACATGGCATCCGACATGGCGTCGATGTCCCAATAATCAATCTTGATACATTTATCCAAAATCTCCGCACAGCCCGACTGCTTGCTGATGATGGTGGGCACCCCACTCTGCATGGCCTCAAGCGGCGAGATACCGAAAGGCTCGGACACAGACGGCATGACATAGACATCACTGTCGCGGAAGCACTCGAACACCTGCGCCCCTTTCATAAAGCCCGGGAAATGGCAACGGTCGGCGATACCGTAAGAAGCGGCCAGTTCGATCATGGCATTCATCATATCACCGCTTCCGGCAAAACAGAAACGCACATTATGCGTACGCTCCAATACCTTACGGGCGGCCTCGATGAAATATTCAGGTCCTTTCTGCATGGTGATACGTCCCAGGAAGGTCACCACCTTTTCCTTACGCTCGGAAGCCGGCTTGCGCTGATCCACGATGGCCTGCAGATGGTCGGCCAGCGGATACACCGCATTGTGCATGGCAAAACATTTGTTTGGATCCTGATGATAATGGTTGATTACGGTCTGCCGGGTCAGTTCACTCACACACATGATACAGTCAGCATGATCCATACCATCTTTTTCGATGCTGTAGACCGTAGGATTGACATTGCCGCGGCTGCGGTCAAAGTCTGTGGCATGCACGTGAATCACCAGCGGCTTGCCGCTCACCTGCTTGGCATGGATTCCCGCCGGATAAGTCAGCCAGTCGTGTGCATGAATGATGTCATACTCCTGCTGGCGGGCTACGACACCGGCGACAATGGAATAGTTGTTGATCTCCTCATGGAGGTTATCCGGATAACGTCCGGAAAACTCCATGCATCCCAGATCATTGACATGCATATAATTAAAATCAGCATAGATATGATTGCGCAAATCGAAATACAGCTGCGGATCCATATACTTGCCGACACGCTCCTGAACCTGTTCCCAAGAAGGGTCGCGCCAGGCAATCGGCACACTGTTCATACCGATAATCTTCATAAAGCTCTGATCCTCATCCCCCCAAGGTTTGGGAATACAGAACGTGATCTGCATATCCGGCTGTACCGACAATCCTTTGGTCAGTCCATAACTGGCTGTACCCAATCCTCCCAGAATATGAGGAGGAAATTCCCATCCGAACATCAATACCTTCATCTTTCTTCCTCCTTCATTTTTATTCCATGTTGTATTTTTCCATTAGTTTCAACACACGCAAGATACCGCCCACATTCATGGCAAAAGAGATGGCACCCCGGCCGTGGAACGGCGGATTACCGTCGAAGAGCTCCGGCAGGGTACTCAGGCAGTGATAGAACATCTCTTCCTCATAACCCACCAGCTGGCGCTCGATAAAGCTCAGGCGGCTGTATTTGTACACCTTGAGGCAAGCCTCCATATAAAATCCTGCCAGCCAAGGCCAGGCTGTTCCCTGATGATAGGCATAGTCACGCTGCACCTGCGGACCGACATACATCGGATTGTAGCCCGAGCTCTTGGGACTGAGCGAACGCAATCCCTTCGGGGTGAGCAGTTCCTTGGTACAGATATCCAGTACGGACTTCTGCTGCTTCTTGTCCAGCGGAGAGAAGTCCAGCGCCACGGCAAAGATCATGTTCGGGCGCACGCTCCAGTCCTGCGGTCCCTCATCCACATAATCCATCAGATATCCGTGTTCGTTCCAGAACACCTGTACGAATGAATCTTTTGCCTGACGGGCACGCTCCTCATACATGGCTCCGCGCTCGTTATAGTTCATGGCCGCACACATCTGCGCGCAATACTTCAGGGCATTATACCACAGCGCATTAATCTCTACGATATATCCCGAACGAGGCACAATGGGGCGTCCGTTGGAAGTGGAGTTCATCCAGGTAACCGGCTCTTCCTTACCTTCGGCCCATACCAGACCGTTTTCACGGATTTCCAGTCCCGGATGTTTTCCCTCGATCATGAAATCCATGATGGCCCGCAGCAGGTCACCGTATTTCTCCATACATTTCGCTTCGGATACGATATTGGCATACTGCTGGATGCACCATACGGCCCAAAGCAGCACATCGGGATGCTCCAACTCATAGATCCGCACCGACAGCGGACGACCGTTCAGGAAGTCCTCGATACCCTTGCGGGCCGTCTCCATGAAAAGCTCGAACTTCTCGATCTCATCGTTTACCAAAGTCAGTCCCGGCAGAGAGATAAACATGTCACGGGCACGGCACTTGAACCAGGGATAGCCCGCCAGAATGTAGTTTTCTCCGTCGCGGTGATTGTAGAACTGATGCGCCGCATTGACCAGGCAATGATAGAAATTGTCGCGCGGGGTACGTGACTTCACCTCAAAATCCACAACATTCTGCAACTGGGAAACCTTGATCTCCGAAAGGCCGGCCGAGAAGGTGACACTCTCGCCTTTCTTGATGTCGCACTCGAAATATCCCGGCACATACAGGTCCTCATTGAAAGAATAGCCGCGCTCCTGCTCCTTGGGGTATTCTACGCCACGATACCAGTCGGGCGCGAAGACAAACTGATTCTTCTTGTCCAACTGCATATAAAGCTCGGGGTAACCGGGATACATGCTGGTCTTGATTCCATGATTGATTTCCGTGTACTGACGGGAGGCATACTGATTTTCATGAGTATATTCACGAACGCTTCTGAAAGCCAAAAACGGCCGGAGACGCAAGGTAGTGGCTGAATGCGCCTCTAATAAGGTATAACGGACAAGGATGCGGTTTTCATAATGCTGGAAAACCTTTTCTTTTTTCAGGACCACACCGCCCACACGATAAATGGTGGTAGGGACCTGCTGACAGTCGAATTCACGAATGTACTTATGTCCTTTCGGACTGAAATTATCTCCCTGGTACTTATGCAAACCCAGGTTAAACTCAGCACCGTGCTGAACCACTGTTTCATCCAGAGATGAAAGCAACACATGATTTTCATCATCCATTTCCGGGATCGGAACTACCAACAATCCATGGTATTTTCTTGTATTACAATCAACGATAGTAGAACAAGAATAGGCACCCGACCGATTGGATCGCAAGATCTCTTTGGGTAAAGACTCCTGCAGATTCGTCATCAGAGTTTTATCAAAATGCAAATAACTCATAGTCGATTCCTTAAGGTTTTGAAATTTATATTATTGTTATTGTTCACTCTTAGGTTTCGTGTTTTCAAATATAATCATAAAAATCTTATTTTAAGAAAGAAAAAGAGAAAAATATCGCTAAAATCCTATTTTTATAAAAAATAGGAGATATTTTATAATCTGTTTTTTGTCGTCAAATCAGAAAATGATTATTTTTGTGTCGAACAACATATTTTTAACGCGATATCAATGGTAAAACAAAGCATGACACTGGACGAGGCTATCGAAAAACTGGAAGATATCTGGAGCCCGCTGAACGAAGAACAGCGAAACTTTCTGAAAGAACACCTCACCATCAGAACCTTTAAGAAAAACGAATCCATTTATTCAGAAGGAGAACTTCCGAACCAGTTGTTGTGCCTGCTTCAAGGTAAGGTTAAAATTTTTAAAAACGGTGCCGGCGGCCGCAACCAGATCATGCGTGTCATCAAACCGGTGGAATATTTCGGATATCGCGCTTCCTTTGCCGGCCAAAGCTTCCTGACATCCGCCGCTGCCTTTGAATATTCGATCGTGGGCATGATCCCGATGAGCATCATTACCAAACTGGTATGCGAAAACCACCAGCTGGCCTGGTTCTTTATCCGCCAGCTGTCCATCGATCTGGGAGTTGCCGACGAACGTACGGTCAACCTCACCCAGAAACATATCCGCGGACGTCTGGCCGAAGCCATTCTGTTTTTAAAGGAAAACTACGGAGTAGAAGAAGACGGATGCACGCTGAGCATCTATCTGTCACGTGAAGATATGGCCAACCTGTCGAACATGACCACAGCCAATGCCATACGTACCCTCTCCAATTTCTCATCGGAGAAGCTCATTGCCATTGACGGAAGAAAAATAAAGCTGATAGACGAGGCGGCCCTGGAAAGAATTTCCAAATTCGGGTAACCGCAACGGATACGGCAGGAACAAAGGCCGGCCGTATCAGGCGGGAATGATAAAATGAAGGCATTCCGGAAGGATTCTGACCTGAAATGGAGTCACGGCCTCCTCCCATACGGCACCGTCGAGACTGACACACGACTTTCCGTGACTGAGCACGGAAATCTCACGGGTGCGATACGGACGCACATTCTTATGATTCAGAAAGCGCCCCCCAAGCAGCATCCACAATCCCTCAATCATCTTTTTCAATTCCGGATGGGAAACGATGGACACATCAAGCCATCCGTTATACGGAACACTGCTCGGTGTCTGTCCGTAGCCCCAGGCATTGCCGATACATACGGTCATGATTTTCTGATGGATCTCGTCCTTGTTGACCTTGAGATGCATCGTATGTTCGATCCGGTGAAAAAGCAACTGGGACATGGAAGCGAAGAAAGACAGGTTGCGCATGCCCCAAATGCGCTGCGTCTTATGCTGGATGCGCATAATACCGGCTACCAGTCCGATGTTGACACAATTCAGAAAATAGCGCCGGTTACCATTTTCCAACTGACAATAACCCACATCAATCCGACGCAGGCGGCGCTCCGCAATCGTATCTACCGCCTTTTTATAATCATCTTCAGACAAACCCCAGAAACGCGCGAAATCATTAGCCCAGCCATAAGGTATCACTCCCAGGGCTATCTGCGAAAGACAATCGGCATCTACTGTCATCAATCCGTTCAACGCGCGATACAGCGCCGCGTCACCGCCGACCACAACAAGCGTGGTATATCCGTTGCCCGCCAGCATGGCAGCCAGGCGCTCTACAGACTCCTTATCCTCACTTTGAACAAAATCATAATGGATACCCTTCTCTTTCAGATATTTACGAATGGCCATCCAATGTTTCTGAGATCCAGTCTTTCCTTCTTTCGGGCAGTAAATGATGCCCCATCTGTTCTTATCTGTTGACATAGCGAAGCGTTTTTGTATGACAAAGGTACACAAAAAATAAAAGAATACGCCTTGAAACAGCTATTTTATGGCAAACGGTAGCATTCCACAATCTGACGCACCTTTTCTTCAAGAGGCTGGGTTCCGTCAATCCAGTGGATGCAGACACCCCGGCGCTCCATCCCCCGGAACCAGGTCATCTGGCGTTTGGCAAACTGATGAATCGCGATCTCCAGCTGATGATACATCTCTTCATAGCTCAACTGCCCCAGTACATGAAGCGTCAGGAATTTATATTCCAGTCCATAATAAATCAGGTTGTCGGCCGGAATCCCTTCGGCGAGCAAGGAACGCACCTCATCAATCATGCCTTCGTCCAACCGCTGCTTGAGACGGGCGGAGATTCTGCTGCGACGCAATTCCCGGGGAATATCGATTCCGATGACCAGCGAATTCAAAGGAGGCATCTCCGTCTGATCCACCGGATGTGTCCGGTAGTACTCGGCAATCTCAATGGCACGTATGGCTCTTTTGACCGAATCGACATCCGTCTTGTTATGCAGGGTCTTGTAAGTGCTCAAAAGAGCCGTCAGCTCCTCGAGCGACTTTCCGGCCAGAGACTCGCGCAACGGAGTATTCTCCGGAACGGTATCCATCCGGTAGCCCCGCAGCACCGACTCCAGATAAAGCCCGGTACCACCGCACAGAACCGGCAGCACCTGACGTTCCTGCAGCTCGCGCCACACCTTCTTGAAATCCTTCTGATATTCGTAGACATTATATTGCGTGCCGGGCTCGCAGATATCAATCAGATGATAAGGCACCTGCACCCCGTCAATCCGGTAATCATCCAGATCCTTTCCCGTACCCAGATCCATACGGCGGTATACCTGCCGGCTGTCCGCGCTGATAATCTCTCCCTGCAGCGAAGCCGCCAAATGGGCCGCCAGCGTTGTCTTGCCGGAAGCTGTAGGACCCAGGATGGTAATCATATCATACTTCATAATCCAATGCCGTTAAAAAAGTGCATACAACAGATAAAGCCAATGGGCAAAAACACCGGCTACCAAACCGCTGACCAGATGAATCAACATAGCCTGTGAGGTAAGCTGACGGTAACCGATGGCATCAAAAATAGCCGAATATGTGGAAAGGAAACCGCTCCAGCTGATACCCATAGCCGTGAAAACGGTCACCGTATTGCCGTCGAGAAAGCCCTGTGAGATAAACAAAGGAACCTGACCGAGGGCGGCACCGACAGTACCCAGTGAAGTTATGGGAAAGGCAACCAGTTCCGGATGCTTGAAACCGAAAAGCCAATCGAAAATGAAATTGATTCTTCCGGCCAGATCGGGAAGCAAGGCAATGCCCTGATAAGGAGAACCGTCATACACGCCCGAAGGACCGGGACCGAAAGTCAGGATAAAGACTGCGGTGGAGATGATAATCACACCGGGGATAATGGCCAGTCCGAGTTCCACTCCATTCTTTCCTCCGTCGAGCAAGGCATTCAGGAAACGGATAAACGTGCTTTCCTTAGCCTGAAGCATCTCGGTGCGCCGCTCCTCGTGCGTGCGGACTTCCTTCTGTTCGACGGCCAGCACCGGCATCGGTTCCGCATACGCGGGATCACGCTTCAGGAGCATCCGCTGAAAGAAACGGGTGGAAAGCACACAGGCGGCTATGGCACCCAATACTCCCAACAAAGGTTCAATGGCATATCCCTTACCCAACATGAACACCACCACGATGAGTCCCATACCAAAGGCAGTACCGTAATTAATAAAGGAAACAAACTGATATTTCTTGAAATATCCGCTGAACTTCTTGTCCTTGGCCAGGGTCAACACCGCCGGATTGTCCGAAAGGAAAGGCATGATGGCACCCAATACAGCCACTCCGGGCAGACCGAACACCGGTTTCATGAGGCGCCCGAAAAGGAATTCCATGATACGTACCACGCCGAACTCGATAAACAGACGGCTCAGCGCTCCCGACAGGACAACGACTCCCATCAGATAAAAAACGGTCTGCAACAACAGGTCATGCGCCGTATTCATAATGGTATTCAACATATTCGAGAGCCCCATAATATGGCCGATATAGGTGAACACCCCCATAAAAACAGTGATAAACACAAACCCCTCTACGGTTTTGCGTTGCAGCAATGCCTCTTTCAGTCTTTTTCTGTTCATTTTCACTAATTTTGCGGTGCAAAAATACAAAAAAAAGCCACTCAGGCAAACTGAGTGGCTTCATTTATTGGATACGATTGATTAACCGTTAACCTTCTTCATGTGAGCGATCAGATCCAATACCTTGTTAGAGTAACCGATCTCGTTGTCATACCAAGATACAACCTTAACGAAAGTATCAGTCAAAGCGATACCAGCCTTAG
>OKWR01001177.1_pt1 | contig 19071 bp, 10 predicted proteins | sample 1607101 | NCBI WGS metagenome assembly OKWR01 (sample SAMN04414076, study PRJEB24778) | human gut metagenome | material: faecal | host: Homo sapiens
CACCCAATATTTATTCCACCGAAGAGTTTCAAAAGAAATCAGAATCGTTTATATTTGCATCACTATTAAGATAAAAGCTAAAAAAGAAGACATGGCACAGACACCATCTATTCCGAAAGGAACAAGAGACTATTCACCGGAAGTTATGGTGAAAAGAAATTATATATTCGATACGATCAAGAGTGTTTTTAAACTATACGGTTATATGCCGCTGGAAACGCCAGCCATGGAAAACCTGTCCACTTTAATGGGCAAGTACGGAGAGGAAGGAGATAAGCTATTATTCAAAATCTTAAATTCAGGAGATTTTATCGGCAACATCCCCGATCAGGAATTAGTAGAAAAGAATAGTATAAAGCTCACCAACAAGATCTCAGAAAAAGGATTACGTTATGACCTGACTGTCCCTTTCGCACGATTCGTCGTACAACATCAAAGCGAATTAACCTTTCCTTTCAAACGTTATCAAATCCAGCCGGTTTGGCGGGCCGACCGGCCTCAGAAAGGACGTTACCGGGAATTTTATCAATGTGACGTAGATGTTGTCGGAAGTGATTCGCTTTTGCATGAAGTAGAGTTGATTCAAATGGTCGACGAAGTATACCGGCGTCTGAAAATCAAGGTGCGTTTATTAATCAATAACCGGAAAATACTGGCAGGAATTGCAGAAATCATAGGTTATCCGGACCAGCTGACAGATATTACAGTAGCCATCGATAAAATGGACAAAATCGGTCTGGACAAGGTTAATGCTGAATTACGGGAAAAAGGAATCACCGAAGAAGCAATCGTCAAATTGCAACCTATTTTGAACCTGGAAGGAAGTAATAGTGAGAAGCTGGAAAAACTCAAAACTATTTTACAGGATAGCCCTATCGGTTTAAAAGGTGTCGAAGAACTATCCATTGTATTCGATTATCTGAAGGATGTGGACATCCGGACCGAAATCAAACTGGACCTTACCCTGGCCCGTGGTTTGAGTTATTATACCGGTGCTATTTTTGAAGTAAAAGCCTTAGATGTCCAGATCGGTAGTATCACCGGAGGTGGACGTTATGATGACCTGACCGGTATTTTCGGATTAAAAAATATGTCGGGAGTCGGTATATCCTTCGGTGCCGACCGTATTTTCGATGTCATGAATCAACTGGATCTGTTTCCCAAAGATAATATGACAACCACTCAGATCCTTTTCGTCAATTTCGGTAAGCAGGAAGAAAGATATTGTTTACCACTTCTCAAACAACTGCGGGAAGCCGGTATCAATGCGGAAATTTATCCGGAAGCCGCTAAAATGAAAAAACAGATGACTTATGCAGATAAAAAAGAGATACCTTTCGTAGCCCTGATCGGCGAAAATGAAATGCAAGAAGGTATTATCTCCCTGAAAAATATGCTATCGGGTGAACAGCATAATGTTACAATGGAAGAGTTAGTCGAAAGACTCAAGCGATAAGACGAATAAAACATTCATCAACCGGTATTTATGCAGATATATAAAAAGGAACATCGTCCCCTGAAAAGTCACGGATACGATTCCAGATGTCCATGATAAAATGAAAAAGAACAGTGAAAACGGGAAACAACTTTCACTACATGTGATGTGTGCATTTTTCAATTTTTAATTTTCAACATTCAATTATCATGGTACATTATATATCTCCAGCACCTCTTACCTTCGAGGTCATCGATAAAATTTTAAGTAAGAATTACAAACTGGCTCTTTCCGAAGATAGTAAAAAATTAATCAACGATTGTAAAGCCTACCTGGATCATAAAATCGAGAGTTCTGCCAAACCTTTATATGGCATAACGACAGGTTTCGGTTCATTATGCAAAATCAGTATTTCCAAAGAAGACCTCAGCCAATTACAGGCCAACCTGGTGATGTCACACGCTTGTAGTCTTGGAGAACCGATTCATCAGGATATCATTCGTCTGATGTTATTGCTGAAAGCACATGCTTTGTCGCTGGGGAAATCCGGCGTGCAGTTAATGACCGTCGAACGGATCATCGATATGTTCAATCATAATGTATTGCCGGTAGTTCGTGAATTAGGTTCTTTGGGAGCCTCCGGCGACTTAGCTCCTTTGGCCAATCTATTTTTACCTTTAATTAACGAAGGAGAAGTGTGGTATAAAGGCAAGATTTGCGATGCAAAAGCAATCAATGCCAAATTGGGTTGGGCCCCGATCGAACTCGGAGCTAAAGAAGGATTGGCACTATTAAACGGTACTCAGTTTATGAGTTCTCATGCCGTATATGCTTTATTGAAAGCTTTCAAGATTGCCAAATATGCCGATATCATCGGAGCGCTTTCATTAGAAGCTTACGACGGTCGAATCGATCCTTTCTTACCTCAGATCCAGGCCGCACGTCCTCACCCGGGTCAGATCGAAACAGCACGCAATATCAGAACTTTACTGGAAGGGTCCGAATTCCAGCAAAAAGAAAAAACACATGTTCAGGATCCCTACTCTTTCCGTTGTATGCCACAAGTTCACGGAGCCAGTAAAGACAGTATCATGTATGTCGCTTCTGTTGTAGAACGGGAAATTAATTCCGTAACGGACAATCCCACCATTTTCATGGAAGACGATTTGATTATTTCCGGCGGCAACTTCCACGGTCAACCTCTGGCTTTGGTGATGGACTTCCTGAGTATTGCTTTGGCAGAGTTAGGCAGTATATCCGAGCGGCGTACTTACCGGCTGATTTCAGGTGACCGGGGAAATATTCCTGAATTCCTGGTAGCCAATCCGGGCCTGAACTCCGGTTTTATGATTCCTCAATACGCAGCAGCAGCTATTGTAAGCAAAAATAAACAATTGTGCACTCCCTGTTCTGTAGACTCTATTCCTTCTTCCAACGAACAGGAGGACCATGTCAGCATGGGAGGAAATGCAGCGACGAAAACGGTTAAGGTTGCCGAAAACGTAGAACGTATTTTAGCAATAGAACTGATGAATGCAGCTCAGGCAATCGATTTACAGCGGCCAACCAAAACCTCACCTTACCTGGAAGAGTTCCTGAAAGAATTCCGTAGCATCGTCCCCTTCAACGGGCAAGACAGAGTGATGTATAAAGACATCGATGCCGCCACAGAATTTTTAAAACAAGGTGATTTCGAATAAAGCCCAGCGATTTCTTCAGTAGAGTATCCCCCAAGTCAAAAAAGCTTTGGGGATATTCCCGAAGAAATTCTTTCATTCATTACGATGTTTGCGCAGATAACGTGTCAAACTTCTTTCACCAATCAAAAGAAGTATAAAAATCCCCAACACAAGGATACGCATACAAACCCCGGAATACAACGAAAAAGTAAAATGACGCATATCGATCATCATCACACTCAACAAGATCGATAAAACATCCAGATACATCACTCCCCGGATCAGTTTCAATCTTTTACTTTTCAATATCTTATTTCTACTTTCCATATTGCCAATAAAGATAACAATCCTAAAATAAAAGACAAAACTTTTCTTTTCTTACCACAAATTATTTTTAATTTTATGGAATTCCATTCGTTTTTGCATCTCTAAGACGATAAATATTTCGTATGTATCATAAAAATAGAAACAGATGAGACTAAGTAAACTTTTAATCGGCATACTATTATTTATAGGTTCAGCCACTTACGCACAGCACTCCCCGCAGGACACCTTGACGGCCTACTACTATCGATATCCTCAACAAGCCATCAAAGACGCCGAGGCACTATACCGACAAGCCATCAAAAACAACGATACCCCTTTACTGATCAAATCATTGATTTTAAAAACTACTTTTACGTTAGCGATCGATCACGAGGACTATCCGGCAATATTAAGCGAAGTCGAAAAATACCTTTCCCAGGAAACGGATTCTGCCGGTATAGCTGTCATAAATTCCTATTGTGCCCAGCTTTATGCAGAGTACTACAATAACAACAGCTATCTGATCAACCAACGCACCCCCGTAACCGATTATATTCCGGAAGATATAGCAAGCTGGAGCAGTAATATTTTCGCCGAAAAAATCAAAAAATGTGTAGCAGCCTCTCTGCTTCCTGCCCGAAAATTACAAGAAACTCCTTTGAGCGCATACAAAGCCATACTGATTTCTTTGACTCCAGCGGATTCATTACGTCCTACACTTTACGACTTTCTTTGTTACCGGGCTATAAATATTCTTTTGCAAACCAATACTCCCGGCTTTGCAGAACCATCTTCCGATTCTCCTTTACTATTCGCTCCGGCCGACGAATTTATCGCCACTCCTATTCCCGCAGAACTAAAAGGGCGGCCGGCTACCATTTTGCAGATATGGCAAGAATTACTCCGGTTCCGGAAAAAACAGGCCAATCACCCAGCTTTCCTGGCTACCGATCTGGACCGTCTGGAATATGCCAAAAACTTCTTATCTCCCCATGACAGGGATACCCTTTATTTAAAAGCTTTGCAGGAATTGAAACGAACATATATCAATACCCCTTTTGTCATAGAAGTGATGGCCAAAGAAGCCAATGAATATACAACAGACCTACACGCCTCGACCTACGATCGGTCTGTCACGCCACAACAACTCGTTACCAAAAAAGAAAAGATTATCGCACTCTGCGAAAAAGGAATAGACCTGTATCCTAAATACAAACGGACCAACTTATTACGCGCCATTCTCAGCCAAATGAAAGCTCCCAAACTATCCCTCCAACTCCCTGAAATAATCTACCCGGAGGAAACAGTTGCCTTAAAACTTACTTCCCAGAATCTGTATTATGCCATTCTGCAAATTTACCGGATTGACCTGCCCACCGAGACATACGAACAATTAACGGATCAGGAGAAAAACAAAGCCCAACATAAAGTTTACGAAAAACGTTTCACCTTAACTCCCAGTCTGATCGAACGCGATACCATCGTCCACATTCCCCTTCCCCAAGCCGGTCTCTATCAGATTTCACTATATACAACAGGGGCCAAACATAGTGTATCGCAAACCATGATTGCCACCCGCCTGCAATCAAATGTCCAATGTAACCAAAACCAACAGATCTATTCCGTATATGATTCGAAAAGTGGCAAGCCTATTCCAAAAGCTAAAATTCTCCTTTATAAACCGAACTATCCGGGATACACGCTATTGGATTCTTTGTTTACAAATTCCCGGGGAATGGCCTTCTCTTTCCGAAGTTTATCCAAACAAAATCTGGCTTATCAGGTAATCAATCCGGAAAATCCCAACGGCCCCATCAACCCGATCTACAGACAGTACACCTCTCCAACCGCCCAAACCCGTACCGCCTTGATCACCGACAGGAAGATTTACCGGCCAGGGCAGACGGTTTATTACAAAGGTATCAGCTGGTCAACAAGTCCGGATACGCTTTATGCCCTGGAAAACCGAAAATACAAAATCAGCTTTAAGGATGCCAACGACAAGGAAATCGCCCAACAAGAAGTAACATCCAACCGATATGGTTCCTTCACAGGAAGTTTCGTCATTCCAGCCCGCATCCTTAACGGATATTTTACCCTCTATACCGAAAAAGGTCAGACTACCATCGAGGTTGCGGATTACAAACGCCCTGAATTCGAAATCCTCTTTCAAGAACCGACAAGGAGTTATTTTGCCGGTGACGTAGTCTGTCTGAAAGGACAAGTCAAAAGCTTCTCCGGTGTAAAAATGGCCCATACCCCCATCAATTATACCATATCAGTATCATCACCTATAGTCTCTCCATACATAGCTTCCACATTCCATGGAACAACCCACAGCAATACCGAAGGCTGTTTCGAAATTACTTTTAAAGCCCAGGATATCCCGGCCACCTCTGCTTTCCGCAACTCTTACCTCTATGAAATAAAGGTAAAAGTGACGGATACCAAAGGGGAAACAGAAGAAATGAGTACAATGCTCCCCATTTATTCCGGTAAAGCCACTCCGACTTTACAACTTCCGGAACAAGTGAATAAACAACAACGCACCGCTTTTCACATTTCACTAGCGGAAATCGCAAACGACTCCAATGCCTATCCGGTAAAATATACCATACAGAAACTGGTATCTCCCCAACAGCTGCAAACCTATCCGGACATCAAAGACACTATCGTAGAAAAAACCATTCTTGAAGGTCATTTATCCGTTTTCCGGAAAGATTCTGTTTTTCCGGATTTGACCCGGCAAGCCTCCGGTATATATCTGCTCACCGTGACCAGCGGACAATCCGAAGCGAAGCAAATCTTCTACCTCTATTCTCCCCAGGATTCCCAACCGCCTTTCCCTACCTATGAGTGGGTTGTCAGAGAAAAAACCACTTGCCGGCCGGGAGAAACCGCCCGAATTCTTTTCGGTACTTCAGCCAAAGAAGCTTATGTCAGATATGATATTTATACTTCCGATAAATTAATCAAACGCTCTTACCCTATCCTTTCCAACGAAGTCATCCCGATCGATATTCCTTTCCTGGAGGAATACGGACAACAAATCTGGCTGTATATCTCCTACGTAAAAGACAAAAAATTTTTTTCTCAGGTCATTCCCATCCAAAGGGCAAAACCGGATCGTAAGTTAACCGTAGAGACCAAAGTTTTCAGAGACCATCTTATCCCAGGACAATCGGAGACCTGGAAACTTCGGGTTGTCGACGCAACAGGAAAACCGGTGACTGCCGAGTTATTGGCTATGATGTACGATGCCTCTCTCGACAAAATCGTACCGAACCATTTTTATTTCCGGCCGATTTATTTAAATCCTGGCACACCTTACGCCTGGATATGTCCATTCCGTTATAATTTCAACAACCGGATTATTTTGTCGGATCATATTTTCAGACGTCCTTCTTATCCTGTCACACCTCTTTCTTTCAGTGAATTACAGACTTATGTATCTTCACATTCCCATTATCGGTTTTCAACCAAAGCGTTGGGAAATACCTACATGACCGGTTCAGCCAAGTTGGCTGCCAGTGATTTTGCAGAAGCGGCATCAGACGAAGCCGGATCATCCGGAATGCCAACCCCCGAAATAAACTACCGGGAGAACTTCCAGGAGACCGCCTTTTTCTATCCCCAACTACAAACAGATCCGGAAGGATATGTCGATATCAGTTTTACTATACCTGACGCGACAACCCAATGGAAATTCACAGCTCTCGCCACGACACCCGCCTTACTGTTCGGGCAATTATCCGAAACGATCGTTACTTCCAAACCGCTGATGGTACGCCCGAATCTGCCCCGTTTCCTCAGAACCGGCGATCAGACGGAATTGCAAGTAACCGTCAGTAACCTGTCGGATACTATTCAGCAAGGCAAAGTAAACTTTGAATTTTTCGATCCGGCAAATCAAAAAGTTTTCATGCAGCAAAATCAGACTTTCCGGACACACCCCCAGGGCAGTCAAACGCTAACTTTCCAGTTCACTGTACCGGCAGATATCGATTTGCTGGGATTCAGAGTATCCGCTCAAAGCGGGCACTTCAGTGATGGCGAGCAACATTTGCTCCCCGTATTGCCGACAGAAACTTTAATCACTCAGACCTTACCGATCTACACGAATCAGACCGGCAAGCATACCTTTACGCTAAAACAACCCAACACCACGATCACTCCTTATCGGCTAACTTTCGAATTAACCGAGAATCCGATCTGGTATGCTTTTTTGGCTATCCCCTCCATACAACAACCTCAGAACGAAAATATCACCGACTTATCAGGTGCCTATTATGTCAACAGCATAACCCAGCGTATTATACATGCCAATCCTCATATCGCCGGAGTTATCCGCAGCTGGCATCTATCCGCAGACGACCCGACTTTATTGTCCAAACTGGAACAGAACCAAGAGCTGAAATCCATTTTGCTGGAAGCTTCACCTTGGGTAATGCAAGCACAATCGGAAACAGAATGTATACAGAGTTTGGTTCAATTATTCGACCAAAACAGATTAGATTACCAACAAAAAAGTATACTCCAAAAGCTTGCAGCATTACAAAATCCGACAGGAGGCTGGAGTTGGTTCAAAGGAATGTATCCGAGTCGTTTTATGACTGCCAATGTTCTTGCGATTATGGCCAGGGCTAATCTTACCGGCCAACGGGCTTTCAATGAGCAAGAGAAAGAGATGCAAATAAAAGCACTTCGTTACCTGGATAATGAAATCCGAAAAGATTTTGAGACAACTCCCCAACGAATCGGATACGAACAAATCCTTTACCTCTATGTCAGGAGTCTATATCGGGATATCCCCTTGGGAGATGCTTTGAAAGCACACAAATATTTTATAGCATTAGCTCAAAAGCAATGGAGCGATTTCACTCTGTATGAAAAAGCTTTAACTGCCGTTACATTAAACCGATACGGTTTTAAGCAAGAAGCACAAAACATACTGAAATCCCTGCGCCAATATGCAGTCACGAATAATGAACAAGGGATGTACTGGCCTAATAACCGGAGACAAATTTACAGAAATTCAGCCATTCAGACTCACGTTGCCTTGATGGAAGCTTTTTACGAGTTAGAAGGGAATACGCCCGAGACCGAATTGATGAAACAATGGTTACTCCGGCAAAAACAAACTCAAAATTGGGGAAACGTTCCTTCTACCGTAGACGCGCTCTATGCCCTGCTGTTAACAGGGAAAGATCGACTGAATCAATCTGAAAAAATAACTGTCGAATTAGGGAAACAGATGTTACCGATCCCCACTACCGCCAATCCATTAGGTTATTTGAAGCATACTTATACATCATCCGAAATCCAACCCGATATGCTGAATGCCGATATCACCAAAACGACCGATTCTCCTAGCTGGGGCGGTTTATATTTGCAATACTTCGAAAAATTCGATCAGGTACAACAACAGAAAGGAATACTCAGTGTCACTAAAAAACTCTTTATTGAAAAAATAGGGTCGGATGGCAAGCAAGAACTCCTTCCTCTCGGAAAGGAAAAACTGAAAACAGGAGATAAAGTGATTACCCGCCTAACGCTTTCTTTAAAACAAGACATGGATTTTCTTTACCTGAAAGATTTCAGAGCTGCCTGTTTCGAACCCATCGGGCAGTTATCGGGCAATCAATGGAAATTCGGTACCGTATACTATGAAGAATCTAAAGATGCCGTTACCAATTTCTTTTTCAATTCTCTGGCCAAAGGTACCTACGTATTGGAATACCCGGTATGGGTAAATCAGGCAGGCACCTATCAGGACGGGATCGCAACTTTCCAAAGCATGTACGCCCCGGAATATACGGCCTATAGTGAGGCAGGAAAAATAACCGTAACCAAGTAACAAAAAAAGCTGAGGTTTACCCTCAGCTTTTTTTACTCTTCAATCACCAACCGGAAACCGGAGCCGTGAACGTTCTCTATCTTTATATTCTGATCGTCTTTAAAATATTTCCTCAATTTAGTCACATAAACATCCATACTTCTGGCTGTAAAATAATCATTGGTCCCCCATATCTCGGTCAATGCTTTCTCACGGGGTAACAAGCCATCTTTATAATTATACAGCAATTCCAGCAGACGAGCCTCTTTCGGGGTCAATTTGATTTGTTCCTCATTTTTTGTGATCGTCCGCAATTCGGTATTGAACACATATTCACCGATAGTGATAAATTTCGGTTTAGGCTCGGCTTCTTCGTGTTTACTACGGCTAAGGATCGCTTTAATCTTCAAAATCAGTACTTCAGAATCAAAAGGCTTTACAATATAATCATCCGCCCCGATCTCATAACCTTGTTTCATATCTTCTTTCATACTTTTAGCCGTGATATAAACAAAGGGCACATTTCCATCGATCTCACGAATTTTTTTACCTAAGGTAAAACCGTCCATTTCAGGCATCATAACATCCAGTAAACAGATGTCGAACTTATCTTTCCGGAAAGCCTCCAAACCATCGTTACCATTCACACATAAAGTAACTTCATAATCGGATAATTCCAAATAAGATTTCAATACCGAACCAAAACAGGGGTCATCTTCCACTAACAATATTTTCTGTGCCATACTTTTTGATTTTTGACTTACGATTTACAATTTACGATTTCAACTTTTAATGCAAGGCTTTTCAAAGCTCTTTTCGTAAATCATAAATCTGAAATCTAAATAATTTTATTCTTTTTTAAATTCTATCTCTACCAAAGTTCCTTTATTTTTCCTTGAAGTCAATTTCACGCTTCCACCATGCAACTCTACGATAGACTTCACATAACTCAGCCCCAATCCGAATCCTTTCACGTTATGTAAATTTCCACTCGGGACACGATAAAAACGTTTGAATACTTTCTTCTGGGCTTCTTTCGATATGCCGATACCATGATCTTGCACTCCGATCAGATAAGCTCCGGTCTTTTCTTGTGTATATACCAATATCTCCGGTTTTCCACCCGAATATTTAATGGCATTATCGATCAGATTGCATACAGCATTCATCATATGAACTTCATCTACCGAACGGATGAAATGATCGGCTTCAAACTTACACTCCAAAGTTCCGCCCGCATTTTGGACAATGAGCATAAAATGTTCGACTGCTTCTCTGACCATTTCATTGATATCTACCTCAGTCTTATTTATTTGCAATTCTCTCCGATCCAACTTCGCTTGTTGCAAGATCCGCTCGACGTACTTATTCATCCGGTCATTTTCACTCTTAATCATGGTATTGAATTTCAGGATCTGTTCCCGGTCGTTCAATACCTTATCCTTCATAATAGCAGAAGTAGCCAGAGATATCGTCGCTATCGGAGTCTTGAATTCGTGCGTCATATTATTGATAAAATCGTTCTTGATGACCGATAATTTCTGTTGACGCATAATGATAACGATCGTAATAATAAATACGAACATCAACCCGAAAATACAGAATCCGGAAGCTAAAAACAGCCACCCCATATTTTCCAGTAAAACCGGCTGCACCGACTCAAAGCTCACCCCCAGATAATATCCTTTTTTGACTAAATCCTGTTGAAACAGTTCCACATAATAAAAATTCTTAGGAGCCCCACCTTTTACCCTGTTCAGCAGTCCCTGTTTAGTCATAATCTCATAAGTGAAAGGCAAATGAATATTATAAGTCCGGAAACCATACAATAATAAATTATCGATATCAATATGAGCCAGACGTTGTTCGGCAGATACATTTTCCGGATCTTTTTCATGAAGCAAACGTATCAGAAATTCTTGCATCTGCTGACTGAACTGTGCCAGTCTGGCAGCCCGCGCCGTACTATCCCGCTGAGGTAACTCCATCGACCGGATCGTTTGCTCGATAAATTCCTGATCCATTTTCTTCCCGATTCCGGAACGGGCATACGGGACAACCGAAAACAAATAGGAACGCTCTCCTTTCAACCGATTGATATCGTTATTCAGAATATTAAACAAATTGTTGGAATACCATTCAGAGGAGGTTCCCCCTTGCTGGGAAGCGATCAGGTCATTGTAGTTTTTAATCTCCCCGATCTGTTCATTCATTTCCTGTTTGTATCTCAGGTAATTGAATTCATCGATCCGGTTGACCACCCGGTTCAATACATCGTATACCTGCGAAGTAAATTTCGTTTCCCGTTCCCGGATAGCATATTTTATCCACAGCCATTGCACAACGACTACTGCCGTAAATGCAGCCATCATCACAACCAAAAGAATTTTAATAATTGTCTTCTTTATCATACTCCAGGAATATCTCCGTAAAAATAGTATTTATTACAAAATAATCAAAAACTGTATGATATGAAAATAAAAAGGGGGTACCGGACAGGTACCCCTAAAAACAACTAAGTAATAAAAACGGGAAAACAAAACCATTTACATGGCTTTACTTTTATTGCAATTTTTCTGCAGTAGTCTTATAAATATTACTTTCCTTATTGGCAATTTCCAATTTTTTGAACAGCTCTCTCTGTAAATCGAGACTATCTTTCAGTTCGTCTTGTAATAAGAAAAGAGACAATTCCATCGTCGGGTTAACTTCGATCAGGTTCTTGACATATTTAGCACGAGCGCGGATATAACGTTGTCTTTGCAACTGATGAACTCCCAACAATACTTCTTCTTCTTTCGATCTTTTGGGTTTTTCCATGATCTTTTTGATTGCTTTGTCGATCGGTTCGATCGGTCCTTCATATTTCTCCTTGAACATTTTTTTCAACTTCGCATATTCCATATCCAGGCCCGAACCTTTCACTTCAATTTGATCGGGGAATTTAATTTTTCCCTGAATCCATATCTGATCTTTACTATCGAGAATAAATTCCAATGTATTTTTTCCTGCCACATCCACCCATACTCTAGCTGGTATTTGCAATGCCTCTGTTTCGAGATCGATATTACCGTCAGTAACATCTTGCTGGGCTAAGATCACCAATCCTTGTTGTCCCGGCATCTCTGCCAACAATTTTACAGTACCCTGTAAACCAATAACTTTCCCTCTGACTTTTACCTTATTAGAATTACATCCGGCTAATAAAAGCGTAAAAGCAATTAAAAATAAACAAATCCTTTTCATTTTCTTATCTCACTTTGTAAATTTTATAGCGCAATTTTCTACAAAGATATAAAAAAACCAAATGAACCAAGAAAACTTAAGAATTTGTTTCGGTTGCAAAAGTTAAAAAGCGTGTACCCTTAAAGCTCCAATGTTTCAAATAATTGCAAAATCTGTCCCGAAGGTCTGGGGGCATTCGAATTTAAAATTTTCCCATCGGGTCCGATCAGGATAAATCTCGGCACACTGATAATCATATAATCTTCTGCAAATTTATCTGCGGCCCCACTAAAGGTATGATTTCCAGCATAGGGATTCTGATGCAGAAAATTTAGCCAGGTATTCTGCTCATCAGCGTTTCTTCCCACCGCGACAGTCAAAAATTGAATATTTTTACCGGCATATTTCTTTTGTAATAAATTCAAATAAGGCAATTCGCTTTTACAAGGTACACACCAAGTCGCCCATACCATGATATACAAATAGGATCCCCGGAAAGCTTCTAAAGTCACTGTTTTCCCCTCGGTATCCCGAAGGGCAAAATCAGGAGCATCGTGTCCCGGTAGAATCTTTTCCCATAATTCTACCATACCGTCGATATAAGCGATTTTATTCGGATCCGTACATTCCTGATGGAAAACGGACAACAAATAATCAGCTCCCTCAATTCCGTTATTTTCACAGATATAATTATAAACGAGCTGAGTCAGTAAGAAACTCTTAATCGTCGGACTATTTACGGTAGCCAGAATATAATCGGCAATCCCGTCGGAATAATTCTCCCATCCCTGAGCACCGCGACTTCCTTGTATATAAACATAATTCAACAAGAAATCACGGTAATCTTTTGCTCCGATCAGCCTTTCATTATTAATCGAGAAAGAGGATAAGAAATCGGAAAAAACACTCCCCGGACGATAGTCTTCGTCCGGATACATATTCCTCCGGAAAGAGGGATACAACGACGCTCTTACAGCAATGGAATATCCGATTCGTTGTTTTTCCAATTCTGTAAAAGAATCGTCAAAATTTTTCGCTTCCAGCAATTTCACCTTTTCATCGATAAGTGCCCTCATCTTCTGCACGAACTCTTCTTCGTTCAGCGCGTAATAGTCTTTATCGAAAAAGACTGCAATCTCCTGTTCTTTCAGGTAGCTATTGATCCCACCCAAACTCCCCCGAAAATACAAAGACCCTGAGAAATTTTTTGCATTCACATAGATTTCCAGATCCTCTCCCGGACTCAGATAAAGATTCAGGGCATTATGTAACATCGTGGCATATCCACCTTTTACCATATCGATCTTACCTGAAAAAAAACCTTGCTGATCCAAGGACAAAGTATAAATGCTGTCGTCTACCAAAATACTGACAATAGAATCTCCGTTCTCAATCCGTCCACTGACTTGTACAACGTCACTTTTCGAACATGAAAACAAAGAAACCAGCACCAATATTAAAACAATTATTTCTTTCATTATTTTTCAGCCAATTATCAGCCATAATAAGCCATATTACTCTGATTAGCAAATATAAAACAACAATCGGGAAAAATATGTTAAAGAAAGGCTAAAAGAAAAGATTGTTCTGAATAAGAAAATAAAAAAAGCTGCGGAAATAAAATCCGCAGCTTTATATTGAACTATGGCATTCAACTTATTTTACAATAGCTTGGAAATCAGCATTGTCAAACAATTTAGCGAATTCCATATCAGTAGCAGCTAATTTCTTCATAGAAGCATCTTTGCTACAAGCAGTTTTCAAGTTAGAAAGCACTGCACTATTATCGTTGTTACGGGCAGCGATAACAGCTTTCAGGTAAGAAGCCAAAGCAGAATCATCTTTACCTTCATTCAGTTTTTTAGCAGCTTCGTTATTGTTACCTGCCAGGATATTAGCTAAAGCAGCATTGACACAGTTGCATTTTCCGAAATAGTCTACAGCAGCTTTATAGTCACCTTTCATGATAGCCACGATACCTTTGTTGTAGTTTACTTCGTTGCCAGCACCGGTAGCAGCACCGAACAGTACTTCAGCTTCTTTTACGTTACCGTTGATCAATTCAACAGCACCTAAGTTGTTCTTAATCGTTTTATTGTTTGCAGACAGAGCATTCGCTTTTTCGAAGTCAGCTTTAGCCTGAGCAACTTTACCCGTTTCGAACAGAATCATACCTGCGTCATTGAAACCTCTCCAATCGTTCGGGAATTGTCTCATAGCAGCTTCGTAGATAGCTAATTTATCTCCATTATTATCGAACAGCGTAGCTGCATACAGTAATTCTTCAACATTCAGAGCAGAAGGATTAGATTTTGCCAGGTTACGGATTTCTTCATCCGATTTACCGATGCGTTCTGCATTTACAACAAATTTAGAACGTCTCAGTTTCGGCAGGATTTGTTCAGCCACTACAGAATAAGCAGAAGAAATATTTTTGATTTCTCTTTCTCTTACTTCAGGATCTGAATACATAGCCAGTACACGCAAGATCAATTCTTTGTCGCGGATATTAGATTCTTCCATCGCTTTTTTGAAACCTTCCCAGTCTTCAGCCACAACATATTTTTTGAAGAAATCCAAGTCTTTGTATTCTTCTACTTTATTTTTCTTCATGTTGTTTTTAACGAACTTGTCAGCAGCACCTTCCCGGTTGTTAGCCAAATTCTCGTTAAAAGACATCGGACCATCAGGAGAAGCATAAGACTGAATCTGGATATTTTTCAATTCCATATCTTCTGCAGCTTTCGCATCTTTGATGAATTTTTCCATTGCCTTGATTTCTTTTGAACTCATTTCTTTGGTACGGATCTGAGCAGAATTGATCAAATAATAGATAGCAGCTTCCTGTTCTTCCTTGGTGATTCTTTCGAACTGATCCGCACCGATAGCGATAGCCGGAGCATTATTCACCATAGTAGCGGTAGCAATCACACCATCAGCAATTTTACGGGATTCGTAATCAGCAGATTTTTTACCTTTAGATCCCTGAAATTTCACATACAAGCCGGAAACTCTCATTCCTTCTTCAAAAGGAACGGTTCCACTATAATTGACAGTCTTTTCGGTAGCATAAGGTACAACCTCGTTGTTTCCCTGCACTTTTTCGCCCTGGAAAGTTTTAGGTTCATAAGCTTTTTCTCCACCATTTTGGAATTTTAAAACCGGAGTAGCAACCAAAGTTACTTTCTTGTTAAAATATTTAGCAGGAATAGTAGCATCGATTTTAAGGTCTACTTGGCCACCTTTAGCTTCCAGCATTTCAGGAGTTACCTTATAAGCAATGTTCTTTTCTAATCTTTTCATCTTATTCAGAGATGAACAAGAAGCAACAACAAACCCGGCTAACGCAACGGTAGCAACAGTTTTCAATGTTCTTTTCATAATCACTTTCAAATTTATTCTTAATATTCAAATTGGTTGCTCAATAAGCAAAGCAAATGTATAAAAAAATATTAAAACATTCACTTATCTGGAAAAATATTGAAACTAATCTACATTAATTTTATGCATCACTAACTTTTCTGCTTTTTCGATGGCTTTTTCTATTCCTTCCGGATAGGCCCCTCCCGCAGTTGCGAAGAAAGGTTGTCCGCCTCCGCCACCTTTTATTTCCTGAGCAGCTTCACGCACGATCTGACCGGCATTCAACCCGTAGTCTTCTGCTATACTATTACTGATCATCACGGTCAGGTGAGGCTTCCCGGCATTTACACCTCCCGCAATGAAAATCACTTTTTCATATTCCCCTTTCAGTTGAAAAGCGATATCTTTCGCTTGAGCTGCGGGGATAGACAAATTCGTAATAATCAGATTGATATCCCGGTATACCTTTTTCTCGTTTTTCAACCGTTCTTTCAATAAACGTAAGCTTTCTTTAGCAAATTTTTCAGTTTCCTTTTTTAATCCTTCGTTCTCTTCCAAAACATTCTTTACGCATTCCATCAAATTTTTATTGGATTTGAACATTTTCTCCATTTCCCGGATGATAGCAAAGGAATTATTGATGTACTCTTCCGCTTTATCGGCTGTGATCGCTTCAATACGACGCACACCGGCAGAAACCGAACTCTCAGACAGAATCTTGAAAAAACCAATTTGTCCGGTAGCCGGAACGTGTGTACCTCCACACAGTTCGACAGATTCCCCATACTTGATCACCCGGACCAGATCGCCATATTTTTCCCCGAAAATCGCTAAAGCTCCCATAGCTTGTGCTTTAGCCATAGGGACACTGCGATGTTCTTCCAAAGGAATATTCATACGGATCAACCGGTTTACAATGGCAGCAACCTCGGCCAGTTCTTCATCGGTCACTTTCTGGAAATGTGAAAAATCGAACCGTAAATGCTCGTCACTCACATAAGAACCTTTCTGTTCGACATGCTTTCCTAACACTTTCCGCAAAGCATAATCCAGCAGGTGGGTAGCCGAGTGATTATTAGCGGTCAGCACCCGCTTATGTTCATCCACTTTCGCGATGAAAGTCTGGGTTACATCCTCCGGCATCTTCTCCGCCAAATGAATGGTCAGTCCATTTTCTTTCTTAGTATCGATAATCCGGATAGTCTCTTTCTCTCCGATCAGTACTCCGCTATCTCCTACCTGTCCTCCTCCTTCTCCATAGAAAGGAGTAATATTGAATACCAGGTGATAGAGGGTCTTGTTCTTGGTAACTACTTTCCGATAGCGGGTGATTTTTACCTCCACCTCGGTATAATCATATCCTACGAACTCCTGAACATCGTCGTCGATCAATTCGATCCAATCGTCCGTATCTACAGAAGATGCTGAACGGGAACGCTCTTTTTGGGCTTCCATTTCAGCTTTGAATTCCCGGCGGTTAACCACCAACCCTTTCTCCCGCAAGATCAACTCGGTCAAATCGAGTGGGAATCCATAAGTATCGTATAATTCAAAAGCAACATTACCGGGAATCGTCAGAAAATCTTCTGCTTTAGTTTTCTCGATAATCCGATCCAGCAATTTGATACCTTTATCCAATGTCCTCAGGAAGGCATTTTCTTCTTCCCGTATCACTTTTTCAATCAATTCTTGCTGAGCGACCAATTCCGGATAATGTTTTCCCATCACTTCTATCAAAACAGGCACCAACCGGTACATGAAAGCTTCCTTCTGATCCAGGTAAGTATAAGCATATCTCACCGCTCTCCGCAAGATCCGGCGGATCACATAACCTGCTTTCACATTCGAAGGCAATTGCCCGTCTGTAATAGAGAAAGAAATAGTACGCAAATGGTCTGCAATCACCCGCATAGCCACATCGGCATCGTGTGACACCCCATACTTCAAACCGCTAAGCCGGGATATTTCATCGATGATTGGAGTAAAAACATCCGTATCATAATTAGAAGTTTTTCCTTGCACAGCCATACAAAGCCGTTCGAATCCCATTCCTGTATCCACATGATGATTGGGCAAATTTTCCAGACTTCCGTCCGCTTTCCGGTTGTATTGCATAAATACAAGGTTCCAGATTTCAATCACCAGTGGATTATCCTGATTCACCAGTTCACGACCGGATTTCAATTTTCTCTCCTCCTCGGGCCGGAGGTCGATATGGATTTCAGAACAAGGCCCACAAGGTCCCATATCCCCCATTTCCCAAAAATTATCTTTTTTATTCCCGAAGAGGATTCGATCCTCGGACAAATAATTCATCCAAATTTTACGTGCCTCTGCATCTCCTTCCAGTCCGTCCTCTTTGCTCCCTTCAAAGACAGTAGCGTACAACCGGTTTTTATCCAGTCCCATAACTCCGGTCAGGAATTCCCAGGCAAAAGCAATCGCATCTTCTTTGAAATAATCACCGAACGACCAGTTCCCCAGCATCTCGAACATCGTATGATGATATGTATCGTGTCCTACCTCTTCCAGGTCGTTGTGTTTTCCGGAAACCCGGAGACATTTCTGCGAGTCCGCGACACGCCGGTGTTTGGGATTGATATTCCCAAGAATAATATCTTTGAACTGATTCATTCCTGCGTTTGTAAACATCAACGTAGGATCGTCCTTAATCACCATGGGTGCTGAAGGGACGATAGTATGTCCCTTACTTTCAAAAAAATCCAGAAACTTTTGTCTGATCTCTGCTGATTTCATATCTTTTTAATGAACAAGTTGTAACTATCGTTTTTTGTACTCAGAAGTACAATAAAAAAACGGGATTGTGTTTCCACGTCCTGAACCTGCCCAAGACTGTCTCTCCCGTATCGACGCAAAATAGAATTGCAAAATTAGATTATTTCTTTAACTTTGCATCGAAAATTATCAATTTTATAATAAAAAATGGCGAAAACAGGTTATCGTTTTAATCCCGAAACACTGTCTTATGATAGAATACATGTCTCCGTAAAAAAGAAACTATGGTCGCTGGTCGTAAAATTCTTTTCCAGTTTATCCCTGGCCCTGGTCATCTTTTTGATTGTTTCCGCTATCGTCGATTCTCCGAAAGAAAAGGCGCTGAAAAGAGAAAAAGAAGAAATACTGGCTCAATATCATATTCTGAACAACGAATTGGAGCGTATGGACGAGGTATTGAAAAATCTGGAAACCCGGGATGACAATATCTA
>OKWR01001179.1_pt1 | contig 18999 bp, 21 predicted proteins | sample 1607101 | NCBI WGS metagenome assembly OKWR01 (sample SAMN04414076, study PRJEB24778) | human gut metagenome | material: faecal | host: Homo sapiens
CACGACATTCAGAACCACAATCTGACGCTCTAACCAACTGAACTACAGCCACCATTTAAAAATTCTCTCGAGATGTTTCCCGATTGCGATTGCAAAGGTACTACTTTTTTCTGAAAATCCAAAGATTTTGCGGCTTTTTTTATCCTTAATCTTAATTTTTTTGGCCAAGTATCTTGTGATATAAAGAAACAGAGTCTGCTTTCTGCGCATTTGAAAAGCAGACTCTGTTTTCTTGGTTTGTAATTTATGGATAAATTTCTTTTTTTCCTGCAGCCAATGTATTTTTCATAAGCATGCAAATGGTCATAGGACCGACTCCGCCTGGTACTGGCGTAATAAAACTACATTTAGGGGCCACCTCATCAAATTTTACGTCTCCATTTAATCGGAAACCGTTTTTACGCGTTTTATCCGGTACACGGGTGGTGCCAACATCAATAACTGTTGCGCCTTCCTTCACCATGTCTGCTGTGACAAAATCCGGTTGGCCGATTGCAGCAATAAGAATATCGGCTTCACTGCATTCCTTCTTCAGATTCAGGCTATGGCTATGACACACTGTTACAGTGGCATCGCCATATTGTTTCTGCATCATGAGTTGTGCCATAGGTTTGCCTACGATGTTGCTTCTACCTAATACCACGCATTTCTTTCCGCTTGTTTCGATCTGATACCGTTTCAGCAATTCCAGAATACCTTTGGGAGTTGCTGAGATATAGCAGGGGAGTCCGATAGCCATGCGGCCGACATTGATTGGGTGAAAACCGTCCACATCCTTTTTATAGTCTATGGCTTCGATAACCTTCTGCTCGGATATATGTTTAGGTAACGGTAATTGCACGATGAAACCGTCTACATCCTCATCCTGATTCAGCTTTTCTACTTCGGCCAATAACTCTTTTTCACTGATAGTTTCTTCAAAGCGTAACAGAGTTGATTTAAAACCACAAGCTTCACAAGCCAGTACCTTATTCTTGACATAGGTTTCGCTTCCGCCGTCGTGGCCAACCAGAATGGCAGCCAAATGCGGGCGTTTTCCACCTGCAGCAACGATTTTCTGTACTTCTTCGGCTATTTCCGCTTTGATTTGTGCAGCGGTAGCCTTTCCGTCAATCAGTTTCATTGCGTTTGGTTATTTAAGTTTTGGCATTTTGGGCATACCCGGCATCTTCGGCATGTTTGCCATCATTTTGCCCATTTTACTGCCGGTAACCATCTTCATCATCTTTCGGGTCTGGTCGAATTGCTTGATCAGCCGGTTTACATCCTGAATATTGGTTCCGGATCCTTTGGCAATACGCTGGCGGCGGCTTCCGTTCAGAATCTCTGGGTTAGTACGTTCTTTAGGAGTCATACTTTGGATGATAGCCTCGATGCCTTTGAACGCATTGTCATCAATTTCGATGTCTTTGATGGCTTTTCCTACACCTGGGATCATGCTTGCCAGGTCTTTCAGATTACCCATTTTCTTGATTTGCTGGATCTGTGACATAAAGTCATTGAAATCGAACTGATTCTTGGCGATTTTTTTCTGGAGTCTCTTGGCTTCCTCTTCGTCATATTGTTCCTGAGCTTTTTCTACCAAGGAAACGATGTCACCCATACCCAAAATACGGTCGGCCATACGCGACGGGTGGAACGGATCAATAGCCTCCATCTTTTCACCGGTTCCAACAAACTTGATCGGTTTGTTAACTACAGTACGGATTGAGAGAGCCGCACCACCGCGTGTGTCACCATCAAGTTTGGTCAGTACGACACCGTCAAAATCCAGGCGGTCATTGAATTCCTTTGCAGTATTTACAGCATCCTGTCCGGTCATGGCATCCACTACGAACAAGGTTTCATCCGGTTGGATCGCATTCTTGATTGCCGCAATTTCCTGCATCATTTCTTCGTCAACAGCCAAACGTCCGGCCGTATCGACGATGACCACATCATAGCCTTTGGCTTTGGCTTGCTGTATGGCGTTGAGTGCTATCTGGACAGGATCTTTGCTTCCTTCTTCTTCGTAAACCGGGATGTCCATTTGCTGTCCCAGAACCTTTAACTGTTCGATTGCTGCCGGACGATATACGTCGCAAGCTGCCATCAATGGCTTCTTGTTCTTCTTGTTCTTGAGCATCAGGGCCAGCTTTCCGGAGAATGTAGTTTTTCCGGCACCATTCAAACCGGCCATCAATATGACTGCCGGATGTCCCTTCAGATTCAATTCTGCCGTTTCGCTACCCATCAGGACAGTCAGTTCATCGTGTACGATTTTAACCAGCAACTGACTCGGTTTTACGGCTGTGAGCACATTCTGTCCCAGTGCTTTTTCTTTCACCTTGTCGGTAAAGTTTTTGGCTACCTTATAGTTTACATCGGCATCCAACAGAGCGCGGCGCACATCTTTAAGTGTTTCCGCTACGTTTATTTCTGTTATTTTACCTTCTCCCTTGAGAATTTTGAAAGAACGTTCCAGTCTTTCGCTAAGATTGTCGAACATATCTGTTTTTGATTATTTGATTATTATCTTTTATTCGTTACTATAATTCAGGATGCAAAGATATGAAAAAAAAGCTATCTTTCGGGTATGCCGGTCTAAAAAGCTTTATCGGAATATCTTTGCCTGGTTCTTTAATTATCGTTTTTTGCCAAAAAAGTTTCCTGCACCGTTTTTAACGCTACGGATTTCAAAATCAGGGTGGCTTTTTTGTGGATAGATTCGTACGGATTCTCCTTTACGTATCGGAATATTGTAAGTGCGTTTACCGATTCTGGTAATACGGATGCGTCGGGAGGTATCAAAGACTGGGTTGTCAAAATCCAGTTCTATTGTACACAGCTCGCCGGCGGTATTGGTTACTTCCACAAATGTTGTCTGTCCCTTTTCCTTTTTCGCGCTGACCAGAAAAGCTCCTTCTGTGCGTAAGTGATAGAATGCTATGTCTTGCCATTTGTCGGATACGGCCGGAAATACTCGTATGATACCGTTCCAGCTTTGAATCAGCATGTTCAGTATGGCTTGTGCGCCGGCGAGTCCGGGTGTATAGTCATCTGCGTTGGTCGTGGAATTGCATTCCACCTGATTGTGTATCATTTTATGGAGCTGTTCTAAAGCTTTATTTCCATTCCTTTCTGTCGCATAAAGTGAGGCGGCCGTTACAAAAGGAAAATTATTCGTGCATTCATTCTTTTTTATCCAGTCAGTAATGGATTTGCGGATAAGTGGCCGATTCTCCTTTACCTCCACATTCAGGGTATAAAGTGGATATATACTCAACAAATGCAAGGGCAGTTCGGGATGAATAAGATCGGGCGTTAATATTCCATGTTGGGTGTTCAACGGGGTCAGTCTCTTCAGAATACGTTGCCATAAGGTAATTTGCGGATCTTCAATTTGCAGGCGTCGGCTCATGGAAAGCATAGTCTGGCATCCCCAACGTAACATGGCCAGATCGAAATTGTTGTCGGTTACGGTATCTTTTCCCCGATGGTAAAAAGTGGTTAGATGATAGGTTCCGTCGCTTTCGTGTAACTGGTTGATATATCGGTTGGTTGCTTCGCGCAATAACGGATATAATTTGTAGCGCAGAAGATTGTCATCCATCTTGTGCCGATAGATGGTCCATAAGTTTTGGCATGCCCATACCAGTTGCCCGTTTTCAATTTCCTTTTCATTGATGACAGGAGACTGTATATTATTGTTCTTACGGGAAAGTCGGGTCAGGATTTTTTTCCATGTGCTCGTTGTGTCACCGTTCTCTCCCGTTGTGTCGTAGAATGCCTTTTCCAGTGGCAGAGCCAGTTCATTGTGATTGGTTCCGTTTATAGGAATATAAATGGAATGAACATTAAAATTCCACAGACGATTAGGCCATTGCTTATATATGGCATAGGGCTCACCGTGTATAATACCAATTCCGTCTTCACGCATGGATGATCCCATCTTATACATTTGTGCCCAGTAAAAATTTTCAACCGCGGCATCAGGCAGGCTGACAAAGCTGGCCGAATAAAAATTGTGCCACCAGTTTCGGTGTGAGTTGCGAGCCCGTTTGTATCCTTTTCTTAAAATCATCCGGAATTCATTTTTACCCAGTTCGGTAGCCAGTGTGTCCGGATAGGCGTGATTGATTGTGATATATAGTGTATTGTTTTCCTTCTGGCGGGACAAGTACCATAGGGCTGCTGTTTCTCCTCCGGAATTGCTTTTGAATGTGCTGATTCCTCCTTCCGGATAAGTATTGGAGCGGACAAAACGTCTTTTGTATCTTCTCTTTCTGCTTTGGCTTTTCTGCTCATTGCTTGCCGGTTTCCAGGTCCATTCCGGTTGAGGTTCGTTTCCTTCGGTCGTGATGCGGTTGATAATCATCTGGTCATCAGCATGCACAAATGAGATAATGTTGATTCTTCCTTGATCTGTCCAGATTTCTGTTGTTGTTTCAGCATTCCATAAATCAAGGGTCATATGTCCTCTCAGGATTTTTCCTTTCGGGGTCAGAATGAAATTACCGGTCGGCAGCAATTCTCCTCCAAGAATGCTCGCGTCTTTGAGATGATTGGTTGCTTCGGCATGTCCGGTGGCGAAAAGCAGTGCGTTGTTTTGTGGGTCCTTATAAATAAGTAGCCCCAGTTTTCCGTTTCCCATGAAAGGGGCTTCATTGCGTGTTGTAGGCAGCACCTCCCATACCATGTTCTGTCTGTTCATAAACAATTCCCAGTTCAGGGCCAATGTTGTCTTTTCACGTTCCGGAAGTACCTGTCCTTTTATTGTCTGTGGTAAAAGAACAATCAAAAGGCATAGTTTGATGACGAAGGTTATTTTTTTCATGCAATAGCAGTTCTTATTCTGTGGAATTTTTCGCAAAAATACGGATAAAGTGCCTTAATTCAAAGCAATCCGTTTGATTCTTCTTGCAAAAAATATCCTAAAGTATAAGGTCGCGAATATTTTATTGTTCGGATGTTTTTGGTCTGTTGGCCAGAATCCCTTCCCTGACCAGACTAAGATCTTGGAGCCTATGGAAAATTCGGGTTAAATGGATATTATCGTTTTTAAATTCATATCTTTGTAAATGATAGATTTGTATTTACGCCATACAGAGATAAAGATTTGCATTTATGTCAGATTTTAGATTGAAAGTTTTTCGTTCGGCTGCCCGTCATCTTAGTTTTACCAAAGCTTCTGAAGAATTGTATGTGTCGCAGCCTTCGGTCACCCGCCATATCCGTGAATTGGAGACCGAATACGGTCAGCGTCTTTTTGAGCGCACCGGCGGTCGTCTGTTGCTTACATTGGCCGGTGAGCGTATGTTGGAACATGTAGAGCGTATACTGGAAGCCTATTCGGCTTTGGATTATGAGATGAAAAAAATGTCGGGTACACAGGGTGGGACCTTGCGTATTGGTGCCAGTACAACTATTGCGCAATATGTTTTGCCACAGGCTTTGGCGCTGTTTTCAGAAAAGCATAGCCAGGCTTCGATTTATTTGCGCAATGGAAATACAGAAGAAATAGAACAGGCCCTTTTAACGCATGAGATTGATTTGGGATTGGTTGAGGGGGGGAGCCGGCAAAGGGTTCTCAGTTATATACCTTTTATGAAGGATGAACTGGTGGCTGTGGTGCGTACCCATAATGGCCTGGATTTGCCCGAAGAATTGTCGGTGGCTGATTTGGCGGAATATCCGCTGGTTTTGCGCGAACAGGGATCCGGGACGTTGGATGTGCTGGCCGCGGCGCTTCAGGCTCATGGTATCCCTTTGACTCAGCTACAATCGTATGTACACTTGGGGAGTACGGAAAGCATCAAGCGCTTTTTGCAATATACCGATTCCATTGGATTTTTGTCTATTCGGGCGGTACGTGATGAATTGGCCTCAGGGGTACTGAAACTGATTGAAGTGCATGATTTGCCTTTGACACGGGAGTTTTCTGTGGTAACCCGTCAGGGAATGCAATCAGGGCTGTCTGCCGATTTTGTGGATTTTCTGATGAAAAATGTTCGGTTACTTATCTAGAAACTAAATACCCTTATACGTTTTTGTTATAGCACATAGCTGATTTTTAAGTATCATTTTGCTTTTCAAGCATTATCTTTGCGGCAGAATAAAAAATCATTTAAAACAAAGAATTATGTTTAAGGAAAACAAAAGTGATGTGTTGCACGGCATTCTGCTGATTGTGTTATTTTCTTTCTCAGCATTCTACATTGCTGAGTTTCAGTTGATGAAGAGCCTTTCTTTCAGTCCGCTCATCATCGGTATCATTCTCGGTATGATTTATGCCAACAGCTTACGTAACAAGCTGCCTCAGACCTGGGTTCCCGGTATCAAGTTCTGTACAAAGGAAGTGTTACGTGCCGGTGTGGTGCTCTACGGATTCAAACTGACTTTCCAACAAGTGATGGAAATCGGACTTCCGGCAATCCTGGCCGATGTTATCATCATTGCAGGCACATTGCTTATTGGAGTGCTGGTGGGCAAACTCCTGAAAATGGATAGTGAGACGGCCCTGATGACTTCAACCGGTAGTGCCATTTGTGGTGCGGCAGCTGTGCTCGGTGCCGAACCGGTGGTTAAATGTGCTCCTCACAAAACTGCGGTGGCTGTGTCTACCGTCGTGATTTTCGGAACATTATCCATGTTCCTCTATCCGGTACTCTACCGTTCCGGGGTGTTGGGACTGGACGATCAGGCCATGGCCATCTTTACTGGTTCAACGCTGCACGAAGTGGCCCATGTGGTTGGTGCCGGTAATGCGATGGATGCTGCCGGAGGACAGGTGGCTGATGCGGCAACCATTACGAAGATGATCCGCGTGATGATGCTGGCTCCGGTATTGGTTATCATGAGTTTGTGTCTGGCACGCAAGAAGAAAAATACTTCGGGTGCCGCTCAGGAAAAAGGTAAGATTACGATTCCGTGGTTTGCTTTCGGATTTCTGCTTGTCATCGGAATCAACTCACTGCTTCAGGGAGCCACCTTTATCCCGGCATCAGTGCTCGACCCGACAATCAGCTTCATCAATAATTTTGATACCTTCCTTCTGACCATGGCCATGACGGCTCTCGGCGCGGAAACCAGTTTCGACAAATTCAAACAGGCCGGTGCCAAGCCTTTCCTGCTGGCCGGTATCATCTACGTGTGGCTCTTCTTCGGAGGACTGTTCATTGCCAAGTGGGTGGCCTAGGACGACAGACTTGCCAAACATAATATAAAAGATCAGGATGGATTTGAGAAATCATTTCGATGATATTCCAAATCCATCCTGTTTTTTTATGATACACTCCTGACGGAAATCAAGCTTGTAGAAAAGCCCATAAATTGCGTCCTATCCACCATAGTACGATGATGCCGAAACAACTCCATATTACAGCGGGATGATGGATGCGGACATAGAGCTTCGGATTACTGTTCCGCTTCCATTCTGCATAGAGTAGAGCGAGAATCAGAGGCAGTGAAAGTACCAGCAGGGCATTATAGTGAAGCGCCGCCATAATATCCAGATGGAGCAAGGCATGAATGGCGCGTTGCGAACCACACCCCGGGCATCGCAATCCTGTGAGCATCAGAAAAGGGCATTTGGGAAACAGGGCCGAGACCGAGGGATCGAATGTAAATAAGATGATTCCGCCGATTGCAAGCAAGATAATCCATACATTTCTTTTCATTGTATCGGGACCTCCTTGATGGTAAAAACAGCCAGATAAATAAAAAGATAGATCAGAATGACAACCAGACCGGTAAAGAAGCTGATCTTGGTCCATTTGGCTGCATCTGCGCTTTGTTTACGGGCCATTTCATAATTTCCCATCGCAAAGAATGTGCTTACTTTTGCTGCGTGAACGACACCCACAATGCCGAATGGAAGACAGCAGAATAACGTTACCAGGATAGATTCGGCCAGCCAGGTTTTGGGACAGACTTGATTTTCCATATCCGTTAGGGTTCCGTTATACAGAGAAGCACAAAAAAGGGATTAAAGAAAAGCCTACTACCAGTATGATGTATAGGGCACCTATGATGAGAGAGGCGATCAGTCCCCACAATGTCCACTTCTTTGCCTGATTAGAGTAATATTCCGCCATGTCGTATTGTCCGCTCAAATACAGGTTTTCCACTTTTGTGGCGTTGATGATACCTACGATTCCAAACGGCAGACAGCAGAAAATGGTAACCAAGATGGATTCAACGAGCCATGTTTTGGGCATAATCCGGATATTCTGTGGCGGTTCCGGAGGGGTCTGTTGCAATATATCTGTCAGATCTGCTACTTCTGCTGCTTTTTTCCAGTCGCTCATGCCGGTACACCACACCATGGTATTTCCCGTTATTCCTTTCTGAATCAGTTCTTCTTTCTGAAAGGGGCCTTGCTTGATATTATTTACTAAGATGTAATATTCCATGATACTGTTTTTTTAAAGTTGTTATGACGCAAATATAAGAGTTTGTTTTGAAAAAAACGAAAATCCGGCTCTATATTCTTTTGTTCATTCTGTTCCTTTTCAGATTATTTGTTCCGTAGGAACAGATTTGATATGCCGTTATAGAGGTAGAAAAAAGCGGGTGAGTATCGCTTGCAGAATTCATAAATATGTGTATCTTTGCATCCGCATTGCCAAGGGCGATGCGGAATGAGTGCTTGTAACCTCTTTAAAAACAAGAAATATGAACGAAAAGAAAACCGTGAGTGTATCCTTCATGTTGCTGGGGATACTCTTCTGTGTTTGCCTGATTTCGGCAAACCTTCTGGCAACAAAACAAATCATGTATGGACCGCTGAACATTACGGCCGCTATTATTGTATTCCCGATTTCTTACATCATCAACGACTGCATCGCCGAGGTGTGGGGATTCAAGCGTGCGCGTCTGATTATCTGGACCGGTTTCGTCATGAACTTTATTTTTGTGCTCTTCGGTGCGCTGGCCGACTGGATTCCGGGTGCTCCGTATTGGAACAATGAGGAGGGCTTCCACAATCTGTTCGGACTGGCTCCGCGTGTGGCTTTTGCTTCCTTCCTGGCTTTTCTGTGCGGTTCTTTCCTGAATGCCTATATCATGAGCGCCATGAAGATTGCTTCAAACGGTAAGAACTTTTCGCTTCGTGCCATCCTTTCCACTCTGGTGGGCGAAACAGCCGATTCGCTGATCTTCTTCCCGCTAGCTTTGGGCGGTATCGTACCTTTTAAGAATCTGCTTTGGATGATGTTCTGGCAGATTACGTTGAAAACCGCCTATGAGATTGTGATTCTTCCGGTAACCATCCGTGTGGTGAAATATGTGAAGAAGACCGAACATGTGGATGTGTACGATCGAAAAATTTCTTATAACGTATTGAAAATTTCTGACTTATGATGAACCATGAGGCGGCCCTTGTTGTATTCAGCGGCGGGCAGGATTCTACAACCTGTCTGTTTTGGGCCAAAAAACATTTCAAGAAAGTTTATGCGCTGAGTTTCGTTTACGGACAGAAGCACCAGCAGGAAGTGGAAATTGCGCGTACGATAGCCCGTGAGGCTGACGTGGAATTCGAGGCTATGGATGTGTCTTTCATCGGTCATCTGGGGCGTAATTCGCTTACCGATCCTACGATGGTGATGGATCAGGAGAAACCTGCCGACAGTTGTCCCAACACGTTTGTGCCCGGACGCAACCTGTTTTTTCTGAGTATCGCCGCGGTCTATGCCCGCGAACGCGGCATCAATCATCTGGTGACGGGTGTGTCGCAGACTGACTTCAGCGGTTATCCCGATTGTCGTGACAACTTTATCAAGAGTCTGACCGTGACGCTGAACTTGGCGATGGAGGAGCAGTTTGTGATTCACACTCCGCTTATGTGGATTGATAAATGCCAGACTTGGGCGCTGGCCGATGAGCTGGGAGTGCTTGATCTGGTGCGTGAACGGACACTTACCTGTTATAATGGAGTTCCCGGAGACGGATGCGGCCACTGTCCGGCCTGCAAACTGCGTCGTGAGGGACTGGAAAAATATCTGGAACAAAAAAAGAACAAGGAAAATGAGTAATAGCGAAAGAGAAAAGGAAGGATTGCAGTCGCTTGGAAAAACCACACAGTATCGTCAGGACTATGCGCCCGAGGTGCTGGAGGCTTTTCAGAACAAACATCCTGAGAATGATTATTGGGTACGTTTCAACTGCCCTGAGTTTACCAGTCTTTGCCCCATTACCGGGCAACCGGATTTTGCGGAAATCCGTATCAGTTATCTGCCCGACCAGAAGATGGTGGAAAGCAAGAGCTTGAAACTGTATCTTTTCAGTTTCCGCAATCACGGTGATTTCCACGAAGACTGTGTAAATAAAATCATGAAGGATCTAATCCGTCTGATGGATCCCAAGTATATTGAGGTAACCGGTATCTTTACCCCGCGTGGCGGTATTTCCATTTATCCGTTTGCCAATTACGGCCGGCCGGGAACACGCTACGAGCAGATGGCCGAATACCGCCTGATGAACCACGACCTGAAGCTGTAATGCTTCAGGCCAGTTCCAGTCCGAACGCTTCTTTCAGTTTGAGAAGGTTCGGATTTTTTTTTGCCATATTCTGAAATTGTTCTCCTTTGGTGTAAACCTTGGTTACGGTTTCAGCTTCTGCCACCCGTACCGTCATGGTCAGATTCCGGTGTTGTAGACGGTTCTGCATGTGATTCTCGATTTTAGGGGCCATTTGCATCATGAACACTTTTACCTGTTCGTTGTTTACCGTAACTTCAAAATGATCGCTGTCGGTCAGCTTGGGCTGCATGATTTTCATGCGTTTGGCAATGGCTGTTTCCTCGCGCGGCAACAGGTTGGCAAACTCATGCCAGTAGAATACGAGCTGCTCCTCGGTGACAGGAGCATTCTCCTGTTGTACGTTCTTTTGTTGTGCGGCTCCGTATTGCGCCTGCATCTCGTTGCTCTCTGCCGCCTGGTCGGAGCGCTTGTGGATGGACAATCCAAGCTGTCCCATCTTGAGTTTGGGGATTTTGGGCTTGTTGTCATCGGTTTCGGGCAGCGGACTGCTTTTTGTTTGTGCCGGTTGAGGTGCGACAGAAACTGCGGGAGTCGGTTGCGGACGGGCAGCAACGGGTTTCTCGGCCTTTCCTTGAAATGCCGAGAATATGGGTTTTAAGATCTTTCCGGGCTTACGCCCGGAGCCGATTTCATCGTCTGAGGTGAGTTGGGCCAGTTGGATAAGAGTGATTTCCACCAACAGTCGTTTGTTCTTGCTCGCCTTGTAGTTCAGGTCGCAGTCATTGCACAATTTGATGGCCCGATAGAGTTGTGTCGGTTTCCATTTTTTTGCCTGCTCTTCGTAACGCTTGCGTATGGAGTCGCTCACTTCCAGCAACGGCAGGGTGATGGCATCCTGTGACACCATGAGATCCCGCAGGTGAGAAGCCAGGCCGCTGATGAAGTGTCCGCCTTCGAATCCCTTTTTCAGAATCTCATTGAACAGCACCATGCAATCGGCTACCTTGTTTTCCAGGAAATATTCTGTCAGTCTGAAATAATAGTCATAATCCAGTACGTTCAGATTTTCGAGGACTTTCTGATAAGTCAGATTTCCGTTCGTAAAACTGGCTGTCTGGTCGAAAATGGACAATGCGTCACGCATTCCTCCGTCTGCTTTCTGGGCTATCAGATCAAGAGCCTCTACCTCATAGGTGATATTTTCCTTTTCGGCCACGTGCTTCAGATGCTCCACAGTGTCCTGAATGCTCATGCGGTTGAAGTCGTAAGTCTGGCAACGGCTCAGAATGGTAGGCAGAATCTTGTGTTTCTCCGTTGTCGCCAAAATAAAGATGACATGGGCGGGCGGTTCCTCCAAGGTCTTGAGGAACGCGTTGAAAGCCGCGGTAGAAAGCATGTGTACCTCGTCGATGATGAACACCTTGTACTTTCCGATCTGAGGCGGAATATATACCTGTTCGATCAGCGTGCGGATATCTTCCACCGAGTTGTTGGATGCCGCGTCGAGTTCATGAATGTTTAATGAACGCTGTTCGTTGAAAGCCTTACATGACTCGCATTCGTTGCAAGCCTCATGGTTCGGCAGAGGTGACAGGCAGTTGATGGTTTTGGCAAAGATACGTGCACAGGTGGTTTTTCCAACCCCTCGCGGTCCGCAGAACAGATAGGCGTGTGCCAGTTTGCCGCTGGCTATGGCATTTTTCAGCGTGGTGGTCAGTGCCTGCTGGCCAATCACGTCGTCAAAAGTAGACGGTCTGTATTTTCTTGCAGAAACAATATATTCTCCCATGAAAAGATGATAGTCTTTGTTGATGAATCAGTTTTACTATTCTGCAAAAATACTAAAAAAGATGGCAACAGCATACTTTTTGTATTTTAAATATCATTATCTTTGTCCCTATATTTAATAATGTGTTACTAACTGTTATATGGGAAATAAAGTACAGACAGCATGGGCATTTATTCGGAACCATAAATATGCCTGTGTTACTTTTGTCTTTCTTCTTATCATCGGAATCATTGATGAGAATTCGCTTTTAAGCCGATATCATAATATCAAGCAAATACGTGAAATGAAAGCGGAAATCAGAAATTATACAGAAAAGTATAATTATGATACGGAACGGCTTAATGAAATGAATACGCAACCGGATGCGGTGAAACGCATCGCGCGGGAGCAATATTTCATGAAGACGGATAATGAAGATATTTTTGTGATCATGGAGGATACAGATGAAGAAGCTGAATAAATTTCAAAATGCGGTTTATATGCTCGGAGCCTTGTTGCTTCTGGTTGGAGCGTCTCTATACATTACTCGTTGGATAGGAGCCTTTTATATGTATACAGCGGGAGCCTGTTGTTTTTCTGTGATTCAGTTTATGGCTGGTTATGAAGGAAAGAACTGGATAGTGCGACGTTTGCGTCGTCAGCAATTGCTAGGCGCCTTGTTTTTACTGGCAACGGCTGTTGCCATGTCTATGAACACCTTTCATTATGGTTTTGCCCAGCGGAATGAATGGATGTTTACATTGTGTGTCGGTTGTGTGTTTCAGTTATACACTGCTTTTCGAATACCGGCAGAACTCGAAAAAGAAGGACATTGAATCCAAACGGGTTTGTATAATAATTAAAATTCGATAATAAATTTTCAGGCGTGGTCAAATGCTTGTATCTTTGAATGATGAAGATAATATGCAGATGTTTGATATGAGGAAATTTTTCGCTTTTTGGGCTGTGCCACTCGCCTTGTTTTCCTGTTCCAAGCAATATATAATACAAGGAAATTCTACTGTTCAGAGTTTGGATGGGAAAATGCTTTACCTGAAAACGCTGAAGGATAATCAGCTGGTGAATGTTGATTCGTGTGAGGTGATACACGGTCAGTTCGAGTTCTCCGGAACTTGGGATTCTACGATGATGGTAAATCTTTTTATGGATGATGAGAGTATTATGCCTCTGGTACTCGAAGAAGGAAATGTGCAGATCCATATTGATCATGCAGAGCAGTCGGTTACCGGAACTCCATTGAATGATACCTTATATTCTTTTATTCACGAGAAGAGCAGGATAGACAATCAGATAGCGGAGCTGTCTCATAAGGAAAGCCAGATGATTATGGATGGGATGGATCATGATGAAATCCTGAAGATTTTAAATGAGGAGGCGGCTCGCCTGAATCAGAAAAATGATTCCTTGGTTATCGGTTTTATATCTAAAAATTTTGATAATGTTCTTGGTCCCGGTGTGTTTATGATTTTGACCAGTTCATTTCCATATCCGATCATTACTCCACAGATTGATTCTCTGATGTCTATCGCGACACCATATTTTCAGAATAACAGTTATGTGAAGGAATACATGAAGCTGGCTACTGAAAATATGGAACTGATGAAAGAGCGTAGAGATGCCGGATTAGGATTCTGATTATTCTGTAACAAACAAAAATGCCCGCAGCAAGGATCATTCCTTCTGCGGGCATTTTTGTTGTTTCATATTCCTGCCAACGTTTGTTAAGCTTGTGTTTCGTGATGCTTTTTATATTTCTCCGGCAGGGCTGATTCTATGGCAGTATAAGATTTCTCCATAGTTGTCTTGATATCCTCAATGCCTTTTCCACAAGGAGGTATCGGGGCATGAATGGTCATAATCAGTTTGTGGCGGCGCACGAAAGAAAAGCCGGCAGTGCGGGGAAGTATTTCGAACGAGCCGTCAATGGTAACCGGAACAATCGGCAGCTGCAGTTCGTCAGCCAACTGGTAGGCTCCCTTTTTGAAAGGGATCATGCAACCGTCGTAAGTGCGCGCGCCTTCCGGAAAGACAACCAGTGAGGTACCCTCTTTCAGAATCTCACGGGCCTTACTATAGGTTTCCTGTATTTTTTTCGGTCCGGATTTGTCTACAAATATATGACGGGCGCTTTCACAGGCTTTGCCTACGAGAAAGATTTTCCGCAGGGACTTTTTCATCATCCATTTGAAATTTCTGCCCAAATATCCGTAGATGAGGAAAATGTCAAATGAACCCTGATGATTGGCGGTGAACACATAAGATGTTTTCTTGTCCAAGTGTTCTCTGCCACGTACTTCTACAGGAATAAGCAGAACATTACAGATAATCATGGACCATATTTTGCCGGGATAATATCCCCAAAAATGAGCGCTTCCAATCCATGAACCGATGATTGTGACGATAGCTGTAAGTGCGGTGCATACCAAAAGTATGGGCAGTGCGATGCATAACTGATAGATCTTATAAATGATATTCATGAGTCTTGACTTTTTATGGCTGCAAAATTAATGTTTTTTTTATTTACAGTGTAATGTTATGACATTTATTTCTGGCCATGCGCCGAAACGGAAAGGTATGAGGGCGCCTCCTATACCCAGACTCACATGGAGTCCGCGGGATTTTTCCAGGTACATGCCTTTCCATTCGGGGTACAGATATTGGGCCGGCGACCAGTTTCCGATCATGAATTGCATACCGTGGGTATGGCCCGATAATGTGAGTTGTATATCAGTGGTAGGCAGTACCTTACGTTTCCAATGGCTTGGATCATGGCTGAGTAAAAGTTTAAATAGTGGGCCGCTCTGATTCACTCCTTCCAAAGCTTTCCGCAGATCTCCCCGTTCCGGGAAGGGCGGTTTTCCGTCATTCTCTACTCCCAGAATGACAATGCTGTCCTGTCCCCGGTGAATTACCTTGTGCTCATTTTGAAGCAGGTTCCATCCCATCTTTCTTTGTAAGTCAAGCATTTCATGGAATTTTTTGGATTTTTCCAACGGAGTCATGTATTTGGCATAAGTCATGTAGTCATGATTACCCAAAATGGAGAAAACCCCGTCCTTGGCTTTCAGTCTGCTTAATTCATCGACAAAAGGATAAAGCTCGGTAACGTCCGTACTCACCAGGTCGCCTGTAAAACAGATAGCATCGGCATGTTGGGCATTGATGGTGCGCACCAGTTCACTGATAAACTCCGGATGAGTTTTCATACTGGTGAGATGCAGGTCACTGATTTGGACGATTTTATAGCCGTCAAATTCTTTGGGGAGCGCCTCCGACTGGAATTCGCTTTTCTGTATTTTCAGGTGTGTGGGGCCGAATGACAGACCACAGATCATCATACAGAATACGGCAAATCCGGCTGTGAAGCTGATCGGCGTATTGGCTTTCCGGTAGGGAGGAAATATCAGGCCAATCAGTTTTCCAATAAGGGACACAAGTGTATAAGTTGTTTTAGGAAGAGCCAGAAGCATATAGGCCGAAAAATAAAGAACGATGGCGTCCATGTTCTCGGGAGTAAGACTCTCTGTATAAGTGAGCCAGACGGCAAAGAACAGGAGTAGGGCTGTAGGTCCCCAGAATGTCACCTTGGCCCACCGGGGAATGGTGGGCTTGCGCAGATGCCAATAATAGATGTATATATCTGGCAACAGACAGGTGAGCAACAGTAATGGTAATATTCTTAATATCATAGTATAAATCTCGCTATAGGTTTGCTGCTAAAAACTTACGGATATATTCAACCGGTTTGCCTTTTCGCCGGGCATAATCTTGAAGCTGGTCTTCTCCGATCTTTCCCACAGCAAAATATTGGGACTTAGGGTGAGCCAGTATTAGTCCGCTGACCGAAGCGTGCGGAATCATGGCACCGGTTTCGGTGATGCGGATTCCGATCCGGCTGAAATCGAGCCAAGCGTCCAAGTCAAAATTCGTACTTTGGTCGGGCAAGGACGGATAACCTACGGCCGGACGGATTCCCTGAAAACGCTCTAAAAGCAGTTCCTTGATGGAGAGTTGTTCATCAGGTGCATACCCCCAATAGGTTTTCCGTACTTCTTCATGCATCTTTTCAACGGATGCTTCCGCCAATCGGTCGGCCAGTGTCTGGCAGAGCATGTGGGCAAACGGATCGTAATCCTCATCTTTTTCGTAAAGATGTTCTATAGCCTCGTCCACAGTGGCACAGAAGACTCCTACTTTATCGGGAATTCCATGTGCGATAGGTCGTACATAATCGGAAAGGCAAAGGAACGGACCCTCTGTTTTTTTCTGTTGCTGACGAAGCAAAGGAAGACGGAATTCCTTTTTTTGTTCTTCTTCACCTGACCAAAACACCAGATTGTCTCCATCGGAATTTGCGTCATACAGTCCGAAACGTACATAACTGTGGTAAGTGGCATCCAGTTTGGTCAGCATCTGGCGTGCATCATCATACAGACGCATGGCCTCGGTAGCCCGTGGCTTTTCTTCTTCGGGAAACTGGTTCAGCCATCCGGCTCTACATCCGGCACAATCATGAATGTCGGCTATGCCGGCAAAGCGCGGAGGAAATCCCCAGGCATGGAAGAAATAAATCCAGTTGATGTAGGGGATGACATCACGCAAGTGGTAAGTTATTGTTTGTATCATCTTTCAAATGTCAGGGCTTTTCCTCTATATTGTTCGTCAATTTGTCCGTTCTGATAAAGCAGGTGTCCGTTGCAGAAGGTATATTTCACTTTCCAGTTAAAGGTGTGACCTTCGAGCGGGCTCCATCCGCATTTGCTGAGAATGCAGTCGGTGGTTACGGTCCAGGGTAGTTCCGGTTGTACCAGAACCAGATCCGCAAAATAGCCTTTACGTATAAAGCCTCGGCGGGAAATGTCGAACAGAGTTGCCGGTCCGTGGGCCATTAAGTCAACAACACGTTCCAAAGGAAGAACTCCCTGGTCTGCCAGTTCGAGCATACAGTTCAGAGAGAACTGTACCATCGGCATACCGGAAACCGCTTTCACACAGCCACCGTTCTTTTCCTGAAGCAGATGAGGTGCATGGTCAGTACCAACCACGTCGATACGGCCGTCGGTCAGAGCCTGACGTAGGGCATCCCGGTCGGCCGAAGTCTTGATGGCAGGATTGCATTTGATGCGTGTCCCCAGTGTCTGGTAGTCATCCTGAGTATACATCAGATGTGCCACGCAGGCTTCTCCGGTAATCTGTTTACGGGTATGTCCGCTGTAGGCATTGTCCAAGGCTTCGTTAGAAAGCAGATCCAGTTCACGGGCTGTGGATATATGGGCAATATGCAGACGTGCTCCTGTTTCACGGGCCAGGGAAACAGCCAGTGCCGATGAACGGTAGCATGCTTCTTCACTGCGGATTTCCGGATGATGTTCTACAGAAGGGTCTTCGCCATAAAGTTCCTTGCAACGGTTCAGATTCTGACTGATGATGCCGGAATCCTCACAATGTGTCATAATCAGCATGGGCGATTTCCGGAAAACTTCATATAAAGCCTCTTTCTGGTCTACAAGCATGTTGCCGGTGCTGCTACCCATAAACAGCTTTACACCGCAAATCTTTTTAGGGTCCAACTGCGGAAGCAGGTCTGCATTATTGTTGGTGGCTCCGAAAAAGAAAGAATAATTCACCCGGCTTTTTTCGGCGGCCAGATGGAATTTCTCCTCCAGATTTTCCAGATTGGTGGTCAACGGCTTCACATTCGGCATATCCATAAAGGAGGTTACACCACCGGCGGCGGCAGCCCGGCTTTCCGATTCTATATCAGCCTTGTGGGTGAGTCCCGGTTCGCGGAAGTGAACATGGTCATCAATGACTCCGGGGAGCAGGTACATGCCTGATGCGTCAACGGTCTGATCTGCATCATCCGGCAGAAGGTTTTCGTCTGTTCCCTCAAATATTTCTGCTATCTGTTCGTTCTCAATCAGTACAGAACCGGGATTTTGTTTTCCTTCGTTTACAATTATCGCGTTTTTTATTAATATTTTCATTGTTGTTATTGGTATTTAATGTTTACCGCAAATTTATAAAAAACTTTGGAGAAATGGGGATAAACCGTTTATTTTGCCAACTAAAATTATATTAATGTTTTAAGATTAACAGACACAAACAATGAAGAAGTTATTTGTTACCGCCATGTTTGGCTTGATCCTGGCCAGTATCCCGGTTTTTGCATGTACCGGAAGCCAGAAACAAAATGTGCAGCAAACAGAAGCTGATAAGGATGGGTATATTGTTCGCGTAGGACAGGAAGCCCCCGATTTTACCATTTTGTATACAGACGGCAGCAAGAAAAAGCTTTCAGATTTAAGGGGTAAGGTCGTGATGTTGCAGTTTACGGCCAGTTGGTGTGGAGTCTGCCGTGAGGAAATGCCTTTTATAGAAAAAGATATCTGGCAGAAACATAAAGATAATCCTGATTTTGTTTTGTTGGGAATAGACCGTGATGAGCCGGTGGAAACCGTAGAGAAGTTCCGTAAATCTACCCAGGTAACTTACCCGTTGACTTTGGATCCCGGGGCAGACATCTTTGGTCTGTTTGCCTTGAAGCAGAGCGGTATTACGAGAAATATTCTCATAGACAAGGATGGTAAAATTGTCATGCTGACACGCCTTTTCAATGAAGAGGAATTCGGCCAGCTGGTACAGAAAATAGACAGCCTTTTGAAATAGTCCGTTTCTGAAAAATCCGATTCTTTTCAAAAAAATTGATAGTCTGCTTAAACCTTTTCTTTTTTGTCTTGTCCTAATGA
>OKWR01001182.1_pt1 | contig 18941 bp, 10 predicted proteins | sample 1607101 | NCBI WGS metagenome assembly OKWR01 (sample SAMN04414076, study PRJEB24778) | human gut metagenome | material: faecal | host: Homo sapiens
GAGATCATCGTCCATGATGCGGAAGTTTTCCGCAGGCGGCTTTTGCGGCACAGGCGGCTCCGGCTCGGTGGTGCGGATAGTCTGGATTTCAATGTCATAGGGAAGCTGGCTTTTCTCGCCGGGGTAGAACGCTACGGTTTCCGTGGTAAACTGCGGCTGCTCCGGTTTTGCTGCTTCCGGTGGTGTCTGTTCCGGTTGGGAAACTTCCGGCTCTTGAACGGAAATGCTCTGTTCAGCTTGCGCCTGTGTCCGGCTCTGCGCCTGCGCTTCCTCCAGAAAAACGGCGCGCAGCACGGGAGCGGCGTCCGGCCACAACAATCCGAGGGCGTGTACGCCCTTTTCCCCATGCACCTGCGCCTGAAAGCCGCTTCTTGAGGTGATGAAATCTGCCTCGGTGCCGTCCTCCAGCGTCATGGTGTCCGCGTCCGACGCGGCGAAAACGTTGGAAAGATACGCACCGATGGCGGCATTGCCCTCGCCCTGCCGTAACAGCTCCCGCACCTCGTCCCGGATGTCAGGCGTGAGGATGCCGTTCATCAGGAGGTCGCGGAGGTCGTCGTTTCTGCTCCGTGCGGGAAGATAATCTGTTATGGCGGCGTTTCTCTCATCCCGGCGCAGCAGCTGCTCAAAGTTCTCGCGGCTTTCGGCGCGGAATACGGGATAGCGGAGCGCAGGGTCACGAAGCTGCACATTGAGTGCGCCGACCTCCGTGATCTCAAAGGGCGTGTTGTCCAGATAGACGGTATCGCCCACGGCATACGGCACACGAAAAATCATGTTTTCCTGTTCGTTTTCGGCAGTGATCTCCTTGACAGGTTGCGTCTGCTCCGTAGCGAAGAAATAGCCGGTGTCGAGGTAACGCTCAAAAACGGTGCGGTCTACGCTGACCGTTTCCTGTTCCGGGACGCTTGGCAGAGTGTACCAAACATTATCTTCGTCTACACGCTCGACCACCATCAGAGTATCCCGCTGTTCGGCTGCGGTGGAAGAAAAGCCGTCGCCCACGCGATAGGCATTCCCCAGCGGCGTTGTGAAAACCGGCGCATCCGGCTCCATACCGCGGCTGCGCTGAATACTGGAGAGGTAGTCAATGGCGTTAGATTGCTCCGCGAAGCGAAGCACCTGCCCACCCTCCTCATAGAAGCGGTCAAGGGCCGAGTCCCAGATGCCGGTAATGCCGCCCTCGTTGGGGTGCAGACGGATGGAAAAACGGTCCGGTGAGTCCATGTACGCCGCCTGCGCTTCCTGCGCCGCGATCTGCTCCACATCCGCCATGACCTGCCGGACGAAGGGGCTGTTGCGATTAGCCTCCGCATCCACAACCTGCCCATTTACAATACCTCGTTCAGCAAGCGCTTCCCGGATGGCGATGGGGTCAATATTGTCAAAGTTGTCCTGTTCCTGCTCGGTGTAGAAGTTATCGGATTGAATGAGCTGCGCAATGCGCCGCTGCACCTTTGCCCATGACAGCGTGACCGGCTCGGAATTGCCCACGGAGATTTGCAGCGGTTTAGAGGTATCCTTCAAGCCGTACTCCCGTGCCAGCCATGCGGCGGTGTCCCGGTCGCGGGCGTGAGCCTTCATATAGCGGACAACTGCGTGCTTGCTTTCAATCCTGCCGTTCCACTGCTGCAAGGCCGCGTCAATGTCCGCCTGCGTGACCTTGTAGGGCGAGGGCGTAACCGTCGTTGCCAGCGTGGGGTAAAGCTCGTCCAAAAGCTCCTGATGGAGCCGGTTGTGGAACGCGGGCATATCGAAATAGAGCCGTGTGAGCTGCAAATCGCCGGATTCTGTGACGATGCGCCGGATTGCCGCCGCGCCCTCCAGATAGGCGTTTTGACGGTCGGAATTGCGGCAGGCGTTGAGAAATGCTTCATCCTTGGAAAGCGCGTTGCCCACGCTCAGGCGGTATCTCTCGAACAGCTCCTGCACCGTGGGCTGAACTTGCTCTGCGGCGGGGTCGCGGAACACCCTTGTCCCATCCGCACCGAACTCCGCTTCATAAGCATTGATTGCGGCTTCTGCTTCATGGTCGATAGAGCGCAGGGTGTAAATGTGGCGTTCACCTCTAAAGTCCGGCGCTTCGGCAATCGTCACATCATACTTATCGCGCAATTTCTCTACATACATCTCTAAATTGTGCGACGGTACACCGCACATCTCCACACGCCCGGCACCGGGGATACTGCGGGTGGTCAGATTCATATTCAGCAGCTCCGCCGCCTGTTTTGCGTCCTCATCGTACATTTCAAAGAAATCGCCCACCTGAAACAGCACGAGGTCGTCCGGGTGGGCTTCCTTTACGGCGTTGTAGTCATTCCATGCTGCGCTTCGCGCTGCGGTCTGCCGCTGAAGCTGCTCGTACTGTGTCTTTTCCTCCGGGGTCAGGAAACGGTCTTTGCGGATCAGCTCGGAGATACGCTTGGCGACGTTCGCCCAGTTCAGTTGAATTTCCGGGCAGTCCTGCTTTTTCAAGCTGACGCCCTTGCCGCTGTGATCCTCACCGCTGTGGGATGCGCCGGATACCGCGTGGGAGCGTCCCCCAATGCCGTATTCATCTTTCAGGAAATCCGCCTGCTCTTTGGGGCTGTGCTTTTCTTTGAAATAGGCATAAATACGTCCCTTGCCGCCCGCAATATTGCTGCCGCGGGTCAGGGTCGCGGCGATCTCGTCCTCCGTAATAAACCGCTGCACGGCGGGGATCTCCGCCATTTCGGTGCGGTATTCCCTGCGGGGCAGGGACAGCTCCCGTAAACCCTGCTCGATTTTGTCCGGCTTGTGGTAATGGAAGCGCAGCAGGCTCCTGTCCTCCCGGTAGTCGGATCGGAGCTGTGCAAAATCGTCCATGAGGACTTCACGGAACGCAGGGTCTGTCAGCCGCTCGGCAAGCCGCGCCGTTTCCTCCGGGAAACCGCCGCCCCGCATATCCGACAGGCAGGAGAGATAGCCCTGCGCCCGCGCCTTTTCACTTAAATCCTGCCGGAGATACCATACGGCCTGCGCCAGCTCCGCGCGCTCGTGCCCCGGCGCTTCCGCAAGCTCCACATTGGCGGCGTATTCGCCCTGAGTGAGAAGCTGTCCGATGCGCTCCGCTGCCTCCTGCCAGCTTACGACCTTTGCGGAGGTCAGGTATCTTGCCGCGTCCCCATTGGCGATGTGGATGCCGTCGTCGGCGTACCACGCGGAATATCTGCCGTTTTCGGTGACGACGCCGTTGCCGCCGTGGAAGCTGCTTTGAAGAAACGCCGCGATTTCTTCCACGCTCTTGCCCTTGGAGAACTCCGTGGCGATCTTCATGCGGGCATAGTCGGCGTTGCCCTCCATGCGCAGAATGTGGTCGATATCCGCCTGCGGGATGGACATGGAAAAAGCGGAGGGCGTGTAGCTCTCCGCTTCTGCGATATATGCGATTTGCTCTTCCTCCGTGGGGAACAGGCTCAGTTGGTATGCCTGCGGTATCGGAGGCTGCGCCGGTTCCGCTTCCGGCGCGTCATTGGTCAGTTGTACACCAGCTCGCTGAGAATGATCTCCTCGGCCTGCGCTTTCAGGCTGTTCATCAGCCCCACCCATTTCATCTGGTCGCGGGCTTTCAGCTCCTCCGTCACGCCCGCCGACTTCATCAGCTCCGGCATCATCTGCTCCAGCCTCCGGTTCGCCGTCTCGTCGATCTCCCGCAGGTGCGGGAACAGCTTCTCCGACAGCACCAGACGGCTGTAAAGCCCCGGTCTGTGCTCCTGAAGGTAGCTCCTGCGCAGTCTCCCGTACTTGCCCAGGGGTCTCGCGTCCTCCGGCGTCTCGCTCAGCGTCAGGTCGGGAATCAGGTAGTCCCCGTTCTTGGTGTAGGTCAGCTCTGTCATGGCTATGGCTCCTTTCCGCGAGTTTCTCGCGCTCGTAATTCTTGATGGTGACTTCGATCTGCCGCAGCACCTCTCCGTTGATCCTGCTCACCGCCGTGCCCAGCTCAGCGGCGGCTTCCGGGGTGTTGAAATCGAAGATGCTCAGGAAATCCTCATGCTCGAAGCGGTCGTCCGCTTCAAGCCCGCAGCGGGACATGAGCGAGTAGGCGATGCTGACGGCGGCGGCGCTTTGGAAGGCCGCTCCTACGTTGAACTCATCATACCCGTAAAGAAAGGAATCGTCAACGATGGCGAGGATATCCCGCTTATAGTCCCGCCAGTATTCCTCCGCAAGCTGAGACGCGATGCGCTCAAGCTGGTCGGGAAGCCCTCCTTTTCCGTCCACACCGTAGCGGCTCTCCAGCATGGCGCTTACCGCGTCCGCGTGTTCCTCCCGGTATTCCCACAGATAGCGGCTCTTTGGAAACTCCCTTCCGCCCGTGTCCGACACGTCGAACACATACCGAAGCCTCGGCCTTTCGCCGCTGCTGTCGATGAGGGCGATGCCCTTGGAGCCCCTGCGGACATACCGGCCCATCTTTTCGTTCCAGAAGTCGTACTCCGCGCAGGCGGTGGCGTCCGGACGCTGGGCGTGGATCATGACCTGCTCGGCGTAGGGGTATTTGTACAGCCTTGCGGCGGTGGTGAGAAAGCCCGTCCAGCCCCGGTAGCTGCCGGTGATCTGCCGCTGCGCCTCGTCCGCCATCTGCATATACGTTTGTAGCTTGCTCGGCATATTGCTCCTCCTTCATGGCAAAAATTTAGAGTGCCCGGAACGGACGCTCTATGTATAAGCAGTATATATGAAAACGCCCCGAATCCTGTGCAGGAAACGGGACGCTTGCTCTTATATGTTGGTTTTCTGTTTCCCAAAATCAGATTATTTTCATTTTTGGGAAGTAGACGGCTGTTCTGCCAGCCAGTCCGCAATATCGATGATCTGAACGCCCTCATACTGGTACGCTTCATCTCTGATCCTGGCGAGTACCAGCTTCGGATAAGCGTCCTTGATTTGAAGAAGGGGGTTTACTTCGCGCTCAAAGGTTTTCTCGTCGCTGATGTTGTCTGAAACCTGAATATAGAGCTTTTCGTTGCGCTTGATGGCAACAAAATCTATCTCCTTCTTGTATAAGACCCCGACATAGACCTCATATCCGCGCCGAAGCAGTTCAATAGCAACGATGTTTTCCAGTACGCGCCCATAATCCAGATTCTTGGTTCCCAGCTTCGCATACCGGAAGGTGTGGTCGCTCAGATACAGCTTATCGCTGGATGCCAGATACTTTTTCCCCTGAATGTCATACCTGCGAACGCGATAGAAAGCAAAGGCGTTGCACAGATACTGCATATAGTTCCCGACGGTCTTGTGGTTGATTTTATCCTTGTTGCCTGTGAGGGCATCCGCAATATTTCTCGCAGACGTGAGATTTGAGATATTGTCCATGAGAAAATCGACAATGCGGTTCATCAGGATCGGGTTGCGGATTTTATATTTCTGCCGTATGTCCCTGACGATCAATGTATCGAATACATCCGCGATATAGTCGTACTTGGCTTCCGGGTCTTGATAAAGGTACGATCCGGCCATGCCGCCCTCTCTCAGATACCGGGAAAAAGCGGCATATCTGTCCGTAAGGGTATAATACTCGCAGAATTCACTGAAAGAAAACGGGAACACCTTCACTTCAAAAGTTCGACCCGTGAAGAGTGTGGCAAGGTCGGAACTTAGAAGGAAAGCATTTGAGCCTGTAATATAGATGTCGAATCTTTCCTGCGCATGGAGGTTGTTGATGGTAAGCTCAAAACCCGGACACATCTGCACCTCGTCAATCAGAACAAAGTTCTGCTTGCCATCGACATAGGAGCTTTCAATATATTCGTTCAGGACATGGTAGTCCTTGAACTTCTCGTACTTTGTCAGGTTATAATTGATATGCACGATATTTGCGTCCGCGATATTTGCTTCTACATACCCCTTGAAAGCTTCCAACAGCTTTGACTTTCCGCTGCGTCGGACGCCTGTGACTACCTTGATGTCCGGCGTACCGATCACTCCAATTAGCTTCCGGAGATACATACCTCGGTCTATCAGTTTCATATTCATCACCTCTGCTCTTATTATACCCGTTCTATTTCCCAAAATCAATATTTTTTCGATTTTGGGAAATAGGATTGTGGAGGCAAAGCGGGAGCGACCCGAAAGCCGCTCCCGCCGCATCCGCCTTATTCGTCCGTGTCGAAGTCCGGCACCAGCTCCAGCGCTGCGAAGTCCTCATCGGTGATTTCGCCCAGCTTTTGCAGGGCGCTGTCGGTCAGATCCCGCAGCTCGGCTTCGTCCTCGTCCAGGTATCCGCGCATTTCGGTGAGGGCGGCAATCAGCCCGCTGCGGCTGTCGCTTTGGTAGATGCACATGAGGTTCATTTCATCGTTGGTAAAATTCATCATAGCAGCTCTCTTTCCGCGCGCTTTGAACGCGCTGTCTTTTTCGGCTCGTTGACGGGAGGACAGAGCTTTGCCAGCACGGAGGGCTTCTTCTCCTGCCGTGCCGCCTGCGCCTGTTCCCGGCGCGCCGCCTGCGCCAGCTCCATGAGGGAGACGGGCTTGCCGGATTTTGCCTGTTCCTCCAGCTCTGCCACGGTCTGCTTCGGCCCGTTGTTGATAACGCCGTCGATCATGCCGTAGTCGTCCTCCATGGCCATCTCCGCGTTTTTGAGATAGTTTTCCGGCTTGAGGAAGTCGGGCAGCGCCTTGAAGCCCCGGGAATCCACGTAATGACAGGATACCACGCCGTTCTGCTTCAGCGCCACGATGTCGCTGACAGACAGGCTGTGACCGCGAAAATCCTCCGGGCGGCGGAGGTTGAAGGTCTCATACAGCTCGTCCAACCTGTCCTGCGTATCGCCCCTGCGGTCAAGGTTTCCCGCATAGACGGCGGCGTAATTTCCCTTTTCAATGGAAAGCCCCTTCTTCTCCAGATACTCGGCGTTCATAAAGCGAAGCTGCGCCGTATTATCATTATCCCGAAGCTGATAGATGGCAAAGCTGTCGGCGGGGTTACTGAGGAACGCCTTTTCATAGTCCGGCGGTGTAAGGCGGTCTTTGACCGTCTCCCATTCGGAGGCTTCCACGCCGAAGATGCCGTCAAAGCTGCGGACTTCCTCCGCATCGAACGCCATGGCCTCGGTGTTGTCCGTGTGAAGCATATACACGCTTACATCCCGTTCCATGAGCTCCAGCGCACGCTCCTTTGTCAGCGGCAGCATATTGGAATCGGTGTAGCCGTAGGCGTTCATGCTCTCAACAGAAATCGCAGGGTCGGGGACGCAGCCGTTGTCCGGCGCTGTGACCGGCTCCGGCTCCTGCACGGCGATCTCCTGCACCGGCTGGGCGGCAAGGCTCTCCGTCTCCCTGTCCAGCCCGCGCTCCTTGCAGATTTCCGCGTAATGGCGGTCGATATCCGTAATCAGGGAGGATGAGGTTCGGTTGATGGTCTCCAGCGATGCGCGAAGCTCGGTCAGCTCCCTGTCTTTTGCCCAGGTCGCCAGATACCCGAAGCTGTTTTCGCCGGTCTCAATGCCGTAATAGGCGCAGACGGCGAAGGAAATGCTCTCCGCCTGAATCTCCTCGGCGGCGCGGGAGAGCTTTGCCTTTTCCGGGTACTGTGCGTGCCAAAACTCCTTCGCGGTCTGCTCGCCGCCCGTGAAGTTCAGCCCGTCCTCGCCCAGATACAAAAAGCCCTGCTCCGGCAGCTCAATGGGCGCTGCTGTGATGACAGAGGCGGCGTGATTGACGGTGACATGGCTTTCAAGCGTTACCGGCATACCCGGATCGTAATCCGAGCCGCGCAGGTCATACGCATACAAGCCCTCCGGCAGCTTATCCCGGTCGATGCGCCCGTTTGAAAACAGCGCAGGCTTGCCGAACAGCTCAATCTCCTGATATTTTTCCCCGATCCCGTCCTTATTGTGGAGCCTGGAGTGGGCGATCTCATGGACGGCGGCGCAGACCGTCTGCACCTCGCTCATGCCTTCTCTGAGGACAATGCGCTGTTTGTCCACGGAGAAGTAGCCGTCCATATTCTCCGCCAGCTTCTCAAAGAAGATGGGGACGGGCGCGCTGCGGCGCAGAGCTTCCATGAACACCTCGTAATTCTGCACGTCCCCCGTAAGGTTCGCCGCCAGCTCCGGCAGGGGCTTGCCTGCGGTCTGCTGCACGTCGAAAACCGTAACCGGCTTGTACATCGGAATCCTGATTTCTTTCTCTTCCATGATGGCTTTACCGTCAGCATCCAGCAGGGGGAGCTTGGTGTCGGGGTCTAACTTCTGCTGCTCGATTTTCTTCTTGAAGGGCGTGGGGGCGATGATCTTAATGCCCTTTTCGCCCTTTTTGACGCTTCTTCCGAACTGATCGCGCCATTTGTTGAAGCCGGCCACATGGGTGGCGTCGGGGCGCTGCATATAGATGAGCATGGTGTTGTTGACACTGTAGCGGTGAAAGCGGCTCATGGTGGCAAGGTACTGCCTGTATCTGTCGCTCTCAAACAGCTCCTTTATGCCCGTCTCGATGCTGTCGGTGATGTCTTTGAGCCGTTCCTTGTTGGTCTGTTTTTCAGCCATTTCATGCATACCTCCTTTGAATCATGGTAAAAACAGCGGCTCCCGCAGGGGAACGAAACGCCCGTGCGGGAGCCTGCGAGGGTCACTTGGTGAAGTCCAGCTTATAGGAGGAACGCGCGCCGTCGTCCTCCAGCACGATGAATGCGTCGTAGGTCTTTCCGGTTTTCTCGGAATAGATGCCGCTGGCATAGGCGCGTCCCTGCGTCAGGAGCGAGGAAGCCATCTTCTTTGTCAGGCTGATCTTCTTGGCGGCAAGGAAGCGGTTGTCCCGCCACAGCCCGAACTTGCAGCTCCGTCTCTCGCAGAAATAGCCGTTTTTGCTCTCCGTGACCTCTGCGCCGCAGCGGGGGCATTTGCCCACAACGGGTCTGCCGGAGGGGAACAGCACCTCCGCGCCGTCCACAGGCGCAGCGTCCCGTACCAGCGCTGCGACCATATCGCAGATGCCGGCGAGGAACTCGTCTGCGCCCAGCTCGCCGCATTCGATCTCTTTGAGGCGGTGCTCCCATTCGGCGGTGAGCAGCGGGGACTGGAGCTGTTCGGGCAGCACGGTAATGAGGGAAACGCCCGCTTCGGTGGGAACGAGGCGTACAGATTTCTTCGCCTTTTTGCGCTCCGCAAAGCCCGTGGCCACCAGCTTTTCAATGACCGCCGCCCTTGTTGCGGGGGTTCCCAGCCCGCGCCGCTCCGCAGTTTCCGGCATATCCTCCTTGCCCGCCGTCTCCATAGCCGACAGAAGCGTATCCTCAGTGAAGTGTTTGGGCGGGGTCGTTCTGCCCTCTTTGACCGCGCAGGAGGAAACGGAAAGCAACTGTCCCTCGGAAAGCTCCGGGAGGGGCTTGTCCGTAAGCTCCGCATCCGCATATGCTTTCCAACCGGGCTGAATCACCGTTTTCCCTTTGGCGGCAAAGGCGTTCCCGCCGCAGTCCAGCCTTGCCTCGGTCTCCAGATAGACGAAGGGTGCGCTGACCGCCATAAGCACCTGACGGGCGGCAAGGCGCAGGATCTCCCGTTCGCCTGCGGGCAAGGTTTCCAAGTCCGTTTCGCCCGCCGCCATCGTGGGAACGACGGCATGGTGGTCGCTGACCTTTTTGCTGCTGCACACCTGCCCCGAACAGACGGCTGCGGGCGGCTCCGTGCCGCAGATGCCCGCACAGCACAGTGCCAGCGCGTTTACGCCGCCCTCCATATCGTTGGTGAGGTAGCGGCTGTCGGTGCGGGGGTAGGTGCAGAGCTTCTTTTCATAGAGACTTTGCAGATAATCCAGCGTCTGCTGCGCCGTGTACCCAAGCAAGCGGTTCGCATCCCGCTGGAGCGTGGTCAGGTCGTAGAGCGCCGGGGCTTTCTCCGTCTTTTTTGTCTGCACGATGGAGGTAACAGCGGCGGTTTTGCTGTTGCAGTCCCCGGCAAGCCGCTCCGCCTCTGCCTGCTCCTTCATGCGCCCGCCTGCGGCGGAGAAGCCGTCAAAGTCCAGATGGACGGTGTAGAAGGTCTCCGGCTGAAAGGCGTTGATCTCCGCTTCCCGCTGCACCAGCAGCGCAAGCGTGGGCGATACCACGCGCCCCACGTTCAGGGTGCGGTGGTACATCACGGAAAACAGGCGGGTGGCGTTGATGCCCACCAGCCAGTCCGCCTTGCTGCGGCAGAGGGCGGAGGCGTAGAGGTTGTCGTACTCCGCGCCGTCGCGGAGATTGTCAAAGCCATCAAGGATCGCCGCATCCTCCATGGAGGAGATCCAGAGCCGCTTCACGCGCTTGCGGCAGTTGTTGAGATTATACGCCGTGCGGAAGATCAGCTCGCCCTCGCGCCCGGCGTCGCAGGCGTTGACGACCTCGCAAACGTCCTCTCTGTGCATGAGGGTGTGCAGTGTGTTCATCTGCTTCTGCTTGTCCCTCGCCACGGTGTACTGCCAGCTATCCGGCAGAATGGGCAAGTCCTCCCTTCGCCATTTGCCGAACTTCTCGTCGTAAGCGTCCGCATCCGAAAGCTCCGCAAGATGCCCGAAGCACCAGGAAACGAGATAGCCGCCGCCCGAAAGAAAACCGTCCCCGCGTTTGCCTGCGCCAAGAACGGCGGCAATGCTCCTTGCCACGGAGGGCTTTTCACACACAACAAGCCGGTAACAGGTCGTATTCATCATTGGTTTTTGTCCTCCTCACTGTCAGCAGTGTTTTCATCTTCAAACTCGTAATCCTCATCTTCCTCGTCCTCGCCGTAGTCGTAATCGTCCAGATCGTCCGCCCCACGGGTGTCGGCCTTTGGCTTGCGGAGCTTGAACCAGTACAGCGCACCGCCGCCGCCCAGCAGGAGCAGGAGGATGACCACAACAAGCCCCGCACCGCCGGTACTCTTTTCGGGCGCGGTCTCCGCAGGCTCGGCGGGCTGTGGCGTGGGTTCCGTCACTTCCTTACCCGCGCACTCGCTCATATTGGTTCTGCACACCTTGCAGCCCGTGTTGATTTTGCCCACGGCGCATTTGTCCGTGCAGGAGCAGGCGGGGACGATGCTCTCGCCGTCCTTGGTCAGCGCCAGCAGGTCGGCCTCGTCCACAAGATTCAGGAAATGGACGTTCTCATTGCCCTTATCGTCCCGGTCGATGATGAGATAAAAGGTGTTGCCGCCCTTGGTCGTCACGGTGATGAACTGCTTGCCTGCGCCGAAAGCGGAGCCGATGTCGTCCATGAGCGTCAGGTTGCCCTCCGGGGTCAGGGGCGCGGAACCTTCGGCAGCGGCGTAATATTGCAGCAGCAGCTCCGGCAGTCCCGCCATATCCGTATCGCTTCCGCTGTTTTCTGCCGGTGCGTTCATGACGTCAAGGTATTTGCCGTATACATAGCCGTTCTGCTCCGGCACGACCACCTTGTACCAGCCGTTGCTTTCCTCCAGCACCTTCACCTCCGCGCCGTTGAGCAGACGCCCGACCACGGTGTAATCCGTGCCGGGGCCGGTGCGCAGGTTCAAATAGGTGCGGACGTTGACCACCTTTCCGGCCTGTTCCCGTTTGGCGGGAAGCGTCCAGCTCCGATCCCCGATGGTCACGGTATGGCTTCCGTCCGCATTTTCGGTCACAAGCACGGTCAGGGTCTGTCCGTTTGGGGTCTGCTCACCGGTATTCGTGTTCTCCGGCTGTGTGGTTGCAGTTGGGGTTTCCATGGTCGGGTCGCCCATTGTCGAATCGACCATATCGCCGCCTGCATAGGCCGTAACGGAAAAGACCGTCATGCAGAGCACGACGGCCAGCGTCACGGCAAAAAATCTCCATTTATTCTTCATCCATAAAATCCTCCGTTTTTCTGTATTCGTCGGGCAGCGCCGCCGTGGGACGCTTTTCCAGCATCGCCATCAGCGCCGCGAGCTGCTCGATGGTCAGCCCGTTCTCGCGGACGATGCCCACAATATCCGTGTTTTCCAGCTTCAGAATCTGCTCGTCCAGGGCTTTTAGCCGTGCGGTCAGCGATGTGAGCTTTTCCGCCAGCTTCTCGCGCTCCTGACGCAGCTTTTCAAGTCGCGGGTTCATAACATCCTCCTTTTTGCGTTGATATGGTTGTTGTTAAGGTAATCTGCCAAACTGGAGAAAATGGCTTCGCCAGTAGCTCGTGTCGATGGAAGCGTAGTGAATGGGGTCGCCGCAGTGGAGCATCCTGTTATTGCCCACATAGATGCCCACATGGGACGCGCCTGCGGTGTCGTAGGTTTTTTCAAAGAATATCAGGTCGCCGGGACGGGCGCTCTCCGGGGAAACATAGGTGCACATACCCCGCAGCCCCTCCGCGCCCAGCCTGCCGAAGCTCCAGTGCAGGCCGCAGTTGTTGTAGACATACGAAACGAAGCCGGAGCAGTCGAAGGAGGTGGCGGGCGAGCTGCCGCCCCAGATATAGGGGTAGCCCAGATACTTTTCCGCTTCCTTGATGATGGCGGCGAACTGCTCGTCCGCCAGCGCTTCCGGGGGTATCTCGTACTTCTCATACTGGGTGTGGTAGTATCGGTTCACATACGGGGAGCCGGGGAACAGGTCGGGGCGGTTGCCCAGCACGCTCATATACACGGCGTACATGGAGAGCTGATCGTGGGACATGATATGCACCGGCACATGGGAGAGGTTGAAGTTTTCCAGCTCCACATGGCAGATATAGTAGGTGTAGGGAACCTCCGCCTCGTACTCGTAGCTTTGCAGATTGCCGTTTTCGTCGGTGTAATAGCCGATATGCGTTTCGGTGCGGTATCTGGTTTCCGTGGTGACGGTTTCCGTTAAGATATACTGCTTTTCAAACAGCGTCTCCAGAATCCCGCCTATTTCGTCAATCGTCCATTCTCCGCCCTTGAGGGCGGTAATCATGGAAATGAGCACATAGGGGTCGTGCTCAATCTCGTCCAGGTCGAAGTGGTACTCGTCGTAATCGTGGGTGCTTTCGTAGCTGTTCAGGTATTCCCGCAGCTCGTCCTCCATGGCGCAGTAGGCGGCTTCCGCCGCCAGCATATCCGCATCCTCCAGCGGATAGGTGGAGGCCGCAATGCCGGACACCCCGCCCTGAAACAGCGTGGAGCAGGAGGAAATGCAGGTCATGAGCAGCAGTATCGCGGCGGCGATACCGCCCGCGATGAGGAAGCCCTTCTTGTGCCGGACAAAAAAGCTGCCGGCCTTTTTGCTTCCCTCGGCGGCGCGCTTTGCCGCCTTTGCGGTGGTCTCGGACGCTTTGACGGTATTCCTCGCGCCGTTCCCCGCTTTTGCGGCGGCGTATTCCTTTTTAATGGCCTGCTTCTGCTGCCAGCGGGAATAGGGGTTGGAAGCCCTGCCGTATTCCTGCTCGTACTGTTTGTTCAGCGCCTTGAGATTGGCTTTGTCTGCGGCGGCTTCCGCCTTGTCCGCCCTGCGGTAGGGCTTTTCCGCATGGGAGCGGTGCGCCGATTCCGCAATGCGCCAGGTGCGCTCCGCCGTCTCGGTCAGGGTGTTCGCCGCCTCCGTGCCGGGGTTGTCATCGCCCTCCTCCCGAAGCTTGCGGTGAACTGCGCTGCGGACGGTATCCAGTGGCGCTTTCCTTGCGGCGTGCGCCAGCTTGGAGGGCGGACGCTTTTTGTCCGCCTCCTCAAAGAAAAGGCGCGTCGTGACCTTGCCGCTCTCACTGTCCACAACGCGCTCCCTGACCTTAACGGTTTTCTTGGGAATTTTCGCTTCGGCCTTTTCCAGCTTAACCGCCGCCCTGTCCGCCTTGCGGACAGCTCGTTCCAGCTCCGGCAGGGCGCGTTCTTCCTCGGTAAAAATCAGCCTTGGCGAGCGTTTTGCCATATTCATCACCTCCTGATGGGACTGCTGATGGGTTAAAAGCGTTATTCAAACAGAATTTCATCCGTTCTCTCCAGAAAATGCCGCTTGCCTGCCGGGGTGATGAGGGTATAGTGTCCCAGCTTGCCGCGCTCGGTGTAGAAGTCCCTCACCAGAAACAGACCGGCGCTCTTTTTGACCGCACGGGGAAAGAGCTTGCGGTTCTTGTCCCGGAACAGATACTTCTTTTCCTCCAGATACCGGGTAAACTGCTTTTCGGGAACGCCCAGCTCCTTGGCGGTGGTGCGGATATTGGTGCAGTCCGCAGGGTCAACAAAGGCGTCGTAATACTCCGCTTTGGGGAGGGCAAGCCGGAGACGGCGGGTCAGCTCCCGGTTTCGGGCGTTTTCGCTGCGCAGGCGGTTCAGGTACTCCGGCACAGCCTCGGGGTGCGCCTCCAGCGCATCCAACAGGCTGTCCGTCATATACGCGCCGTGCTTGCGGATGGAGGGAATGACCTCATGGGTGATCCAGCGCTTGAAGGCTCTCGCTTCCGGCTTTTTGGAACAAAGGATCAAATGATAGAGTCCGGCTTCACTTACAGCATTTATTTCAATCGTCTTATCGGCGTTCTGGGGGTGGGGTACTTCAAGTAACCCACCTTCATCCGAGTCCAATCTGGACATTGCGCGCGTAACCTGGTTCAATCCGAGAGCTTTGCACACATCAACCGCAACAAACCAAGGAGCTCCGTCTTTCAGCACGGAACGCACCCGACCAAAATCTGCGCTTTCAAAAATCATAAGGTGGTTATCCATATTCTTTTCTCCTTCCTTACACTGTAATTGCGTCCTTCGCTTCCTCCCCGGTTTGTTCGGAGAGGTCGGACAATTTTGTCGTGATGATTTTGTACAGCTCCGTATCCTTGGGGAAGCGGTCTACGAAGGGCAGGATCACGCTGCCGTAGAACAAAAGCCCCTCGCCCTCGGCGGATTGGGTCACATACGAGAGCTGATGGGGCGAGATGTTGAGCTGCTTCGCCAGAATCTGCCGGTCGCCGGAAGCCTGGTTGAGCATATACACATAGTCGGAGTTTTCAAAGATGTTCTCCACCTCACGGCTGGAGAGCAGGTCTTTGACGTTCTGGGTGATGCCCGTGGGAACGCCGCCCCACTTGCGGAATCGCTTCCATATCTCCACCGTATAGGCGGCGGTCTGCTCCTCCTTCAAAAGAAGGTGCATTTCGTCGATATAGTAGCGGGTGGACTTGCGCTGCTCCCGGTTGATCGTGACGCGGTTCCACACCGCGTCCTGCACCACCAGCATCCCGATCTTTTTGAGCTGCTTGCCCAGCTCCTTGATATCGAAGCTGACCACACGGTTTTCGATATTCACGTTGCTGCGGTGGTTGAACACGTTGAGTGAGCCGGTGACGTAGATTTCCAGCGCCGTGGCGATATACTGCGCTTCCTTTTCGTCCTGCCTGCGAAGCTCGTTGTACAAGTCCTCTAAAATAGGCATCTTTTCCGGGCGGGGGTCACTCAGGTACTCCCGGTAGACAGAGCGCACACAGCGGTCGATGATGGTCTTTTCCACCGGCATGAGGCCGTCCTTGCCGCCCACGATCAGCTCGCACAGGGACAGGATGAAGTCGGATTTCAGGCTCAGCGGGTTTTCGTCGTCGCTGTAATTCAGGTTCAAATCCATGGGGTTCAGGTAGTCGGTGGAGGTGGGCGAGATCTTCACCACCTGCCCGTGCAGGTGCTCCACCAGCGGGCCGTACTCCGCCTCCGGGTCGCAGATGATGATATCGTCGTTTGTGACGAGGAACACGTTGGCGATCTCCCGCTTGGCAGAGAAGGACTTGCCGCTTCCGGGCGTACCTAAGATCAGCCCGTTGGGGTTTTTCAGCAGCTTTCTGTCTACCATGATGAGGTTATTGGAAAGGGCGTTCAGCCCGCAGTACAGGGCTTCCTTGCCGTCCTGAAACAGCTCTTGGGTGGTAAACGGCACGAAAATCGCCACGCTGGAGGTGGTCAGCCCCCGCTGGATCTCGATCTGGTTATACCCCAGCGGCAGCGCGGACATGAAGCCCTCCTCCTGCTGAAAGTCCAGCCGCGTGAGCTGGCAGTTGTACTTCTGGGCGATGGAGCCCGCCTGAAAGACGTTGTTGCCGAGACGCTGCCTGTTGTCCGACACGTTCACCACAAGGAAGGTCAAAAGGAACATACGCTCGTTGCGGCTTTGCAGCTCCTGCAAGAGCTTTTTCGCCTCATTGCCGTAGGTGGCGAGGTCGCTTGGGAATAGCGATAGGTAAGCCTTTGAAGTTATCTCCAGCTTTTCCCCCGCTTCACACCGGACATGCGACTTTCACCGCATCCGGCGTTCCATCAATCAAACAGTTTTCTTAGTCTCCTTAGTCATACCATTATGAGAATTATTCGTAAGATTTAGGTTCTCCAAATCAATAGGTTTCCGATTTGCCAGAATTCGCAGTCTGTTTAGCTTCATAAGTTGTGAAGCGTCCAATTTAAGAGCGGAGAGATAAGAACAAATAGTATCCTCATTGACTGCGTGTATCAGTTCGTGTACTGGTGCAAGCACCAATACCAGATTTTCATACTTGTCACTGCCACCATTACCCTTTGGTGTTTTATGGTGACAGTGGATTTCTGAAACACACTGAAATTCCTTTCCCGTTATTGCACATTTCCCCCATTGAGCGGAGAATAGTGAAATACGGTTGTCCGCATATTCTGCACTACGGCGGTATGTAGGCGCTCTCATAAGCTGTAACAGTAAGGAAGTGTTTATCCGTAAATCGTCATGGATTGCACTTCTGCCTGTCGCTGTGTAGGCGCATACTTTTCGCCGCAAATTCATTGGATTTGTGCATTGAACATAGCTTATCGGATAAATCGGTTCTTTGGATTGTGCTATATATCTTAGCTGTTCCGATTTCCCATATCTTTGGAGCTCCATTTTTGTAAGGTCTCGACCTTCTTCTTTTAGTCGGTGCGTTTTTCCTGATTTCAGCCTGTTTTTAAGGACTATATTAACAGTTCTGCCAATATCACCGCAATCAATGCTGATGTCTGTGGCTAACTGATAATAATTCTGGATTCCCATAACCATTGAGTTAAACAGCCGTACTTCTCCGGCCTCTCCACGGTCTTTTCTTGGAAATTTGATGTTCCCGACCTGCTTTGTCAGGTTGGCCTTGACCTTTCTATAGGCTTTATCGCACATGTGCGATTGAACGACATACTTTTTCCCCTTTTTGTGCAGTCTGATTTTGAATCCGAGAAATTCAGAATAGCTCCGTCTGGTGTCAACAACTCTCGTTTTCTCTGGCGAAACATCAAGACGTAAGCGTTCTTTCAGCCAATGCGTTACCGCAATCAGCGTCCGGTCTGCCTGTTCTTTCGTCCTGCAAAGAATCCGAAAATCATCCGCATATCTGACGATATACATTTCTTTCAACCTTGTATTCCGCATTGCCCGATACGCATGGCTTTGTATCGGACAGCCCGTCGCATTTTCCCTGTAGGAGTAGTTTTCCGTTACCGGGTTGCACTGCCACTGGCTTTCTATCCAATGGTCAAGTTCATTCAGAACCACATTTGCCAGCAGTGGTGAAATAATGCCGCCCTGCGGCGTTCCCTTTGCTGGGTGTTCTATATGGCCATCCGGCATGAGGATTGGTGCTTTGAGAATCCTGCGGATTACATAGAGCAATTCTTTATCCCGAATATTAAGTGACCATAACTGTTTTATCAGCTTTGAATGGTCTACATTGTCAAAGAAGCCCTTAATATCAAACTCCACAACATAGTAAAGTCCTGACCTCTGCATAAGCCTGTAGATTGCCGCTATCGCATTTTCAACCGACCGATTCGGACGGAATCCATAGCTGTTATTGCTAAATCTGGCTTCGCAGATAGGCTCCATGACTTGCTTGATACATTGCTGTACCAATCTATCCCATATACAAGGGATTCCCAGAGGTCTGGTACTCCCGTTTGGCTTAGGGATTTCTTTGCGTCTCACGCTTCTTGGGGTGTAGCCGTTTTTACCTCCCTTTACGATTCTACGTACCCTCGCTGTTACTTCGTCAGCGGTAAGTTTACCAATATCAGAAATTTTCAGCTTATCCGTCCCCGGTGTAAAACTCCCGGTATTGGATTTGATGTTCCGATAGGCCAATAGGATATTTTCTCTCGAAAGTATCACATCCATCAGGCCGTCAAAGATTTCTCCGGCTTGACTTCTGGCATACAGCTCATCAAAGGTACTCTGCATATCGTAGTATTCAGCATGGCGGAGATACTCCACGTATTTTGTTTTTGGTTTCTTCTCATTTGGCATCAGGCATCACTCTCCTTTACGGCGAGTGACTTCTTTTTGTCATACTCGCAATCCTAATTGCGACTAAGTGCTAAGTTGTCTGTTTGACTGACTTGAGGCCATTCCTCCGTTTTCCTCTTTTTCGCAGAAAACATCATCGGTTCGACCTCTGCTTTTCAGCAGTAGTACAGCAGCTTATATGATTCGTCTGCTTACTTCCTAATGGTAGAAGCCTACTGCCTTTCCTCGTTCCAACAATCCTATCTTTACATATACCTTTAGGTCTCCGCTTTAAGCCTGTCAGCTTGAACACGCCTGTAACGTGCTATGGTGTTTCATAACATCAATTTTTACTCCACCACACTGATTAGCGATGAACGCTACCAGCACATTTCTATGCCGTCATGGTATAGACCCTTACATTCGCGGTTTTCGTCAGTCATATTTCAAACATTCTGACCTTGGGTATTTTGTAGACCTCCGGCCTATAGGTAGCACCGTCCACCTCTGGACAGCTTTCGTGGGGCTGGTAATTATCCAGCAGTCCATACGGCTACTCTCAGCCGACTTCACCGAGCTTCTGACAGGTCAGTTTTCACTTGCACCCGCCAGTCGGAGTATTAAGGGGGCGTTTCAGGGCGTTATCCCATCATTCCACCTCTTGGATTGTTAGTTCTCCTAACATCTGAAATTTTCGTTCTTTTGTTAGTGCCTGATTTTGTCCTTCAACCACGAAGGCTTTGTTCAGGAACGAGTCGCACTGATGTCCATGTCGTATCCGGCACGGACTGCTTTTTTCTGTTCCTCGATCTTGCTGCGGTC
>OKWR01001183.1_pt1 | contig 18908 bp, 20 predicted proteins | sample 1607101 | NCBI WGS metagenome assembly OKWR01 (sample SAMN04414076, study PRJEB24778) | human gut metagenome | material: faecal | host: Homo sapiens
TGACGGTTTGCCGTATGCGGCATATCACGCCCATACTGAATACGTCTTCGGCCTTAACGGTGGTTTTTGCGCTGTCCTTCTGCGTGGTAAGGAATACGAAGGAGTCCTTTTCTTCGGCCGCGCGGACGGCACGGCGGCTTTCCTCCCGCGCTATGTCAAAATGCAAAAGCTCACCCGGCAGCATTACCAGCCCTCTCAGTGGTACGCCGGGCAGCTTCATTTCCCTATCAAGTGTAAAGCTTTCCAAATTCGTGTGTTCCTCTTTCTCGGCGGAGTACGCATCCGCCTGTATACATGATTATACATATAAATGCGGCAGGATACAACAAAAACAATGCGCCGGGCGATATGTCATCGTCCGGCGCATTTATGCATAGCTTTTCAGCTTACTGCTTATTTGTTGGCAAGGTATTCGTCTATGGCCTTGGCAGCGGTTTTGCCTGCGCCCATGGCGGATATGACGGTAGCCGCACCGGTAACGGCATCGCCGCCGGCATACACGGCGTCACGGCTGGTCTTGCCGGTGGCTTCCTCAACGATTATGCCGCCCTTGCGGTTGACCTCAAGGCCCTTGGTGGTGGACTTGATGAGGGGGTTGGGGGAGGTGCCCAGCGCCATTATGACGCAGTCTACATCTATATCATATTCGCTGCCATCCACGGGTATGGGACGGCGGCGGCCGGAAGCATCAGGTTCGCCAAGTTCCATCTTCTGGCAGTTCATGGCGCATACGCTGAACTTGTCATCGCCCTTTATGGAAAGGGGAGTGGTCAGCAGGCAGAATTCAATGCCTTCTTCCTTTGCATGCTCAACTTCTTCACGCCTGGCGGGCAGCTCGCTCTCGCTGCGGCGATATACTATCTTGACCTCGGCGCCGAGCCTTCTTGCGCAGCGCGCGGCATCCATGGCAACGTTGCCGCCGCCAACTACCGCAACGTGCTTGCCGTGCATGATGGGAGTGTCGCTGTCTTCACGATAAGCCTTCATCAGGTTTATGCGGGTAAGGAACTCGTTGGCGGAATATACGCCCTTCAGGTTTTCGCCGGGGATGTTCATAAACATGGGCAGACCTGCGCCGGAGCCGATGAACACGGCCTCGTAGCCCATGTCGAACAGCTCGTCTATGGTCAGGGTCTTGCCTATTACCATGTTAGTCTCTACGTCCACGCCAAGTGCGCTCAGGTTGTCTATTTCCTTCTGAACTATGGCCTTGGGAAGACGGAATTCCGGTATGCCGTATACCAGCACGCCGCCGGCGGTGTGCAGCGCTTCAAATACACTGACCTTGTAGCCTTTGCGCGCCAGATCGCCCGCGCAGGTGAGGCCGGAAGGGCCGCTGCCGACTATGGCAACCTTGTGACCGTTGGAGGCGGGAATATCGCTGGGGGTGGTGGAATGGGCGTTATGCCAATCGGCAACAAAGCGCTCCAGACGGCCTATGCCGACGGGTTCGCCCTTTATGCCGCGCACGCACTTGGATTCGCACTGGGTTTCCTGCGGGCAAACACGGCCGCAAACCGCGGGCAGGCTGGAATCGCGGGAAATCACCTGGTATGCGCCTTCAAAGTCCATTTCGCGTATCTTTGCGATGAATTCGGGAATGTGTATGTTTACCGGGCAGCCGTTTACGCAGGGCATATTCTTGCAGTTAAGGCAGCGGGAGGCCTCGTCAAGGGCTATCTCCTCGGTGTAGCCAAGGGCAACTTCTTTGAAATTATGGTTGCGAACGTCCGGCTCCTGGGAGGGCATGGGGTTCTTCTTGGGGTTCATGTTAGGCATTTTATTTTACCTCCTGCTTAAAGAGATTGCATACATGCTCATGCGCCGCGCGCTCGAACTCCTTATAGGTGGTTCCGCGGGACATGGCCTCGTCGAAGTCAACTTCATAGCCGTTGAAGTCGGGGCCGTCAACGCAGGCAAACTTGGTTATGCTTTCGCCGTCGCGGTGCAGCGTCAGGCGGCAGCCGCCGCACATGCCGGTACCGTCTACCATGATGGGGTTCATGGATACCGTGCAGGGGATGCCGGTGGGCTGAGTGGCCTTGACCACGAATTTCATCATTATCAAGGGACCGATGGTTATGACTTCGTCAAACTTCTCGCCCTCGGCAAACATTTCGTTAAGCGGTACGCACACGTTGCCGTGGCGGCCGTAGGAACCATCGTCGGTCATGAGGAACATCCTGTCGGATACGGCGCGGAAATCATCCTCAAGTATTACTATATCCTTGGAGCGGAAGCCGATTATGCTGGTGACGTTGCAGCCCATCTCGTGCAGCTTCTGCGCTATGGGCAGGGCGATTGCGCAGCCAACGCCGCCGCCGACTATGCAAACCTTCTTAAGGCCGTCCAGCTTTGTGGCGGTGCCAAGGGGGCCGACGAAGTCATGTATGCTGTCGCCCACGTTAAGGTGATTCAGCTTTTCGGTTGTTGCGCCGACTATCTGGAATATTATCCTTACGGTGCCGTTCTGGCGGTCGTAACCCGCAACGGTGAGCGGTATACGTTCGCCGTCGGCATCAACGCGCAGTATTATAAACTGGCCCGCCTCAGCCTTGGCCGCTACATACGGAGCTTTGATGTCCATAAGAGTAACCGTCGGGTTCAGGTTTTGCTTGTTAACAATTTGGTACATGTCCCTTTTCTCCTTATTTTGTTGTGCGCAGGCGCATGTGCAGCCCGCGCGGAAGCCATAATTACCATCGTTAATGATAACGCAGTATCGACACAAAATCAAGCCTTATAGGGGCATAAGTTTTGGAATATATAGAATAAATGCGTAATTGGGCGAATAAGCACAAAGCCCCTTCCGCAGGGGGCGGAGGGGGCTTTGCTTAGAGAGAATATGGATTAAAAGTCAACCTCGGTATCATAGTAGCAGGGCTGAATACAAATCAGAAATCAACTTCGGTGTCGTAGTAGCAGCACTTGAGAAGCTTTTCCATTTCTTCCTGGGTGGGAATACGGGGATTGGAGCCGGTGCAAGCGTCGCCAATGGCGTTCTTGGCTATCTCAGGCAGCCTCTCGAGAAATACGTTCTCGGGGACGAAGCCCTGTTCGGTGGGATAGCTGTCCGCGCCGTAGTTCTTTATGCAGTGCGGGATATTGAGCGCATCGTTCATGCCACGCAGGTACTTGATGAGCAGGGCGACCTTTTCATCGTCGTTGCTGCCGCCAAGGCCCATATAATCCGCTATTACGCCGTAACGCTTCTTAGCTTCTTCATTCTTGGCATTGAAGGCGATGACCTTGGGCAGGTACATTGCGTTGGCCGCGCCATGGATGATGTGCGCACCGTAATCGGCAAAGGCAGCGCCGGTCTTATGCGCCATGGAGTGGACTATGCCGAGCAGGGCATTGGAGAAGGCCATACCGGCAAGGCACTGGGCATTATGCATGGTGTCGCGCTTTGCCATATCACCATTGTAGGAATCTACCAGATCGTTTTCAATCATCTTTATGGCGAATATTGCCAGAGGATCGGTATAATCGCAATGCGCGGTGGAAACATAGGCTTCGATAGCGTGGGTCATGGCGTCCATACCGGTGTGGGCAACCAGCTTCTTGGGCATGGTCTCGGCCAGATCGGGGTCAACTATTGCCACGTCAGGGGTGATCTCGAAGTCCGCTATGGGGTACTTGATGCCCTTGGAGTAATCGGTAATGATGGAGAACGCGGTTACCTCGGTAGCGGTGCCGGAGGTGGAGGAAATGGCGCAGAAGTGAGCCTTTTTACGCAGCTTGGGCAGGCCGAACACCTTGCACATATCCTTGAAGGTTACCTCGGGGTATTCATACTTTATCCACATGGCCTTGGCCGCATCTATCGGCGAGCCGCCGCCCATGGCAATTATCCAATCAGGCTGGAACTTGAGCATGGCATCGGCGCCGCGCATAACGGTCTCAACGGAGGGATCGGGCTCGATACCTTCAAAAAGTTCAACTTCCATGCCAGCTTCCTTCAGATAAGAAACAGCTCTGTCGAGGAATCCGAATTTCTTCATGCTGCCGCCGCCAACGCAAATCATTGCGCGCTTGCCTTCAAATGTTTTCAGCGCCTCAAGGGATCCTTTTCCGTGGTAAAGATCACGGGGTAGAGTAAAACGTGCCATAGTCAAAATCCTTTCCTGACTTGTTTCAGTCATGTTTGATGATGCTATTATAATACATTCATATCGATAAAGGAAATACGATATGCCGATAACGATATAACAATATCGATATAGCTAAATCAATTAATGAATTCGCCGTTCATCTTGACTGTTGACTGACCCGGCTGGTTTTGCTACTTATCTACATATAAACCATTAAATTTCCAGAAAACCACTATATATTTCCTTTTGTTTGTGCTATTATATTAACATAGCACAGTTTAATAGACTCTGAGGCAGGCATACTTTTGGTAAAAATGTATGCTGGGCTGTCATTTCCTGCTTTGGAGTGAACTGTGTCACGACAGAGACGGCTACGTTTTTTGGTGCGTAGCTATGACTACGCACTTTGCACTTTTTTATAGAAGGAGAGGAACCTATGAAGAAGAAAATCATACTTTTTTTGGCGTCAACTGTTATTGCCGTGTCTTTAGCCGGCTGTAAAAGTGGCGATTACAATGAGGCGATCAAATTGCAGGAAGCTGGAGATTATCAAGCTGCTTTAGAGTTGTACGAAAACATTGAAGATTATGAAAATTATAAAGATACTGCCGAACGTGTAGATGTTTGTAAGGCGATGATAGAAGCTATTAACGCTTTTGATTCCGCCAGAAGTTCTGCCGAACAAAAAAAACAGTGACTTAGACACTGTTATTTCCGAAGCAGAAGCACTTGTTGCAGAGGGTAAGCCAGCTTTGGATGAAACGCTTATTCCTACACTGGAGACTGCTATTTCTGAAGCAAAATCGGCTAAACAACCCATCATGGAAATGCCTGCAACTGAGGACGAGATAATAGCTGCAACACAACAGTTAGATTCCCTTGATTATAGCAGTGCTTTATCAAATCTTTCTGAGAAGAAATCTGCACTTGAAAAAAGTGTCAAGCAGTATGCGCTAGTTGATGCTCCTACCGAAGCATATGTTATTGAGTGCTTGAAGAAAGTTGAAAATATTGTTGATATTTCTGCCGTTACAGAGGATAACGATCCGAATGGCAATTTGAATAAAGCAGGTGGCTATACTGCTCAAGGTTATTTTTCAAGTGATTTAGTGAATCAGAGTGAAGTATATGGTGCCTCTCTTATCGAAAAAGGAACCGATGCCGGTGGGAGCATAGAGGTCTATGCCAATGTAGAGGACGCTACCGCCCGCAATGAGTACCTTGCCAGTTTTGACGGGGGTATTTTTGCATCAGGTTCTCATACCGTGGTAGGCACTGCATTGGTGCGTACCTCTGATGAACTGCCCGCTTCTCAACAGCAAACTTTAGAAGCAAACATCATTACTGCTCTCACAGAAATAGTCGAATAATAAAGGAGGACAATTTGCATGGGTATATTTGGTTCAAAGAGTGATAAAAAGAAAATCTCTCTGTTAGAACAGGAAAATAAGCAAAATCGCAAGCGTATTAAACAGCTTGAAAATCTTTGTAAGGAAAAGGATTCATTTTTTATGGAACTAATGGCAGACGGGCTGAGGCATGGCAGTTCGCTTGCGGCAAAACATATGTCTGACAGGAAAAAATACAAACAGGGCAAGTAATAAATTAAAGGCAGTCACCCTACAAGGTGGCTGCTTTTGATTTATTTGGCATTCTTACTCTCCATAGCGCTTACTCCAACAATCAATAAAAGGGCGGGGGAGAAGCCCGCCCTTCGTGTGTAAAATTTGGCTGATTATTTATTTTCCGAAGCCAGGGGCAGTATCGTTTCCCTAAAGAAACTGCCCGCTGTTTCGGGGGACACGCCGTATTCCGTATCGTTAACCGTTACGGAAACGCCATTTTGGCAGCAGCCGGTGCAGAACCGTCCGGCAAGATTTATCTTGTCGTGCAGATTGTATTCCTCGATGAGCTGCTTAAAGCTCATCATAACGTTATAGGAGCCGTGCAGATGGCAGGACGTGCCTATGCAGACCTTTACCTCTACCATTTACTCCTCCTCCTTATGATTGTAATGCACATGCAGCAGCTCGTGTACACGGCCCTTTAGCACGCCGTCGTACAGGCTTAGCATCAGCGGGTTTTCTTCGCTGCGCTTTATGCTCAGCATCTTGTCCGCGCTGTAAAGCGCCTTGCCGCGCACTTCCTTGGTGGCATTGGTGCCGAAGGGCTGTCCGCCACCGGCTACGCAGCCGCCCGGGCAGGCCATGACTTCTATGAAGTCGAAATGCTCGCCGTTCTTTAGCGCCTGAATAACCTTTTCCGCGTTCTTAAGGCCGCTCACTATGGCAATGTGAACTTCCTTATCTCCATAAGGAATGGTGGTTTCCTTAACGCCCTTCATGCCGCGCACGTCGTTGAAGGCAATGGACATGAGCGCCTTATTGCTCTTGTCGGTGGAAAGGCGGCGGAGAACGGCCTCGGTAACGCCGCCGGTAACGCCGAATATGACGCCCGCGCCGGTGCAGGTGCTGAACACGGAATCGACCGCTTCGGGCTCCAACTCTTCAAATACTATGCCGGCCTTGTGTATCATCTGTATAAGTTCCTGCGTGGTGATGACGTAATCGGTTTCGGGTACGCCATCGTGCATGAACTCCTCGCGTGCGCACTCGAACTTCTTCGCCGTGCAGGGCATGACGGCTACGCATACCACGCGCCTTGATGACGTGGCATACTTGGCCTTTATGACAGAGGAGAACATCTGCATGGGGGACTTGCAGGTGGAGATGTTCTTCATCAGCTCCGGATGGTTCTTTTCGCAATACTGTATCCATGCCGGGCAGCAGCTTGTGATAAGGGGCAGGTTTTCGCCCGCCTCTATGCGCTGAAGGAACTCGTTGGATTCTTCAAGCACGGTAAGGTCGGCGCCGGTGGCGGTATCGTACACCTCGTCGAAGCCGAGGCGGCGCAGCGCGGCGGTGATGCGGCCCATGGAGTTTTCGTTTTCGGGTAGGCCGAATTCTTTAGCCATGGCGACGCGCACCGCGGGAGCGACCTGAGCCACAACCTTGGTGTTCTTGTCGTTAAGTTCGGGCCATACGCGGCCGGTATCCTTGCGGATGACTATTGCGCCGGTGGGGCAAACGGCGGCGCACTGGCCGCAGCCCACGCAGGGGGAATTGGCAATGGGTTCGTTGAACGCGGGACCTATGACCATTTTGGAACCGCGGTTCACGAAGTCTATCGCGCCAACGTTCTGGATTTCGTTGCACATGCGCACGCAGTCGCCGCACAGTATGCACTTGTGAGCGTCGCGAATTATGCTCAGGCTTGAAGTGTCAAGCTCGGGTTCGGGCTTGAGATTCTTGAAGCGTATGCTTTCCAGCCCGAACAGGGAGGCAAGCTCCTGCAGGCGGCATTTGCCATTCTTCTGGCAGGTGGTGCAGTCGCGGCAATGGTTGGCCAGCAGCAGCTCCAGTATCATCTTGCGGTGCTTATGCAGCCTTTCGGTGTTGGTATATATCTCCATGCCGGCCTTGGGCACGGTGGAGCAGGCGGCTTCCATGCCGCCGTGGCTGTTTTCTACCATGCACATGCGGCATGCGCCGTATACGGAAAGCTCGCTGTGGTAGCAGAAGGTGGGCAGCTCTATGCCTGCCTTGCGTATAACCTCCAGCAGGTTCTTCTCGCCGTTTATCTCAACGGGATTGCCGTCTATGAGCATGTATTCCTTGTTTTCCATTTTGCTCAGTCCTCCTTAATGGCGTGGAATGCGCAGGTGGATACGCACGCGCCGCACTTTATGCACTTCTTCTCGTCAATGACGAAGGGGGATTTAATCTGGCCGGATATGGCGCCCACGGGGCAGCCCTTGGCGCAGCGGGAGCAGCCGCGGCAAAGCTCCGGATCGATATGTATGCGCTTGAGTCTGGGGCATGCGCCTGCCGGGCAGCGTTTATCGTAAATGTGCGCCTCGTACTCATCGCGGAAATACTTTATGGTGCTCATTACGGGGCTGGGTGCGGTTTTGCCCAGTCCGCACAGCGCGGCCGCGGAAATGGTGTCCGCCAGATCCTCCAGCAGTTCTATGTCGCCGTCCTGACCTTTGCCGGCAACTATGCGCTCCAGCACCTCCAGCATGCGCTTGGTGCCTTCGCGGCAGGGCACGCACTTGCCGCAGGATTCGTTCTGCGTAAAGCTCATGAAGAAGCGCGCAACCTCAACCATGCAGGTCTTGCTGTCCATAACCACCAGACCGCCGGAGCCTATCATCGCGCCGACCTTCTTGAGAGAGTCGAAATCAAGAGGTATCTTGAGGTGCTCGGTGGTGAGGCAGCCGCCGCTCGGGCCGCCTATCTGCACGGCCTTGAATTCCGATCCGCCGCGCATGCCGCCGCCAACGCCGTATATAACCTCTTCAAGTGTGGTACCCATGGGAACCTCTATAAGGCCGGTGTTCTCAATGTTGCCGGTAAGGGCGAAGGCCTTTGTGCCGGGGCTGTTTTCGGGGCCTATAGTCTTATACCAATCGGCGCCGTTGGTGATTATAAGGGGAACGTTAGCAAACGTTTCAACGTTGTTCAGCACGGTAGGCTCATTGAAAAGGCCATGCTCAACCGTGCGCGGGGGCTTTACGCGCGGGAAGCCGCGTTTGCCTTCTATTGAGGCGGTAAGCGCGCTGCCTTCGCCGCAAACGAATGCGCCGGCGCCCTTGTTTATATGCATATGAAAATCAAAGCCGCTGCCGAGTATGTTTTCACCCAGCAGACCCATTTCCTCGGCCTGAGCTATGGCGTTCTTCAGCCTTTCAACGGCCATGGGATATTCCGCACGGACGTATATGTAGCCGTCATGCGCGCCGCAGGCACGGCCGGCAATCATCATGCCTTCCAGCATCCTGTGCGGATCGCCTTCCATAACGGAGCAATCCATGAACGCGCCGGGGTCGCCTTCGTCGCCGTTGCAGACGATGTACTTTATCGGGGACTTCTGCCGGGCGACCTGGCTCCATTTACGGCCGGTGGGGAATCCTCCGCCGCCGCGTCCGCGCAGATTGGAATCGGATATGGTCTTTACTATATCGTCAGGACCCATTTCAAACAGCGCCTTTTCAAACGCGGTATAACCGCCCACGGCTATGTATTCCTATATGACCGCAGTGCTCAAGCATTATGCGGGTCTGCTTCTGATAATAGGGAATATCGGACTGCTTTTTGCGCACTATGCCGCCCTTCTGGAAGGCAAGGCGGGCGATATGTTCACCGTTGAGCACGGTCTTTTCGATTATCTCCTCGCAGTCAGAAACCTGCACCTTCATGTACAGGAAGCCTTCAGGCTCTATTGTAACAAGGGGACCCATTTCGCAAAGGCCCTGGCAGCCGGTCTTTTTAACGCTGATGCCGTTTTCCTCGTTTTCCTTTTTCAGTTCAACCAGGCAGGGCAGACCTTTCTGCTCAAGCAGGCGCTTAAACTCGGCATATACCTTAAGCGAACCGGAAGCTATGCAGCCGGTACCTGCGCAAACCAGTATCTTATGCTGTTGCGCGGTAAGATACTTTGCGTATTCCTTGCGGATATCTATAAGTTCCTGACGTGATTTAAGCATTCTCGTTCTCCTTCTCCCTCAGGTCGCTTATCAGCTTGGCTGCCGCGTCGGGCGTCATTGTGGGATAAACGTTTTCGTTTATCATAATAACGGGGGCAAGTCCGCACGCGCCAAGGCAATGCACGGTATCCAGCGTGAAAAGAAGGTCCTCGGTAGTCTTTTTCCCCTCCGCAAGCTTAAGCTCTTCACGCAGACGGTTAAGTATGGGCATGGAGCCGCGTACATGGCAGGCCGTACCGTCGCAGCACTTTATAACGTACTTTCCCTTGGGTTCCAGGGAGAAGTTTTCGTAAAACGTGGCCACGGAATAGATACTTGCGCTCGGCATACCAAGGCGCTTTGCAAGATGGGTGAATATTTCGCGGGGCAAATAGTGATAATGCTCCTGAATATCCTGCAAAATCGCAATCGTCGCGCTTTGCTTTGCACCATGATCGTCTATTATGCGATCGACCACGGTGAAGTCGAATTGGGTTTGCATGGTTTTGTAGATCCTCCTGAATATACTTGCTTTTTATAAGCAAAACTTAAAAATAACTCACATTTATCTTTTTACCCATCTTTTCAAGGCATTTTGCAAGCTCCTTAACAAGCTGCATCTTTATGGTGAAATTGATGGGCAAATCCGTGTTCTGGTGCGCCGGGTTAACGGCCTTCCCAACGAAGAAGTTTATATCCGTCGCATCTTCAAACAGCATCCTTGCTATTCTGCTGGCGCCGTCCTTTTTGTAGCTCCATTTTTCAAAGGACGTATTGTCCGCCAGGTAGTTTATCGCGTATTCAAGCACCCTGTTTATGGTCACCACGCCTTCCGTAACAAGGTCCACGCCTTCTATTTCCGCCGTGGGCGGAATGGTGGGGTCGTAGAAGTCAAGGTTCGGCCTCAGCGGCTTTTTCAAATATTCTGCGGCAATGGTGCTTGTGGTTCCGCCGCATACTATGTGCTTGCCCTCCTTTGCGAAGAACAAAGACATCATCTTGTTGCAGTCGTCCCTGTTGGACGGCGGGCCTATTATAAGGCTCACGGGTTCGCGGCGGCGTATTCTTATCGTGCATACGGTCGCATCGTCGCCGGGCTTACCCTCGTAAAGGCGGTTGGTTTCGCCTATCAGTATGGTTGAAAGGGTCTTGGCCGTGTACCCAACGTTCCAGAAGGCGGTAATATAGTCAATTATATCTTCGCGTTTCCAGCCAAAGTTGTAGCTTAGGCCAATGCCGGCATGCTCAACACCATCGGTAAAGGCGAGAAATGTGTCGTGCTCCTGCACGTCTATTTCGGCCTTTATGACCTTTTTGTCCCCTATGTAGCTTTCACGGAAAGGGATATCCACGCTTTTGCCGTCGCGCAGCATTATAACGCGCGGATTATCGTACTGTATTATTTCTACCCTGCGGTTGTTGGCAATGCGCACTATTGTGAATGTTGAGTACGCAATTTGCCTTATCGAACACACTGGCAGCGTTTCCACCAGCGTTTCAACGGCGTCCTCAAGCTTCAGCCCGGCTGCGAGCATGGTTGAAAGTATCTTTGAAGTAAGGGTGGAAAGTATGCTTGCCTTAACGCCGCTGCCAAGCCCGTCCGCAAGCACAACTATGGTTGAATCGCCGTCCTCAGGCTCAACTATTTCCACATGGTCGCCGCAAAGCTGTTCGCCCGTATGGTTGATGCTAAGGTACCCAATGTCCGCGCAAAGGTTATTAGCTGTCTTCATTTGCTATGGACTCCTTAAGCTTGGTAAGGGCAATCTTTGTTTCGGCGGCCGTTTCGCCAAGCAGTGAGGCTATCTCCTGCACTATGCGCATCTGCTTGTCCACTACCTTGTCCGCTGTTTCTATGGTTTGGCGGCTCAGCTCTTCCTTGCTCTTGCGCTCGCTTTCCTCGTCCGTAACGTCGCGGAGAATGCCAATCATGTTGCCGGACTTTTTATCGTTTACTATCGTCAGCTCAAGGTATATGTCATATTCTGCATAATAGTCCCGCTTGTTCACTATGCGCTTGCCGTACTGGGCGGCGTTTATGAAGTCTATGGGGTCTATAAGCCTTATCAGCGGCTCGCCCATAACGTCTGAACGGGAACGCACATGCAGCATGCGCATTGCGGCGCGGTTAAGCTGCTGTATCTCGTATGAATCGTTTACCACTATTATGCCGTTTGGCGTATTGTCCAAAATATTGTCGGCAAAGCGCTCGGACTTTTCCATAAGGTAGGGGAGACACATGTTTATTTCCGCCTTGCCCTGGTATATGGCCTCCGCTTTGTCGCGGCAGGTATTGTATCCGCAGGTGCCGCAGTTAAGCTCGTCCGCCGGGCTAACCTTGCCCATTTTGCGCAGTATCTCCATCAGCTCGGTATGGCTTGGCTTGACCTTATGCAAAAATGCGGGGCGGTATTCGTTGGTAAGCTGCGATACCTCGGGCTGCTCAACATTGAAGTCCTCCTTGCCGGCATAGCTTGAAACCGCCTGATAATCGCGCACGGAGGATGGATGTTTCCTGCGCATTATCGGCCCGCGCACGCAGCTTCCCGCACAGGCTGACATTTCTATGAAGCAATGCTCTATCCCGCCGCGGCGGATATCCTCAAGCGCGGGAATAACGTTGTCCAGCCCGTCTATCGTATAATAATCGTAGAGCGGGTTTTTGTATGTCATTGTGTTAAGTACGCCGCCGCTTGTGGGGAAAAGCCTTGCGCGGCTTTTTTCGTCGTGATCGCGCATGCTTTCAAGCACAATGCCTTTTTTGGCGAACATTGCGGCTATTTCTTCGAATGTGAGCGCGGCGTCAACGCCAACGCGCGCGGCTTCGTCCTTCTTTGAAAGGCATGGGCCTATAAAGACGGTTTTTGCGTCGCTGTGGCGGCGCTTTATGTCCGTGCAGTGCGCCTGCATCGGCGTCATCACCGGCGCAAGGCATTCGGTTATTTCAGGATAATATTTTTCTATAAGCGTATTAACGGTTGGGCAGCAGGAGGTTATAACAACGCTCTGCACGCCTTCCCGGGATATGCGTTCATATTCGCGCTTAACGAACGTTGCGCCTATGGCAGTCTCCTCCGCATCCGCAAAGCCGAGCTGCTTAAGCCCCGCCCGTATGGAGGCGATGCCTATGCCGTTGAAATACGCAGTGAAGGACGGCGCAACGCTTGCATATACCGGCGCGCCGGAGCCGAGCAAAACGCTCACAATCTCCGTTTCGTCCGCTATCTGCTTTGCATTCTGCGGGCAGACAACGTAGCACTCGCCGCACAGTATGCATTCATCGCTTATAACGTTGGCCTGATTACCGGAAAAGCGAATTGACTTTACCGGGCAATAGCGAATGCACTTATGGCAGTTCCTGCAATTTGATTTTTTGAAGGTGATGTATTCCATCGCATCTCCTTAAACGCGGCTTATGCGCCGAGCCTGGGCAGAACTTCATTATTGAAAAATGAAGCGGTGGTTTCCGGAGTTACCGAGAAACGTTGGCCGTCTATCATTACGTTTACGCCGCTTTGGCATTGGCCTATGCAAAACGTGCCGGCAAGCTCAATTCTGTCCATAAGTCCTTTTTCGCTTACAAGGGCTTGAAGCTGCTCTACCACTTGGCGTGAGCCTTTTATGTGGCACGAGCTGCCTATGCAGATAGTGATCTTCATTGCTCAGTTCTCCTTCTCGAATATTCATTATTGATTTATCAGCCCGTTCAGTATGCTGCGTTCCCGCTCGTTTGCGCCGCCGATGCGCGCTGCTGCGCATATTGGCACAAAACGGAGCACTGTTCGCTCAAGTGCGGGATCGTTTGCGCTGAACGTACTGAGATATAATTGAGACAGCGCAAGCTGTTCATTATCTTCAAGTGTAAGCTGAACAAAGGTATCTGCAGCGTCAAACAGGGAATTGCCGCGCGCGGCGTTTGCCCAGTTCAGTATGCAATAGCTGCCGTCCTGATTCATTATTATGTCCTGCGGCATGAGTGCGCCATGGCACGTGGCCTGACCGCCGGGCAGCGAATCAAGCGCTGCGCAAAGGGATATGCGCTGCTCCTTATCCTGTATGCCTTCGCATATGGCGCGTTTCAGCTTATCGGTAAGGCAGGGGAGAAGCGGCGCGTCCGCCGCGGCAATGGCACGCTGTATCTTAACAAGCTGCGCCATATAGTCACTGACTTTAGCAGGCGTGGCTTCCATAAGCTGGCTTAATGCCTTGCCGCGTGCATATTCATAGCGGATAGCCCAGCCTTCCTCGGAAAGGAACACCTCCTGCACCTTCGGCACGCACAGATTGGCGGCTTCAAGCTGGGTTTGGTTGAAAGCCTCTTTCATAACGTCCAATTTGGTGTATGGGCGGCAGAATACCTTGATTACGGAATCCCCGTCTTTATATACGGTTTTTCCAGTGCTTACGGCTATTATCCTGTCCGCTGTTATGCTCATCGGTCGCTTGAAAGTCTCCTTGTAATGGTCTAAGTAAGGCTGAACGAAAGCCGTGTTAAGGCATCTTAATCATAAAGCCTACTTATATAATAACAGAGAAAGTGTGTTCTGTAAACAGCAACAATTTGTTAAGCGTGATTTATGTCAATCGTTGGCCAATTTCATCAAGCGTTTTACCTTCATCAGCTCATCTATAAAGGCCTTGTCCAATGCCGATAGTGCATAGCTGTTCTTATAAATAAGAATATCACGGCTGCGGATGCCCTCGGCCGAATAGGTGCACTGGCAAAGGCTGCGCGCCTTGAGTGCGGCTGCGCTCATGGGGGAGGAGAGCATAAAGCCGCCTTGCACGGAAGAAAGCAGCGAAAGCGCCGCGGAGCAATCGGAAACGAATATATGCTGCGCTGTGTCGAAATCAATATCGTTCTTGCGGGCAATGCTCAGCTGCAAGGAAGGCGCATTCGCGTCCGCAACGGCTATTTCGGTATATCGGGCAAGCTCCTCGCGCGTAAGCTGTGTGCTTTTTGCAAGCGGGTGAGAGGTGGCCATGAGTATCACGGGATCAAATTCGCATATTATTTCAAAGCGGAGATCTTTTTCAACAAGCAGCGTTTTGTAGCCCTGCTCCTGCGTGCGGCGGCAGCGCAGTATACCAAGGTTATAGCCGGAATCGATAACGTTTGTTATGGTGCGGTTGGGCGTGGATTCGGCGAATATCACTTCCGCGCGAATCTTAGGGTCAAGCGTTTTGCAGAAGCTGCCGAAGGCGGATTCTATATATCCAGCACCGGGTGCGGAAAGCGAAAACTGCGGTATCTTTTCAACCCCGCTTTTATACATTGCTTCCATTGCATCCACCTGCGAAAGTATCTTGCGCGCGTAGCCCAAAAATTCCTCGCCCTGCGGGGTAGGGAATATGCCCTTGGGCGTGCGGCGGAATATGGTTATGCCAAGCCCGCTTTCAAGCTCCTTTATGGCGCGGCTTAAATTGGGCTGTGCGGTAAAGAGCATCTCCGCCGCCTTGGTCATGGAATTGGTCTCCGCCACTATAACGGCGTATTTAAGGTGCAAAAGATTCATCGCTGCGGCCTCCTTTATTCATTGGCGCTTTCTCCCAGGTGGCGCGAAAGTATGGCCAGGGAGGAAGCAAGGTTCTCGTTTTCTATCAGCACGCCTTCCGGCTTCTTCAGTATTGCCGGGGCAAAGTTCCATATGGCCTTTATGCCTGAGAATACAAGCTTATCGCATATGATTTGCGCATAGGCGACCGGCACGGCAATTATGCCAAGGCTTGCGTTTTCCTCTTTGCATACGCGCTCAAGCTCGCTTACGGAATATATCGGCTTTCCGTTTATGTATGAACCCATAAGGCGCGAATCCGTATCGAACGCGGCAACTATCTTCAGCCCGTAATCGGAGAAGCCGGAATAGGACAGCAACGCCTTGCCGATGTTGCCCACGCCAACGAGCACGGCCTTGGTATCGCTTTTGCAGCAAAGGCAATCCCGTATCTGGGCAATGAGCTCTTCCACAACGTAGCCGGTTCTGGGCCGCCCTGTGCCGCTGACAACGCCAAGGTCTTTCCTGACCTGGACATCGTTTATGCCGAAATACGCGGCTATTGCCGTTGCGGATATGTTTTTGCGCTCCTCCCTTATGGAGGTAAGATAATGAAGGTACACAGGCAGCCGCCTAAGCGTCGGGAGCGATATTTCTCGTGCTTGCATCGTTTTCCTCACTTACGTTTTAATGCAGGGAGTATTCTAACATATAGCTGCCAATAAATCAAATTTTATCGATAAAATGAAGCATAAAAGACTGCAGGTGTTTATTGGAAAAGCAGGAATAAATAAGCAAAATCCTCCGCACAGCCTAATCTATACGCAGGATTTTGCTGTTGATATTTGGTTAGTCGCTGCCTAAAATATGTTTTTTCATTCAGCCGTCCTGGGCTTGGGTGCATTGGCGATCAGCTTTTTGCGCGCCATCATGTAATATATGGCGAAGGCTATGGCCGTAAGCACCCATGAGATTGGGTAGCTGAGGGACACGGTAAACATGCTGTTATGCAGAGGCACAACCGTGTATATCCATGCAACGCGGAATACGCATATGCCCGTGGCGGTGATAATGGTTGGGATGAGCGTATCGCCCATGCCGCGCAGCGCGCCGCTTATTATCTCTATTGGCACAAACATCCAATAGAACGGCGCAAAGTACCATAATAGCTGCATTGACATTGCAAGCACAGTATCGTCGCTTGTAAACAGGCCGAACAGCGGCCAGCCGAAAAGCAGCAGCGCCCCGCCGAACACTATCGATATGCATACGCCTATCAATAGGCTCAGCTTAAGGCTCTTTTGAATTCTATCCAACCTGCCCGCGCCGTAGTTCTGGCCAACGAACGTCATGCTGGCTATGCCGAGCGCGCCGAGTATCATCCAGTTTATGCCGTCCACCTTGCCGAGCACGACCCAGGATGCCACCGTGTCCGTGCCGAAGCGGTTTACGGAGGCCTGGATAAGCATATTTGAAAGGGAGTACATTATGGACTGGAAGCCGGCCGGCAGGCCTATGCGTATTGTGCGGGAAAGTATGTCCCCTTCAAAGCGCATCTGCCTGAAGCGGAAACGGTATTCCATGCTTTCCGCGGAAAGCGACATGACCACCATAACGGCGCTTATGGCCTGGGCCAGTATGCTGGCTATGGCAACGCCGGCAATGCCCATCTTGAACACGAGCACGAACACAAGGTCCAGCACAACGTTTGAAAGGCATGCCACTATAAGGAAATACAGCGGGCGTTTTGAATCGCCCATTGCGCGCAGAATGGCGGAGCCGACGTTATACACCATGTTGGGCACCATGCCCATGAACATTATCCTGAGATACAGCGCAGAACCGGCAATGGTGTCCTCCGGTGTGTCCATAAGCCGGAGCATGAATTCAGTGCCGACAAGGCCAAGCACCATTATGAACGCGCCGCCGACCAAAGCAAACAGCATAGCCGTATGAAGTGCGCGATTCACGCCGTCGCGATCGTTTGCACCAAAATATTGGGATATTATTACTGTTGCGCCGCTTGATACGCCGGTGAAGAAGCCTATCAAAAGATTGAGTATGTTCGATGCGCTGCCGCCAACCGCCGCCAGCGCATCCGTGCCGACGAATTTGCCAACAACGATTGCGTCCACGGTGTTATAAAGCTGCTGAAACAGCGAACCTAACATTATCGGGAAGAAGAAAAGCAGCAACTGCTTCCAGATAACGCCCGTGACCATGCTGTTCTCGGATCGTATAGTGCGTTCCATATTCTCTCCTATATAAATAAAAATTTTATAGCCTAATAAACGGGCCCATCCCTGCGCGGCGCAGGATCAAGCCCATTTAGCTGAATATAACGCATAATTCAATTAAAGTCAAGGCATTTGGTGGCTATATCATGTCTATTGCGCGGAACTTTTTTTCCAGTGCAAATTCGGCGAAGCTGTTCACGGCCTGCTTAAGCTCCGCACGCTGCTTTTCTGGCAAAACCACGCGATTAATTTCGCTGTCTTTCATTATAAGCATCCTTCGCATGGCTTCAAGCGAAAGCGGGCTTATGTCCTGCGCTGATATGGCCCGCGCGCAGCTATCGCAAAGGGCCCCGCCGAAACGCGCGCTGAACGCCGCGCTGCTCTGGCGGCGAAGATCCTTTGAACAAAGCGCACATTCGGTTATGCTTGGCCTGTATCCAAGCGCCATAAGGCACTTGAGCGCAAAGCATATCGCCATGTCCGTTGGGTTCACTTCTGCATATGCAGTATACGCAAGGGCATAGCGGAGCAGCGTGAAAAGCGGCCTGTTTGCCGTTTCCTCGGCACCTGCGTTCACAATTGAAAGCATATAGCTTGCTGCGGCAAAGCGGTCTATATCCTCCCTGAGCGGATAATAGTGCTCGGATATTTCGGCGCTGTCCAGCGTAAGCTTATCATTTGCGCTGAACAGCACAAATTCGCCGGAAACGAACAGCTCGCTTGCACCCATAAGCGGGCTTTTTGCCCGGCGGCACCCACGCGCGGCGCAGGAAACAAGCCCCTGCTCATATGTGAACAGGGTAAGCATACGGTCGTTATCCTTGTAATCCGCATAGCGCGTAACTATGCCGTTCAGCTTTATGCTTGGCATGCATGCCTCCGGGTGCGGCTACGAAATAGCTACTCTTGTATTATTATACGATAAGGCATATATCAAAAACAATATACATAAAATTAAAATATACCTTGACAGATGAGGTATATCGAAGTATACTGTATCCCGCAACGGCGAGGTAAGGAGGCGAACGCATTGTCCATTGCATCGGATATAATTCGGGGCCATACGGATGCTATCATACTTGCGCGGCTCAGCGCGGGTGACAGCTACGGGTACGAGATAAATAAGGCCATTTTGCGCAAAACCAACGGCAGGTACGAGCTGAAGGAGGCTACGCTGTATACGGCGTTCAAGCGGCTGGAGGAATCCGGCAGCATAACGTCTTACTGGGGGAACGAGGCCACGGGCGCGCGCAGGCGGTATTACGCCATAACGGAACAGGGCAGGAAGAACTACGAGGCGCTGCTTGAGGAATGGAAGGACGCACGCGCCATGATAGACGAATTGACGAATAAGGAAGGGTATTAAAACTATGGAAAACGTAAACGAGTACAGGATAAGGCAGCATATTGAGCGGCTGTTCGCTACAGCGCCTACCACGGCACAGGCGTATAACATGCGCGAAGAAATGATAATGAACACGATAGAGCGCTACCATGACGGCATAGCTAAGGGCTATACACCGGATCAGGCGTATGCCGCGGCAATAGGCGGGAT
>OKWR01001195.1_pt1 | contig 18839 bp, 29 predicted proteins | sample 1607101 | NCBI WGS metagenome assembly OKWR01 (sample SAMN04414076, study PRJEB24778) | human gut metagenome | material: faecal | host: Homo sapiens
ACGCGCCGTCTGTTAAGCTTGACAAAAACACCGTCATACTCGGCTCGTCCGAGCAGCTTACATTCTCCGTTGCAAATTCGGCAGAGCTCGGTCTTATCGCCGGCAAGAAATACAATGTCCGTCTAATGAGGACCAAGGACGGTTTCGGAGTAAATGATTCGGGCTTCGGCGAAAGCGGGCTTAACTTCTCATCGATTTTAGGAGAGGGTACCGGCATTACTCTTGATGAAAACGGCTCGGGCAGCGCTTCCCAGTCCATTCACTCGGAGTTGATTACAGAACCCGGAGTTTACGCTTATGTTTTGATGGACGGCTGGTCTACAGTCGCCAGAGTGTTCTTTGAAGTGAAAAAAGCACCCGGAGATGTAAACGGAGACGGAGCAGCGGATATCCGCGATCTGATTCATCTGAAGAAGATGTATGCGGGAATAATCGAAAAAACCGACGCAGGCGATGTTAACGGCGACGGTAATCTCGATGCGACAGATTTGGCGGAGCTGAAGAAAATACTTCTTTTAAAATAATCGACAAAGGTCATTGCAGCACCGACCCCCGATGCGGATATCCGCATCGGGGGTCACTTTATATTGCCCTTTATGTTGTAAATTCGATGTGCGCAATCACAGCTTCTGTACATACCCTAGGGCTCCCGGTGTTTAGGGTAACTCCTCACGGTGTGAGGAGATGTCACGAAGTGACAGAGGAGAACTTAGACATTAGATTTTAGACGGTAGATATTAGATATACAAAATCACAGCTTCTGTACAAACCAACGGCTCCCTTGTGTAAAGGGAGCTGTCGAATAAAACGAGACTGGGGGATTGTTGGAAATTAAAGCTTATTTGTAAATTTAAGTTTTCTGCTTAATTTAATTTCGTAACAGCCCCTCCGTCAGCCATACGGCTGCCACCGTCTCGGCTGCCACCTCGGTCGGTGCTTCTGCTTCGCAGAGGTGTCCGCCGGACACCCGCACCCTTACACAGGGGAGGCATTTTTTGTACAAACCAACGGCTCCCTTGTGTAAAGGGAGTTGGCTCCGAAGGAGACTGAGGGATTGTCAGAATCTGATTATAATATTAAAGCTTTAGTTGCATACACCAAGACTACATCTCCTCTGTCAAAAGAGGCTGCGCTGTATACTGATGATTAATGTTTTTATAGAATTTCGCTTGAGTAATCTTATTCCCTGCCGAACAGGAAATTCAGTGATACATTCAATATTTTTGAAATTGCATCTATTTCAATATCCGTAACGGCTCGTTTCCCATTTTCAATTCTTGAAATAGAACCACGGCAGGTATATACTGCCTCCAATTCTAATTTTTCCGAAAGCTGTTTTTGGGTCAATCCTGCTTTTTCTCTGGCAGATTTTATTTGTGCGCCGATTATATTAATATTTTCCGTATCAATTATTCTGTTCATTTTTTCACCTTAATGTCTTGATTTTAGACATTTTTAGTGTATACTGAAAATCAAAGAATAATGTCCTACACATAGGACAAAGGAGAAATTAATATGACCGTGACATTTTTCGGGCATCGGAACACGCCCGACAGTGTGAAGCCACTGCTTAAAAAAGTCTTGCGCGAGCTTATCAATCAAGATGGGGCAAAAATGTTTTATATCGGCAACGAGGGAAGCTTTGATCGGATGGCGTATGATGTCCTGAAAGAGCTGAAAGAGGAGTATCCGTTTATAGATTATAAGGTGGTTTTGGCATATTTGGAGAGGCGGAAAAAGGATATAAAAAAATTCAGCCCATGGGAAACGGTTTTTCCCGATGAGCTGACAAAAACTCCGCCGCGCTTCGCTATAGCAAAGCGCAACCGTATAATGTTAAGGCTTGCCGATACCGCAGTCGTATATGTGGAGGGACCGGGCGGTGCGGCTGATTTCAAGCGGCTTGCCGAGGCTTGCGGTAAGAGGGTTATAAATCTTGCGCCGTGATGTGCAAGCCGTGATTATTCCACGTTTTTTAATATTATACCGAAAAGCTCGTCCGCACGGGTGGTATTCTCCGAAAGGTAGAGCCATCCGAAAAGACACTCAAGCCCCGTGGCGATATGATAATCGCCGTTTGAAGCGTTTTTCGGTGTGGACGAGGTATGGAAATTTCTGCCGCGCTTGAAAACGGAAATTTCCTTTTCGGTAAGCTCCGGCTCAATAACCGAATACGCCTTTGCCTGCGCGGCGGCGTTCACCATTGTGACAGAGAGCTTATGCAGCTCGCCCGACGGTCGGTTTACCTCCGCTAAGGCGGTTCTTACATACAGCCCGTAAACCGCGTCGCCCACAAAGGCGAGCACTGAGGGGCTTAAAAGATTGGGATTTTCTGTTTTCATCACATCACAAACTCAAATTCGATATCGTAAACGCTTACGGTGTCACCCTGCTTTATTCCCGCGTTTTCAAGCGCCGAAATAATTCCGCTTGAGCGCAAAACCCGCTCGAAATATTGCAGCGACTCATAGTCCTCGGGGTCGATAGTGTTCATAATTTCCATTATCCACTCGCAGTTTTCAACAAAGTAGACCCCGTCGCAGACGCGTATGGTAAAGTCGCGCTTTTTCTTGACCGTAAGGTCTTCAAGCGGCTTCGGCTCCGCTTCATATTTCTTTATGGGCGGCAGCTTTGCAAGCTCTGCCGCAACATAGTTTATAAGCTCGTCCGTACCCTCGGCAATAGCCGCCATTACGGGGAAGAACTTATACCCCTTTTCGGTAAAATAGTCCGATATTCGGCGAACCTCTTCGTCGTCGGTCAAATCGCACTTGTTGCCCACAATTATCTGCGGGCGGGCTTCAAGCTCGCTGCTGAAAACGGCAAGCTCGCGGTTTATTTTATTAAAATCGTCAATCGGGTCTCTGCCCTCGCTGCCCGATACGTCAATAACGTGCAAAAGCAGACGGCAGCGCTCAACATGGCGCAAAAATTCGTGGCCTAAGCCCACGCCTTCGCCCGCGCCCTCAATAAGTCCGGGAATATCCGCCATAACAAACGAGCTGCCCTCGCCCATACGCACAACGCCCAAAACGGGGGTAAGGGTTGTAAAGTGGTAATTCGCAATTTTCGGCTTTGCCTCGCTTACCACCGAAATGAGTGTGGACTTACCCACATTCGGGAAGCCTATAAGCCCCACGTCAGCCAAGAGCTTTAATTCCAGCGTTACGTCAAGCTCCTCGCCCGGGTTGCCCTTTTTAGCAAAGCGCGGCACCTGGCGCGTAGGCGTGGCAAAGTGCTGGTTGCCCCAGCCGCCGTTGCCGCCCTTAGCTATTACAACCGGCTCCGAATCGGATATATCGGCGATTATTCTGCCGCTTTCCGCGTCCTTAACAAGCGTGCCGACAGGTACGCTTATGATAAGGTCGGGCGCTTTTTTGCCCGAGCAGCGACCGCCGCCGCCCTTTTCGCCCGATTGCGCCGTGTATTTGCGCTTGTAGCGAAAGTCCGCAAGGGTAGAAAGGTTACTGTCAGCCTTGAAAATAATGTTTCCGCCCCTGCCGCCGTCGCCGCCGTCGGGTCCGCCCGCCGCAACGTACTTTTCCCTGTGAAAGGAAACCGCGCCGTCGCCGCCGTCGCCCGCCTTTAAATGAATTTTTGCTATATCTACAAACATATTACTTTGTTATTTCCTCTTCCGGCTCTACCTCGGTTTGCAGGTATGCCTCGTAAAGTCCTCTTGCCGTTTCGTAATTTTTCGCCGCAACGTAAATATTATCTGGCACAACTCCCGCGCCCAAAAGCAGCTTGACAGAGCCGCCCGCGCCGTCCTGACGGCATATAAACGATATGCCGTTCTCCTTTAGTATGTCCTGAAATATTTCCGAGGTTACGGGATTTTTAATTACCGCCGCCAAAACCGGCTCGTTTTCGTCCGGCTCTTCTTCCTTTTTTCTTACCCACTTAAAAAAACTCATTCGATTTCGTTCTCCGCGTCCTCAAAAAACTCTTCGTCAAACTGCGGCTCTGAATTTAAAAATTCCTCATAAATTGTGTTTGCCGCGTCAAAATCCTGCTCGTCAACATAAATATCATCCGCCACAAACGAGCCGCCGAAGGTCACTTTCATTGTGCCGTCTTCTCCCGAATCACTGCTGTAAAGAATACCCGCCTCCGTAAGCAGTCTTTGAGTATCTCAGCCGACACAACATCGTCAAGCGTTGCCAAAAGCACCGGGTTGTTAATTACTTTCTCCTCTTTTTCCTCTTCCTCGGTAATTTCCGCCGTAAGGTCGGCGCCGCAAACCGGGCAAAGCTCCGCTGTGTCATCGCACTCGGCTTTGCAAACATGACAAACCTTCATAAATCTTCCTTCCTTTCTAAAAAATAAATCCGGGTAGCCGCCGCCGCCCGGATTTGCTTTTTCTTACTGCTCAACAGCGTAAATGCTGACCTGCTTGCGGTCTCTGCCTACGCGCTCGAACTTAACCTTGCCGTCCACCAAAGCGAACAGAGTGTCGTCCGATCCGCGGCCTACATTGTTGCCTGCATGGATGTGAGTTCCTCTCTGACGAACGAGGATGTTGCCCGCCAGAACGAACTGCCCGTCCGCACGCTTAACGCCGAGACGCTTTGACTCACTGTCGCGGCCGTTCTTGGTAGAACCCATACCTTTTTTATGAGCGAATAACTGTATATTAATCTTTAACATCAATCTGCACCTCCGATAATTACGATATTGCTGCCGTATTCCTTCGACAGCTCGCTTAAATGCAGCCGCAGCCCCTTTAAAACCGCTAGGGTCTTGTCGCAGGGGTTTGTAACCTCAAATCGCATAGCGCCGTCCGATACGTCAGCCGCCGCCTTGTCGCCTATTATTTCGGTTACTGTATTAGCCGCCATATACGCCGCGGAGGAAACCGCCGCGCAAACAATTTTACCGAACTCATCATCGCAGTTTTTTGAACTGTGACCCTTGATTTCAAAGCCGCAAAGCCCTTTTTCATCGGCAAAAAACTTAACCTTAGTCATAATCAGCCGATTTCGCCGATCTGTACCTTGGTATAGGGCTGTCTGTGACCCATTTTGCGGGAGCTGCTCTTCTTCGGCTTGTAAGTAAATACGGTTATTTTCTTACCCTTGCCGTTTTTAAGAACGGTGCCCTTAACGAAAGCGTCCTTTACATAAGGCTTACCTACCTTTAAGGTCTTGTTGCAAACGGCAACAACCTTATCAAAGGTGATTTCCTCATCAGCCTCGGCGTTCAGCTTCTCAACATAGATTACATCGCCGGTCTGAACACGGTACTGCTTTCCGCCTGTTTCGATAATTGCGTACATTTTTTATTACACCTGCCAAATTCCAGTCTCGCTACGGTAGGCGTGCGCAAAGGCGCAGCTTACAAAGCCCACAATATGCGGCTTTATCATTTTATCACAAGCCTTATTGTTTGTCAAGAAAAATTTGGACGATTGGGTTTTCCCGATACACATATTATATTTATAAGCAAAATCCGCGGAAAAGTCCGATTTTAAGAGTGTTTTTTTGAGCTACGGCAATAAAAGACGAAAATAATAAAAAAAATACTTGATTTTTTTGCAAGAATCTGTTATGATAACATTTGCTATGTGATCGGCTGATGCCGGTATGGAATGAGAAGGAGGTGCAGACCATGGCTAAATGTGATATCTGCAGCAAAGAAATAGCTTTCGGGATTAAAGTGTCCCACTCGCACAGGCGTTCAAACAGAACCTGGAAACCGAATGTTAAAAAGGTCAAGGCAATCGTAAACGGCACTCCGCGTCGTATCAATGTTTGCACCCGCTGCCTGCGTTCAGGTAAGGTTACGCGTGCAATCTGATGTTTGAAATGCAAAATGCTCTCGGCGGAAGCTGAGGGCTTTTTTGTTTATTTTAAGGTGATTTTATGATTAAAGCAGTTTTGTTCGATCTTGACGGCACTCTCGCAAATTCAATTGAGGATTTGGCTGACAGCACAAATAAAGCGCTGAAGGCTATGGGCTTTCCGGGGCATACCGTCGGCGAGTATAAATATTTTGTGGGGGACGGGATTCCGAAGCTTATTGAGCGCGCTTTGCCGGAAAACAGGCGCGATAAGGAAACAAAGGACGCCTGCCTTAAGCTTTTTATGGCGGATTACAGGGTGCATTATCACGATAAAACAAATGCATATGACGGAGTACGGGAAATGCTTTCCGAATTGAAAAGCGGCGGACTTAAACTGGCAGTTATCTCAAATAAGGCGCAGGAAATGGCGGAAAAGGTGGCATCAACCCTTTTCGGCGATATATTCGATCTTGTGGCCGGGAAGCGTGAGGGCTACAAAACAAAGCCCGACCCGGCGCTGACCCTGTTTGTGATGGATTCTCTCGGCGTTTCTCCGTCTGAATGCGCTCTTGCGGGCGATTCGGGCATGGATATGGCGGCGGCGGTAAATGCGGGGGCTCTGCCCATAGGCGTGCTTTGGGGCTTCAGAACGGCAGAGGAGCTGCAAAAAAACGGAGCGGAATATCTGTTTTCATCCCCCGCGGAAATAACCGATTTGATAGGAAAATTAAATGGATAAGAAAATAAGCTATACCTCAACCAAAATTTCATCGTACATAGGTTATTTCGTTCAGGCGATAGTAAATAACTTTCTGCCGATACTTTTTATAGCCCTGCAGGATGTTTACGGTATAGGCTATGAAAAGCTCGGCAGACTGGTCATGTTCAACTTCGTGACGCAGATGATAACAGATATTTTATCCCCTAAAATAATTGCCAAAACAGGCTACCGAAAAGCGGCGATAATGTGCCAGTTTACTGCGGCGGCGGGGCTTGCAGCTGCGGCGTTTCTGCCGAAAATAATGTGGGACCCGTATTGGGGAATTGTAATTGCGATTATAATCTACGCGTTTGCCAGCGGGCTTATGGAGGTTATTTTAAGCCCGATGATTGAAATGCTTCCGACCGATAACAAGAGCGGAAATATGTCGCTTTTGCATTCGTTTTACTGCTGGGGGCAGGCGATAACCACCATCGGTACCACGCTGCTATTGCATGCGTTCGGTTATAAGGGCTGGTCGTACATTCCGCTTTTATGGGCGGCAATACCATTTTTTAACGCGTTTTCGTTCTTTAAGGTGCCGATAGTCGAGCCGGAGCCGGAAAGAAAAAGCGACAGCTTTAAGACCCTCTTTAAATCCCGCCTTTTCCGCTGCTTTATGCTTATGATGCTCTGCTCTGGCGCCGCTGAAATTGCAATGGCGGAGTGGGCTTCGATGTTTGCGCAAAAGGCGCTCGGAATTTCAAAGGTGATAGGCGACCTTGCAGGCCCCTGCGCTTTTGCGGTGTTTATGGGCCTCGGACGTGTGCTTTACGCCGCTTTTTCCGAAAAGCTTTCCTTTAAAAAGACGGTTATTGCTATGAGCGTGCTTTGTGCCGCCTGCTATTATGCTGCGGCATTTTCAAAAAGCCCTGTGCTGGCGCTTTCGGCTTGTGCGATTTGCGGCTTTACAGTCAGCCTTTTCTGGCCGGGAACGCTTTCTGCGGGCAGCAGAGCATTCCCGAAGGGCGACGCGGTCATGTTCAGCGTTTTTGCAATGTGCGGAGATATAGGCTGCTGCATAGGCCCGTGGCTTTTAGGCATTATAACGGATGCCGCCAACCTGCATGTCGGCTTTGCGGTATCATCTGTTTTCCCGATAATAATGATCATAACCGCGGTGCTTTTCTTCAAGGAAGAAAATAATATATAAGAGGTGTTTATTTTGAAAAGATCGGATTATTTGAGCTGGGACGAATATTTTATGGGTATAGCCATACTGTCGTCTTTGCGCAGCAAGGATCCTTCAACCCAGGTGGGAGCGTGTATCGTGAATTCCGAAAAGCGTATTCTTTCAATGGGCTATAACGGAATGCCGCGCTGCTGCAGCGACGATGATTTTCCGTGGGACAGAAACGGCGACCCGCTTAATTCAAAGTATCTTTATGTATGTCACGCCGAGCTGAACGCAATTTTAAACTGCGCCGTAGGCAGCGTTCGCGGATGTACGGTATATACTACCCTTTTTCCGTGTAACGAGTGTGCGAAGGCAATTATTCAATCGGGAATAACCGAGGTGGTTTATGCGTCCGATAAGTATTCCGATTCCGACAGCGTGCTTGCCTCAAAGCGGATGTTTGAAACCGCAGGGGTAAAATATCGCCTTTACGCTCCTACCGGTAAAAGCGTAACCCTTTCACTTTAAATATTTGTATATTTTATGACCGTCTCCCGTTACCCGGGGCTGACGGTCATTTTTTTGCATAAAAATTACTTTCGGAGTATTTAAGCTCACTTTTCAGGAATAATAAGTAAGCCGAGCAGTGCAAAATCGTATTAAGGCATAACACAGCGGAAACGGGGACGGATATGAAAAGGATTGCCGAAAAAGTAAAGCCTGCCTCAACCGACGATTACAGCGGAGCGCTGCCGTCGGCGGAGCTTGATACGAACATAGCCTTCTTTAAGAAAATATTCAAAAAGGATTCCGTGCTGCGTCTGAAAAGGATTTCGGGGAGCGGCGCTTATAATTGCCGCTGCGCTCTTTTCTATGTAGACGGAATGGTTAATTCCGAGCTTTTGAACGAATCGGTGATTAAGCCGTTGCTGCTGGTTCAAAACGAGCGCGCGGATGAAAGCCTTACCGAATATATTGCAAACCGTGTGCTTTTTGCTTCAGAGACAGAGTGCACCGAAAATGTGGCGGATATGCTGCGCGCCGTGCTTTACGGCGACACGCTGCTGCTGATCGACGGCTGCATGACGGCGATAACGGTCAATACCAAAGGCTGGCGCACGAGGGGTATCAGCGAGCCTGCAGACGAGCGCATTCTTCAGGGCCCGCGCGAGGGCTTTGATGAGGCGGCTCTGCTTAATGCGGCAATGATACGGCGGAAGCTTTTGACCCCCGACCTTTGCACCGAAATGGTCAGAATAGGCAGGAGGAGCGATACGATAGTTTTCATTTGTTACCTGGATTCCCTGGCGGACGAAGGCACGGTAAGCGAGCTTAAGCGGCGGCTTTCAAAAATAGATATAGACGGAATACTCGATACGAATTACATTGCCGAGTTTATAAGAGACCGCCCGCATTCGATTTTTAAAACCTCCGGCACAACAGAGCGCCCCGATACAGTGGCGGCACGGCTGCTTGAGGGGAGGATTGCGGTAATAGCCGACGGCACGCCCGTTGTGCTGACGCTGCCTTATTTGTTTTCGGAGAATTTTCAGTCGGATGAGGATTATTATCTTAATTATACGGTAGCCTCGGTGGGGAGACTGCTTCGGTATATCTGCTTTTTCCTGTCGGTCAGCATTCCCGCAGCCTTCGTAGCCGCAGTCACATATCATAAGGAGCTGCTGCCGACCTCACTTGCAATTACCGTAACGCAGCTTCGCGGCGGAGTACCGTTTCCTGCGTTTGTCGAATGTATTCTGCTAATCTTCGTATTTGAAATTTTAAAGGAGACCGGTGTCAGAATGCCGCAAAGTCTCGGACATGCGTTAAGCATTGTCGGCGGACTTGTGGTCGGTCAGGCGGCAGTGGAAGCAAGAATCATAAGCGCGCCCATGCTTATAATAGTGGCGCTTTCGGGAATTTCGGGACTTATGATACCGAGACTCAAAAGCGCGGTATTTTACTGCAGAATAATTTTTGTCTGCCTTGCGGCTCTTTTCGGGCTTTACGGGTATATCGCCGGTTTTACGCTTATGGTTATTCATATTTTGGGGCTTTCGTCCCTCGGGGTCAGCTCTACGGTGTCACTGGATGTTGCCGACCGCCGCACTCTGAAGGATACGCTTTGGCGCACCTCCTGGCGGAATATGAGGACACGGCCGCTTTTCTGCCGTAATTCGGTGCGAATGGAGAACGAAAAAAGTGATTAAAAGGCTGTGTCTTACGATTTCATCGTTGATTTTTTTAACCTGCCTTTCCGCCTGCGGCGGCACGGGGGACAGCATTAAAAATGACCGCCGCTTTATGGTGTCGGCTCTCGGCTTTGAAGCCGACGGATTTTTGATAAAGGTGACCGCCGAGCTGATTGTAATTAATTCGGAGAACCCCGAGGTCTCTCCCGAGGCAAGGGTGTTTTCGGCAAAAAGCCGTGATATTGAGGGCGCGCTTGAGGAGATATCCTCCCGTCTTTCAAAGCCTATGCTTCTTGAGCACTGCGGAATTATAGCAATAGGGGAGAGCATGACTGCGGAACGGTTTTCACAGATATGCGATTATTGCTTTTACGAAAACCGCATAACCCTTTCGGCGTATATGATCTCTGCGAAAAGTCCCGAGCTTCTGCTGGGCGGAAAGCCCGAATCCTCTGCGGCAACGGGCTATGATATCATGAATATGATAGAACGGCAGAGCAAATCTGACGGAATAAGCACCGACAGCCGCTTTTTTGAGATTGAATCGGCGCGTGAGAGCGGGAAGAATACTTTTGCTCTGCCTCGTTTCGGAATGACGGAGGACGGCGCCGCAGACGAGGGAATAGCGATTTTTGAAAACGACAGGCTTATAAGGCTTGTAAGCCGCGAAGCCGCAAATTCGGTCTGTTTTCGATTGCCGGGCAGGAGGTAAGCTATGATAAGAAAAGTCGATTACACCATGCATTCCGCCTGCCTTGCGGCGGTAGTTACAATAGGAGACGCAATCATATATCTGCCGTCGGAATATAGGGGAGAGGCAATGCTGCCGGGATTTTTAATAGCGTCGGCAGCGGCGGTGCTGATATTCCTTGCGTCTCATTTTCTGTGTGTATATTCTTCGGGCGGCGCAATATATAAAAAGGTGCTTTTCACGGTGCTTGCGCTTATCCTTTCCGTTTACGCTCTACGCAGCGGTGCGCATTGCCTGCTTGTGTTTGCGGGTTTTGCCGATAAAATTCTGCTGCCCGACGGCGGCAAATTTATTGCGGCGTTTATTTTTCTTTTCACCGCTGCGGTGCTTTCCCTGAAAAACAGGATTGTGCTTTTAAAGCTTTCGTTAATTGCCGCGCCTCTTATCGCTGTGTCTGCCGTGCTTTTCCTTTTGCTTACCGCAAAGGATCTTGAAGCGGATAACATAGCTGTAGGCTCGTTTTTGCATTTGAAGGAGCTCTACGGCGGAGCTGCATATTTTTTCTCGGAAATATCGCTGCCTGCTGCGCTGATTCCGCCGTATTTTGTAATAAATGAAAAAAAGCCCCGCCTGTCGGCGGGACTTGCGGGGCTGTGCGCGGGTCTTGTCGTAACGGCGGCCGCGTGCACCGTAAGTGTGTTGCTTTTCGGCGCGCGGATGTCGGCGCGTTTGCCGTTTCCGCTGGCAGGCGCTGTGAGCACTGTGACGGTAGGTCCCCTTTTCACCAGAATGGACTGGATTGTTTACGGAGTTTTCTTTATCTCCGCTGTAATCAAAGCCGCATTTTGCTCGAGGCTGTGCTTCGGGCTGATTAAAGAGCTCAGTCCCCGAAAAAGGACGGGCTCTTTTCGATAATATCAAGCAGGCTGCCCATGCGTTCAAGAGAGGACACATAGTATTTTCTCATGCCGTCTATATCGCTCATGTCGAAATTCCGCGGTATGCCTGCGAAAATAAGTATTTCCGCTGCCGCAATATTACGGAATATTAAGGCTATGATGCCTGCAATGACTAATACGATCACAAAAAGAGAGCGGCGCTTCGATAAACTGATATCGCCCGGGCTTTTTTGAAAGCTCTGCGTCGGTAAGCTTTTCTGTCTGATGTACGCTTTTGCTATTCATCATTTTTTCTCTTCCCAATTTTCCGCCCAGCCTTCTCCCCAATCGTCTGCGGGATTGTAGGGCGCTGTTTTTTTGCCTGCGGCAAACATATTTCCGTTTTCGTCATAGGCAAAGCCGTCGTCCTTTACGGTATACCCCTCGGGCAGGGCGTAATATTGCACGCCGTCAAAATACCACATATGACCGTCTTGGGAAACAAAGTCCTTTTTGTCGATGTCGGCGTATTCGTCCGCCTTCCCGTCCTTATAAAATACGCCGCTGAAGCTGCCGTCGGGACTTTGGGTGTCGCCGGCGGTGAAAAAAAGCTCAAGGCTGCGGCCGCCGACATCGAGCCTCGGGTAAGCAAAGCCGTTCAAAAAAAGGTAGACGCCCTTACCGTCCTGCTTGTCGACCACAGTGCCGCTGCTCATGGCTTCCTTTGAGCAGGCTATATATTGCATGCGGGAGGTATCTATTACAAGTGTTTCCCCTTCGCAGTTCTGCCACATTCCGCCAAGCTTTTCGAGCGGGATGTCCGGTATTTCTCCGCCCGGGGTAAAGCGCGCGCCGTCAAGACTTTCACCGCCGCCGCTGCCTATTCTGCCGTACCGGGTGCGGTAGGTATAAGTGTTTTCAACCGTGTCGAGCCGCAGAATATTGCCGGATTCGTCAGTCCATACTCCGGACAGCTCCTTCGCTGCCATAAGGCCTTTGCGGTCTTTGGCGCCGTCGGCGTCGCTGCTTCCGCAGCCTGTAATAGAAATCGTGAGTACGGCTGTCAGCAGCAGGGAAAGCGTTCTGATGTATTTTTTCATAAGCGCTGCCTCACTGTTTCTCCGCCGTGCCCGAATCCGACAGCGCTTCGGAGAAGACGAATGTATCGTTCTTATCGTCCCAAAGCCATGCAAACACCGTAATGTCTCCGCCGATTTCAAAGGTCATGCGGACGTCGCTGTTCCCGTCATCATTGAGATCCGAAAAATCCGTGCTCCTGTATGCCTTAAACGGATCATTTACGGCAATCGGATATTCCGCCGAACCGAAAAGCATTTGAGACGGGGAATCATAATAAAAAGCCGCGTCCTTTTTGTGAACGCATATCAGAATATCGGTTTTTACGCCGCCGCGCGTAATACTGCCGTAATCGCTCACGATTCCCGTTGTGCGCCAATCCTGTCCGGCAATATCTCCGCCCGAAGTATCCGTCGTCCCTTTTTCGCCGCAGGATACAAGGACGCAGCATATTATAACGGATATAAGCGCAATTGTAATTTTTTTCATCGTTGTTCCTCCCTGTGTGTCACGAATGAGCCGATAAGCGTAAATCTCTGCTTTACACCGATGGCGTGTTTTTTTGCGTAATTATAACTGATACTACTTATATTTGTTGAATTTTATTACGTCTTGAGTATTCTGTCGGTGTAAATCCGGTTTTTTCCTTGAATATGCGGGAAAAATGATATTGGTTGGTAAATCCGCACTGTGCGGCGACAGCGTTTATTTTCAGAAAACCATCGGTTAAAAGCTGTTTTGCCTTGTTGATCCGTACCTCTATCAGGTATTGCTTAGGTGAAAGCTTATATTCTTCCGTAAATATTTTTCTGAAATATATTTCGCTTATGCTGCATTCGCGGGCTAAGTCCGAATTTGTGAGCTTTGGGTTGCTGAACTCTTTTTCAATAAGGCTTATTGCCGGGGCAAGTCTGCTTACGGAGGTGTTATCAAGCAATATACGGTGAAGAATACCGTAAAAAATACTCATTATTTCGGCTCTGTTTCCGTCAAAAAGGGACAGGGCTTTCATTTTTTCATAGTCCTTTATATACGCCGCGGGGTTAAGCACCGTAAATGAAAGTATATCGTTGCACGGGAAGTTAAGGCAGTCAAAATTTATAACGGGGAATCTCCCAGTTTTATCCCCGTGCAGGGAGTAACTCCTGCCTTTGGGTAAAATAACGGCTTTGTTTTTATCGGATACGACTTTTTTTCCGTCAATTGTATATGTAATCTGCCCGTCAATACAGAAAGAAAGACCAAAATATTTTCTGTCGGTTATTTCGGCAGTTTTTCCATGCGGTGACATAACGGTAAACATTTCTTTGATTTCGGTGACTGTAATACTGTTAAGCTCGTTCATACGGTAATCTCCGTTTCGTATTTATAACCATTATAAATATTTTTTATAAAGAACGCAACAGAAATATTTATAAAAAGTATCAAAAATATTAAAGTATTATCGTTTTACACATTGAATAGGCAAACCTGCAAAGCTATAATAAAGAAAAAAGGTTTAAGGGGGATGCTGATGAATAAGAAAAGCTTTTTTAACAATGATTCTGCCGTTCTTACCTGCATGGTGCAGGGAGATAACCCCGACAGAATAAAGGAGCTTATGAGAAAATCGATTCCGCAGGGCGCCGAGGCATTCGGAATACAGTTTGAGCAAATGAACAGTGAGTACAGAAAAGCCGAGATTTATAAGGAGCTTTTTTCCTGTGCGGAGGATAAGCCTACATATGTGACAAATTACCGATACGCAAAAAACGAAGGTAAGAGCGATGAACAGTTAGCCGAGGAATTGCTGGAATTGGCGGACTGCGGCGCGGAGCTCTGCGATATAATGGGCGATTATTTTGATAAGCAGCCGGGTGAAATGACCTATAACGAAACCGCCGTAAAAAAGCAAAGAAATTTGATTGATAAGCTGCATAAACGCGGTGCTGAAGTGCTTATGTCAACCCATATTCAAAAATTCACCCCGGCTGACGAGGTGCTTAAAATCGCGCTTTCACACCAAAGCCGCGGCGCCGATATTTCAAAAATAGTGGTAGGCGCCGAGAATATGCTGAAAGACCGTAATTGGGGACGGATTTTAAGATGAACTTGAACAGTACCGAAAAGTTAATTGATAAAATGATTAAAGAAAAGGACTTCGATTCCTACGCCGTTCTTGTAAGCAAGGACGGGCAGGAAAGGTCATTGATGTCCGATGCTTTTTAAGCCGGGAACCTGTCAGCAATATTCCTGCAACGGAATGATCTTACTCGGTTATATTATTGAAAAAATATACGTTAAAGCCCTTGAAGAGGTCTTTAACGAAAAGAACAAAAAGCCGCTCGGGTATACAAGGAGTAAATTCAATTCGGCAGTTTGGGCGAGGGTCGGGGGCTCGGTTGGCTTATAGCTGACGAAAAATATAATCAAACGGGCGTTAACAGCCTCCTTTTGGTCAGGAGGAAGACCGTTATTGTGTCAATGAGGTCTGACAGAATTGTGAAAACCGTTAATGCAAGTGAAAAGACTGTGATATAGCTCGCTCAAGGATTTACGGCTGCGTCTGTCAGGCATAGGCAAAATCGCATACCTAAACCATATTCGGAGCGGGTTGATTAAAGCCTTCGGCAAGCAGATTGATACAGTTTCAGCACCCCTTGAGGGGGGATGTAACGCGCCCCTCCGGGGCAACTCAAGCCTTTGCCTTAGCCGGAGGCTCTGGCTATAATCGCGGCGATTACAGCATGATTATTTTTGTGCCGAGCAGCTCTGCTTCGCGCTCTGAATGAGTAACCGCTATAAGGGTTCTTTCCCCGACGCTTTCGGATATTAGGGCTGCGGCTTTTTCGATATTTTCTTTATCAAGCCCCGCGAACGGCTCATCCAATATAAGGCAGCCGTATTCGGCTGAAAGCGCGCGGGCTATTGCGGCGCGGCGGCGCATTCCGCCTGACAGCTCCGACGGGTATTTATCCGCAGCTTCCGCTATTCCAAGCTGCGCCAGCATATAAAGCGCGGTTTCTTTTTCCGCGCCGATAAGGGTTATATTTTCAAGCACGGTTTTAAAGGGCAGCAGCCTGTCCTCCTGAAAAACGGCGGAAAAGCGCACGCCGCCCGTTTCAATGCTGCCGTCCGCAGGCTTTTCAAGTCCCATTATCAGCCGCAAAAGGGTTGTTTTACCGCACCCGCTTCCGCCGAAAATGCAGCTTCGCGCGCCGTCGGGAATTTCGAGAGAGAAGCCGCCGAAAATCTGCTTTTCACCGTAGGCAAACGAAAGATCATGTATTTTTATCATTCAAATACCTCCGTGCCAGCCGTTTAATTATAAGCTCAATAAGCAATGACAGCGCCGCCACCACCGCCGTAAGCGCGAAAACGCGCGGCGTTTCAAGATACAGCTTTGCGTCCTGCAGCAGTCTGCCTATGGAATTTACGGGTCGGCAGATGACCTCCGCCGCAACACCCGATTTCCACGCAAAGCCCAGCGCGTTCACCGCCGCAGCCGTAAAGGAAGGCATTATCAGCGGCAGCTTGATCTTAAAAAGAATTTTCAGCGGGGAAAGCCCGAAGACTCTGCCCATTTCGGCATAGCCGTTATCGAGATTGCGTATTCCGTTTTCAACATTTGACCATATCATGGGTAAAACCATTAAAAACGATATGAAAACGGACAAATACGCACTTTTTATCCATACAAGCGCTAAAATTATAAAGGAAGCTACGGGAACTGCGCGTATAAGGTGCAGAATGGGCGCGAAAATATCCCTGAAAACGCGAAATCGTGCCGATAATACCGCGCATATCGAGCCGATAATAAGCCCCGAAACATATCCTGCCGTGATTCTTAACATTGTGAGCAGAACGGCGCGCCAAAATTCGGCTGTTTTTCCAAGCTCCGCCAATGTTAAAAAAACCGCGCGCGGGTAAGGAATAAGCAATTCTTTGCCCACGGCGGCAGCGGCAAGCTGCCATACCGCAAGCCATAAAAGCGCCACGGCAGCCCGCCTTAAAATATTTTTAAATCTACTTTGCTTCATAATAGAAGGCATCATCCGGCAATGCTCCGCCTATGCTCTTGGGGTTGGCGTCGAAGAGAAACTTCAAATATGCCGAAAGGTCGGTTTTAAGTTCTTTTCCGTCTTCAAATACTATGTTGCAATAAGGCAGTGCCTTTTTGGCTATTGCGGCGGCTGCGACTATACCGTATTTCTCGCAGAGAGAGGCGGCGGTATCGGGGTCTGAATTGACCGATTTGACCGATTCCTCATATTCCTCCATGAATATTTTAACGGCGTCGGGGTTTTGCTCGGCATATTCCTTGCGAACGGCTACGCATCCCATAACAAGCTTTGTATCGCTTACCTTATCCCACTCTTTGTTCATATCGAGCGCGATGGTCGAGCCCTGCGCCTTAACGGTAATGGTTGTGGCAACCGGCTGGGGAGCAACCGCGATTATCTTTTCATTCTGCGCAAAGGCGGTAACAAGCTCGGTCGGCTGTGAAACAAAGTTAAGAGTAACGTCTGTTCCAACCTTCAAGCCGTTCTTTTCAAATATATAATTTATTATGTATTCGGGGTTTGCACCCTGACCCGTAGCATATACGGTCTTGCCCTTTAACGATTTAATGTCGGTTATTTCTTCACCTTTTGTTACAAGGCAAAGAACGCCTAAAGTATTAGCTGCAAGTACCTTTATACCTTTATCGGTCTTTTTGTAAAGGGTGGAGGCGAGGTTTGTGGCTATTGCGGCAATGTCCGCTTCGCCGTTTGTGAGCTTGGCAACGATCTCATCATTGCTGCCTACGGTTGAAATAGTGTAGTTGAGTCTGCCTGTTTTATCCTCCGCCTTTTTCATAAGCGGAGCCAGTCCTATGCCGGTAGGCCCGTTGAGCGCAAATACATTGCAGGCAGTGTCAAGCTTTTCGGGTGTGGAGCTTACGGAAGAAGCCGAGCTCTGAGGCTCGCTGCTTTCATTTTTCGTGCCGCAGGCGGCAAACGAGAACACCATAGCCGCAGCCATAAGCAAACTGATAATTTTTTTCATTTTTCTGTCACCTTTATCCTGTTATTTTCCCTTATAATAATCCCGCGCTTTTCAAGCGACTCAAGGCTGCGGTAAAGGCTTGCTCTGCCGAGTCCGAGCATGCTTGCAAGCTCGGTCATACTTTTGGGAATGGCAGCGTATCCGTTTTCGTCGGCGGAAAGAGTGAGGTATTTAAGCACCGTGTTCTCCGCGTCGGAGCAGGAAATAACGCTGATTCTGGCATTGAGAAATCTTATTCTGTCGGATAAAAAGGCAATATAGTTTATTGCCGCATGCGGATGCTTTTCAAAGAGCGAAGCCAACATTTCTTCGGTTATAAAGCATATTTCCGTGTCCTCCGCCGCCGTAACGGTGCTGACATATGCATCGGCAGTGCCGAAAACCGCCGCCGCCCCGAAGCAGGAGCCTGCGGGAATACGCTTCATAATGCTTTGCTGCGAATTGTTCGTAACCGCAGTCACCAAGCCTGATTCCACAAAACCGACGGCGCGGCGAAAGCTTTCGGGCGAATAAACCATTTCACCCTTTTTGAATTTCACAGCCTTGGGCAGACAGGAAATTATTTTCTTTTTTTCCTCCTCGGATAAGCCGGCGAGCAAAAACAAACCTTTGTATTCCGACATAAGATACCTCAATGTTTTTGTCTCATATGAGACAGTTTATTATATTATAACAGATATATTTATAATGTCAAGCAAAAAAATCGCAGCATCTGTCCCGTTTATTGGACAGATGCTGTTGTAAAATAATGTTCGTAAAATAAAGAAAAAAAGCTTGACAAATGTCGAATCAAAGGTTATAATACAGATATCGAACATTTGTTCGAAAGGAGAAAAATATGAATCCCGCTATGATTTTAAGAACAGTTTTTGAGTTTGCAATGCTTGCCGCCGTTCTTTGGGGAATATTCCATGAGGACAGGCTCGTTGCCTTTGAAAAGCGAATTGCCTGCCTTATTCGCCGCCGCAGACTGCGCGTGGTAAAGACCTCCGGTGTCCGCAAGGCAAGCTTTTAATTTGTAAGGAGTAAGGGCTTTCCCTGCAAATCACGGCTTTTGAATCAGCCCGGCTGTGTGCTCCGGGAAAAGCTGTTCGGCAAACCAGACCTCATGCACCTTAAATTCCTTGCCGTTCAGGTAATTTAACGGCTCTGCGTCGGAGGTGAAGGCGAATTTCAGGCGGTAGGAATAAAGCGCCTGGCGCGAAAAGCCTGCCTTTTTATCGTCGCCGAGCTTGCCGTATTTGCCGTCTCCCAAAAGCGGATGACCGATAGACGCCATGTGCGCCCTTATTTGGTGCGTTCTTCCTGTGA
>OKWR01001197.1_pt1 | contig 18820 bp, 8 predicted proteins | sample 1607101 | NCBI WGS metagenome assembly OKWR01 (sample SAMN04414076, study PRJEB24778) | human gut metagenome | material: faecal | host: Homo sapiens
AAATGAAGAAAGTGCATCAAAATGCATATTAACATACATTTTGACACACCCTCTTGCGTTTGAATATTTCTCTTGAGTTTGTTTATGGAAATAAAGATATTGAAGCATTTGTTTTTATTTCCAGTAGATATGGATTTTGGGAAATTAAATGCTTTAATATTACAGGGTTATGAAGCTGTTTGCAAGAACATGTTTTTAGTAATGGGTTAATCTTCTATAAACTGTTGTTTTGCGTCATTGTTATAGTTGTGTATTCATTTCATTTTTGTATCTTTGCAAAAGAAAAATATTAGGCAGTATAACCAACTGCAGAGATAAACTAAGCCGAACTAAACTAAACTAAACCAAATGCAAATTAATCATGTGTAGGGAAAAATCTTGTTTTTGATGAATCGTTTATTTTGACCAGCCGTGGCAACTTATATCATGAGTTGCTGAAAATTTTGTCAGTTCTTTATGTCAATGTGTATGCTGATACTGTTAGTAAACAGATTTAGCATACAGCAACCGTGTGTGACTGTTTCTCTTGTGTTATAATATTTGGGGCATATTGGATTTGTTTGGACAAAGTGTGACTGAATTTTTAAGTGATTGAAAAACTGGCTTTGGCCGATTTGATTGTTTAACTTTTATTCTTTCGGTAAGGAATACCGAAATATCGGATAACAAAAGTAATGAGAAAGAAAGCTATACCTTTATTTTTACTGATTCCGGCAGTTGCGTGGTCTATAGCTGGAAATTTGAGTGATGATCACCTTACTGCGATCAAAAATAAATTGAACTCCATTCCTGATTCCATGTTTTCATCTGTGAAAAAAGAAGACTTGTTAGCAGATGAAGTATATATGAAGTTGGCACGTGACGGGTGGAGTCAGAATGAAATCAAGTCAATCTTTGGGGATTACCTGAAGCGTAACAGAAGTAAGGTCAGAGGATCATTGGAATATGGCAGATATGCAAAGCAATGGTTGCCGACCTACGGCTATATTCCAGGCGGAGATACTATATATCAATTTGCGGACACTGCCTACAACGAAAATATGATGCGTGCGGTAAAATCTTTTGCCTTGACAAAAGATGGCAATGATTTTAACGATTATTATTTGTCGGAAGAATATTCTCCAGAGCCAAGATTACGTGGAGAGCGCCAACCGGGAGTGTTCAGACCGGCAAAGCCAAAGCCGTCATCCGGTAGAATCCATTGGATTCAGGTACATCCGACAGATCCGGATAAACTTATGGTAATTCCCGACGGTTCCGGTATATGTCGTACTGATGACGGCGGAAAACATTGGGAGTTGATTACTGATCGTATTCCGGAGAGATATCATCGAAACACGGCGACTCATTCTGCCATACCGGTTGATCCGGATGACTGGAATCATCTGTTTGCCTTTATGTCCAATGGAAATCCCGTCTATGAGACCATGGATGGCGGTAAGACATGGACAAGAGTAGAGGGAGCTACCCATAAGGGATTTAAGCGTGGACATGCTTTCAGAGACAGCGAGGGGACGCTTAAGTTCATCGGCGCGGTACAGAATGGTGGAAACAATTACTGGTCAAGTGAATTATGGATCAGTGAAAATAAGGGAGTAACATGGAGTCGCGTGCAGATTCCGGATTCTTTGATTGATGTCCGCCCGGAGAATAACGTAAAGGGTGCCTGGTTCCAGGAAACGGCCTTTCATCCTAAAAACCGTGATCTGATATTCTTCCCGACTTCCAGAGCAATTTATTACTTTGACAATGGTGGCAGACCCGAGGTAGTCAATGGAGTAAAGAAATATGTTCTGAAGAAGCTGCATTTTAAGGTGTATAATGCAGACAGTACACAATTGCGCAGTGAGGGATATAATTTCCCGTTTGAGGCAACTACTCAGGCTTTCCTGAATATCAATCCGAACAATCCGAATGAAATGTGGTTTGCAACAGGTTCGCGTAACGTCAGTTTTGGAAGCTATTCGGCTTTATACCGAACAAGAGACGGAGGAAAGACCTGGATTACTTTGCAGGAGCCCTATCATGGAATCGGTAGCGGAAGAATCTACGGAAATGAATGTCCTTGGGGATGGCTTGGAGGCTTTGGCGTAAACTATGCAGATACAAGATATCTCTATGGATGTTCCATGAGTTCTGGATATAGCGAAGACGGAGGTGTGAATTTTAGAGAGTATGCATGGGGTAACCGTCTTAAGTCATTGCAGGCTGACGGCAATTATTACCATGTAACGAATTCACGTCACAATGCGGATAATCATGCTATTGTATCGCATGCATCCGGCAGAGTGTTCAGAGCCTCAGATAGCGGTATTCTGATGAAAGACAAGAATATCAATAATCACGAGTGGACCAATATCGGAGGTGATATGGGACAGATGCTGTTCTATTGTATCCGCGTGAATGAATTCGGCGATCAAATGATGCACGGAAATACCCAGGATATTGATGTACAGACTTATCGTGAAGGAAGATGGGGAAATTGGCGAGGATATGAAGGAAGCACTGCCTTTATTAATCCTTACAGTAACATGGGCTATTATCCGTCAGGTGGTGGAGGAATTGACGGTCTTGACTATGGCAGCTGGGTTGGTCATGATGTTAAAGCTGATGTTTGTACCGGCAACTGGTATGTGCAGCAGAATGAAAAACTGTTTATCATAGAGGATTTCGGAAAGAAGTCACGCCGAGTGAAGATTCAGAGTGCAGCTGGTGAGGACCAGAACGTGAACTCATATGTGCTTTCCCGAAACAACCCTTCTAATGATGGCTCTACAGTCTGGGTAAGAACCGGAGGAAGCTGGTTCAGATATTCGCATGACAACGGAAATACCTTTACTTATGCCTATCAGGTGGCTAATTTGAATAATGTACAGACTTTTGCCGCTGATCCGAATGATTGGACAAAGCTGTATATTGTGGCGAAGTCTGGATCTGATTCAAAAATATATTTGTGTGATATGGTGAAGAAAACCATATTGCAGGATCTGACATACAATCTGCCTAAGAATATGACTTGCAATACACTCTTCTTGCATGAAGGTAGCGGAGATTTGTATTTTTACAATAGCTCAACCGGTATCTTTATTCTGGAGAACGGTTCTACGGAATGGAAATTCTGGATGAAGGGGTATAATGCGGCTAAATCAGGAAGTGTGATCATTAACTATACAACACAGGAGATGGTGCTTCATGATTATGGTCGTGGCATTTATGTGGCAGACCTGGAGAACCCGTCTGACCGCTATTTTGATGATGGATTTCAGCTGAAGGTATTGTCTTGCCATTCCGGCAGACTTACTTTAGGTATCAATACTCATTGGACCATACCATTCTATTATAACTATGTTTGGACTGTAAATGGAGTGGATGTGAACAATCCTTATCAGTATCTGACGCATTCTCTGAAGGCTGGAGATAAAGTGCAGCTTAAGCTGACTCTTAGAGAGTCGCCGGATGTATCGACATTGTCCGAAGTTTATGTGGTGAAAGATTCAGATTTAAACGGGGCGTCTGCAACAAAACAGAGCAAAGCGGCAGGCAGCCGTCCGAAGGCCTTGTATTCTGATGGAAACGGACGTGTGGATCTGGGATATGTCGACTTGTTCCTGAATGACTTTAGTATAGATCTGTGGGTTTGTCCGGAATCATCAACCGGAGTTATATTGGCTAATGGCCAGAAAGTACAGACCAGAGATGGAAGAGGCTGGTGGTTAGGTCTGGATAACGGAACACTGAAGTTTAATTACGTGCCGACCAATAAATTTGATCAGCCGACTTACGAAACCAGAGTGGATCAGGAAAGAACGCTTCAGGCAGGAACCTTACCGTTGAAGAAGTGGAGTCATGTCGTATTGACCCAGGAAAGAAGCGGTTCCATTTCCATCTATGTAAACGGAGTCAAGAAAGTAACCGGTGAAAGAATACTTCCAAAGCATTCTTTGAACAATGCCCTGTATCTTTCTTTGTTTGCTGACGGATATGAGCAGGCTCCTCTTGCCGGTACTGTAGACGAACTCAAGATCTGGAAATATTCGATGAATGAAGTTGATGTAAGAAAGGCTATGAATTCGCAGATTACATCGAATACAGATGCTCTGGTATATTATCATTCATTCGATGAGGACAAACTGGAAGATAACAGAGAAGCATTTTCACAAGTGGCTCCGCATTCCAGAATTTTGGCACGTACTAAGGCGATGTTGTCTCCTGTTGCAGGTAAGGCTGAAACGGTAGATCATGGGATTCCTGTCTCTGGAGGATGGATTGGTGATGAGGCTTCAGCCAAAGTATCTCTGAGTGGTGTGAATGATCAGGTTTTTGTAAACTCTGATTTATATGCCTATTCGTTCAGACATAATTTCCTGGAGGATACATTGTCGAATCTGAATTCGAAATATTACACCGTCGCGCCGTATGCCTATATCCTAAGAGACTTTACTGCAACAGACTTGTCTCAAAAGGTAAATATCATTTTCAGAAAGAATGATCATATGAACTCGGCAGAATATCGTTTGTATGCGGCTGCAGCCGACATGCCTTCATCTTATTGGGCCGAGATTGCAAAATTAAAGCTCAATAATGATGGAAACTATATGGCAGAAGGTCTGACACTTCAGCAGATTCTGAATAACAAGCTGATTATTGTCAGTCTGGACAACGGTATTGAGATTATTCCGGATGAAGGAAGCAATATGAAGGCCGGTAAGGTAACCGTAACTGAAAGCGGATATACGGAGGTTCCGTTTACCGCTTATCTCCGTGGTGGAAATGAACCGGAAGACGAATGCAAACTGAAGGCTTCTTCTGCGGCTGTGAGATTTGATGGTCCGTTGAACTTTGTTCAAGGAAAGGCTACTGGCAAGATCATTATCGATTCTGACAAACTGGATGATTTGACTTCCAATATGGTTAGTATATCGTCAGATGATGCACCGGTCGTTCCGTTCTCATTTGCAATCAGCGATCAGCGTATATCAAAAGATGAGCGAAATGCTGTAAGAGGAAATTGGGGAGGATTCTATGTAGGTGATGCTTCTACGTTCAGCTCGTTGAACTCATCGAATACGATGACATTCATGACTTGGGTACGTATAGAAGACAAATCCGTTTTGGAAAGAATGGTTGGTCTGATGATGTTCCGTAGCAGTAGCGGTGCAACAGGTTTACATATTGACAGAGGAAATGTACGGTGTCATTGGAATGAGGAATCCTGGAGCTGGAGTACGGCGTCAGATCTTAACATTACGGCATCAGACCTTGGCAGATGGATGCATATCGCTATGGTGGCCCGTCCGGATGGTATGGATTACTATCTCAATGGACGTAAATTTACAATAGCCCGTAGCATAAGCCGAACCAGGATAGCTTCTGAGATGATGTTGGGTATGACCTCTTCAGGAGAGAAGTATTTTAAAGGTTCTTTTGATCAGATGATGGTTTGGAACCGTTCCCTGACGCAAGATGAGGTATTACATTATATGCATCATCCGGCAGAGTTGGGCAATAGCGGATTGATTGCATATGCCAACATGGATATGAAGGATTCCAATGGTATGCCAGTTGAATTGGTTTCCGGTAAATCATTTAGAACAAATGGTGGAACGGAATTAACGGTTTTATCGGAATTTCCATATAATCCTGTCCATTCAGTATCTCATACTTCGGTTGATGACAAGGCATGTATACATGTTTCTTCGAATGGTAATCCTGTTGATTATGCGTTGAATGTGTTTCAGGAATATTCTTACAATTATATTCAGAATGCACGGTCTTTGGAACTTCCGTTAACTAAAGAAAGCTATTCATTGGTACCGTTGAATAATGTAGCCTATGGAGAATCAGATATCTTAAAATTAGATTATACAAGTACGATTTTGGTGTCTGGAGATTCTGTTAGACTGGCCATACGTCCGTTGGGTTCTTTAGAACCTTATAGTATGTTTTATGCGAATGCTGCAGATACTGACGGTCACGTATCTTTTGAGATTCCGGCACAAAGCATACAAAGAGCTGTTGAAGTGATGTTCTTCTCAACACAAAGTGTATCGGAGCGTCCTGTGAAGGCAAGTCTGTTCTTGTATGATAAGGAACAGCGTCCGGCAAATGCCTTTGTTCTTCATGATGAAGAGAAAGAAATTCATTTTGATGTCACATTGCGTTCTGGAAACCCGTCAGTAAAGGTTCCTGTATATATTAAGGAAACTTCTTACGCAAAAGCACTCACAGATTCTGTAGATCTTTCTGTGAAGAATCCAAGAGTAACAGTAGTTTTGGATTACGATCAGATGAATAAGATGGCGTGGAATCCGGTAACAGTAAATCTTTTGGGCGTAGATTCTGAGCCGATAGAGCTTCAGGTTGCTTTTGAGCCTAAAGTCAGACTTTCTGTGGATGGTGCAGAGAGAGCACTTCATAGTGCTACATCTTTGGTTCCTACGTATCCGGTAAAGGTTGAGTTGGTACAGGGTATTCTGGATGAAGATGTGAAATTAGAGATTGTATCAGAGGTACCGGGTGTGGTGAATGGAATGGCAGGTGTCATGTTTAACAATACCAATGTCAAATATTCCGATTTGAACTTCTTTGGTGTAGAGAATCATTTGGATGATGGATGGAACCTTATCGGTAATCCTTATCTTGCCTCCGTGAATATCACCAAGAGCCAGAACTACAATGCCACAAATATCGCACGATATGTATATCATTATGATAACATTACGCGTAATTACGTAGTTTCAGATATGATGACCTTTGAGCCGGAGAAATTAATTAATCCATTCTCGTCGTATTTTATTCAGACGATGGCTTCGGATGCTCACTTTGAACTGACTCCGATATCCAAGTCAAGAGCCATAAACAGAAAGGTCTTGGATTATGATGTTGCTGCCGAGCAGGTTGCCTTGACAATGCAGTTATGTGAAAACGGCACACCTCTTGATGAACTTAAGTATATGTGGGAGAACGGTGCGTCAACTGATTGCATCTTTAATGAGGATGCCTTGAAAATGTGGAGTTTATCTCAAGATGCGATACAGGTTTATTCTTATGATAAGGCAAAGAAAGCAATGGCTGTAACTACGTTGCCATTGTCAACTGTTGAAGCACCCTTAGCAATATCTGCCGGACATACAGGCAAGATGACCTTGAAAGTAAAGAAAATGACTGGTTTTACCGGTTCTGATCGAATATTGCTTGTAGACAAACTCAAAGGTCGTAGCATTGAACTTGACGATGATACGGAATATGAGTTTGATTTGGATCGGAAGGGTGTTATGGATTCTCGTTTCAGCATACGTTTTGTAAGAGAAACTACCGGAATTGCAGAAACCACTATGGGCTATCCTGTAACGGTGCGCGATGGTGAGTGTATTATTTCTGGATTAAAAGGAAATGCTGATATTAAAATCTTCGATATGTCTGGCCGTATGGTTGTGACCGAGCATACTTCGGATGCCGAATATTCCGTTCGTTTGAATGACGGATACTATTTGGTCAGAATAAAAGAGAACGGCAAAGAGTTTGTAACTAAGATTTCTATGAAATGAAAAAAATATCTTTTGTTTTAACTGTTGTATTTACAATTCTGGGTTTCCTTAAATTGGAAGCCCAGAATGTAAATGAATCTTCAAAGGCGCAGTCTGATTGGTTTACCGATGCCAGATTGAAACTTTTGGGAGGGGAGAAATCGGCTGACGGAAAGTATTATGCCTATATATCAGTCAATGCTGCCGATAAGGAAATCAAGTCCCTGTCAATAACAGGGTATGATAATGTTTTGACTCTGAATAAGAAAGAAACTGTAGAATTGACTGATATGCTCCTTTTGAGTACATCTTCAGACACCGGCATATCTATTTATTCGGCTCCGATTGCTGAATCTTCGGTTTATCGTATAAATGCAGAGCTGACAAATGAAGATGCTTCGTCTGAAGTCTTGAAGTCATATTATTATGAAATAGAAAATGGCAAGGAGCATGCTTTTGAATACGTTTCTGATATGCCTTATGAAGGAAAAGCTGGTTGGGGTGATATCAAAATAGACTGTTCTCCTGATAATCTTGTGATTAACTTGTTGGGACAGACTTATGCAAAAGGTATCGGTTTGCATTCTCAGGGATGGATTATGTTTGCTTTTGATACGGGTAAATATCATCGTTTTGTATCTGATGCAGCTATCCAGAAGAATTATAGTGGACGTGCGGATGCCCAATTGAAGTTTAGTATGGAGGGTGTTGCAAAAGAAGAGGTTGTCAGCTATTTTACTGAAGTCACTCAAAATAAGAAAGTAAGTTGGGATTATGAGTTACCAGTTAATATCAAGGCAGTAATTGTAGACTTTTTCAAGGCCAGTTATGGTAATGGAGAGGCACACTCATGCTTGGGAGGAGCCCGGCTCTATTTGACTCCTCACTCAAGGAAAGCGCAGAGTATTCATTGGAACCAAAGTCAGGAAATTTATGCTTATCGCCCGGTTACAATAGACCTTAATGCAACGTCTTCTTCTGGTTTGCCGGTATATTACCGAATTGCCCAAGGAAAATCTAATGCTGAGATTGTTGATGGCTCGGTGTTGAGAATCAATAAATTCAGTTCGGATATTGTTGTTGAGGCCTATCAGGCTGGAAACGAAGAGTGGGAGTCTGCACCGTTTAAAACCTCTGTGTTCAAAATCTATAGTGGTTCTAAGGTTGATGCAGGAAGTACGGTTGAATTGTCTACCGGGGATGTTCTGGATGAGTTGATCGTGTATGGTAATGGAGTGAAGACTGGCGAGGTAAATGTAAAAGGACTTCCTCTGGTTAAAAAAATAATATATAAATGCAAATTCAAGCCTTCAGAATGGAATTTTGTTTCATTTCCGTCTAACGTGAATATTGATGAAGTAAGTAATTTACGCGATTTGGGTTATGAGCTGAACGCTCCTTTGGGTAAGCCGTCATATTATATTTTGGAATATGACGGAAAGAACAGAGCAGAGAATCCGTCTGCGTCTAGTTGGAAAAGACTGAAGACACCTTATCTAGAAGCTAGAAAAGGGTATATTATGGGAATTAATAATGTGGCTGCCACCGATTCAGTTGAAGTGACCTTTAATATTGACAACACGGCTATGGCTCTGTCCGGAAATTCTACAGAGTTTCATGTAAGTGTAGATCTGTCTCAATGCGAGCCACAGTCTGTGCAAACATTCTATGTTAGACCGACAAATGTTAAGGGCAATGCTTTAAAAATGGATGTAGAGTTTAATCCTTCTGATTATTCGGAACTACCGGTAAATCATGAGATTGCTTTGAAAAATGCCAGAGTGACTCACACTCCTGGCTATGAGGGTATTCGTATAACTTTACCTGATGCGACACCGGCAAAAGTGGCTATTTTTGATAGTAAGGGTAAGAAACTCATTAAGGCTGTTCATTATGTATCACCAATGATGATTGATGTTTCAGATCTGAAAGCGGGTGAGTATAAGGCGTTCATATCTTATGGTAATGCCTATGCAGAAAAAGGTTTTACTATACCCAAAAGGTAAATCTTGATCAAAACTACTTTTATTTTTAAATTAAATGTTTCATTAAAAAGGAGATAGAATACAGTTACTTTCAGGATAGCTCTTATTTTCAGTGAAGATACAGTTGGTGAAGCATGATGGTATTATTGGTTGCTTGCCGATAGGCTGTATCTCCTGGAATGTAAGACCACGTTTTTAGCCTTATGAATACTCTTTCCTGCCATTTATCAGGTAAAAGCAGTCTTTGATTCTTGTAAGGGATTCCTAAAAGCAGTATCTTTGGAATCAAAGATAAATATTTTTTCTGGAGATTGGAATACGGGGCAATTTAATTTTTTATCATTGAGAGCTTTGTACAGATCCGCTTGCATTTTGGAGTTTTTCCTTCAGGCTATCAGAAGAAATTATAGATTCTGGAATTTCTGTTGAATATTAAAACAACGTTTATGAGAATTGTTTCTTTACCTTCTTTCCTTCTGTTTTGTTCTGCCTTGCCTTGGGTACAGACTCGGGCAGAACAGGGCGGTCGTCCGAATCTTCTGGTTGTGATGGCCGATCAATTTCGTGGTGATGCTTTCGGATTCCGTGGTCGTGAAATGGTTCAGACACCTTCTTTCGATGATTTTGCCCGGAACGCGGTTGTGTTGAATCAGGCGGTGAGCGGTTATCCGGTATCTTCGCCGGCGCGAGGTATGTTCCTTTCGGGTGCTTACCCTCACCGTAATGGCGTGCTTACCAACTGCCAGTCGCAATCGGCTGCTCAGGATGTGGAACTGCGTGAGGATATGACCTGTTGGTCGGACGTATTGAAATCCGAAGGCTATCACACCGCCTATATCGGCAAATGGCATCTGGACAAACCGGTAGAACCATTCATCGACTGTTACAATAACCGTGGGGCCGTAGCCTGGAATGAGTGGTGTCCGCCACATCGGCGTCACGGTTTTGATTATTGGGTATCTTATGGCACTTATGACTATCATTTGCGCCCCATGTACTGGAATACGGATGGCGGGCGGCAGGATTTCTATTATGTAGACCAGTGGGGACCGGAATATGAGGCCGATCTTGCCATTGACTATATCGACAGTATGGCGCACAGCGAAGAGCCTTTTGCGTTGATGGTGTCCATGAATCCTCCACATACCGGCTACGAGCTTGTTCCCGAAAAATATAAGCGTTATAAGCATCTCAATGTAGATTCCATCGTGCAAACCATGCCTCAGTTGCGTGATGCAGACCCTAAGTTTGTGGAGTATTTCAAGCGTAGCCTGCCCGATTATTATGCCTGCATCGCCGGAGTGGACGAACAGTTCGGGCGCATCATGATGAGTCTGAAGGAAAACGGCCTATTGGAGAATACCATAGTGGTGTTTGTATCCGATCACGGTGATAGTATGGGGATGCACGAAAATATCGGAAAGAATATTTTTTATGAGGAAGCGATGCGAGTGCCCTTTATGGTATCCTGGAAAGGACATCTCAAGCCTCGTATGGATGATGACCTTCTGATCTCGCTCGAGGATTTCTGTCCTACAATCCTTTCCCTGATGGGACTGAAGGAAAAGATTCCGGCCACGGTGCAGACGCGTGATCTGAGCGAGCAGATCCGCGGTAGCCGTAAGAAGATGCCACACGAACAGCTCTATATGCTTTACAGTGAGGTGAACAAGAAGGGTAAGCATCTTACCACCGGTGCCCGTGGCTTGCGTGATGCCCGTTATACCTATGCAGTACGATTCAAAGACGGTGTGATTACCGAGCGTCATTTGTATGACCGTAAGAAGGATCCGGCACAGATGGAGAATCTGGCAGAAAAGCAGAGTAAGCGTGTGCTGAAGATGCACCGCAGATTGAAGGAACTGCTTACCGAAAAGCAGGATCCGGTAGCCGGAGTACTTTAAATCTAGGTTTTAGAATCAGAATACGGATTTAAAAGTCCGGTCGGAATATCTGAATCAAGTCCTCTACGTAAGGAGAGTAGAATTATAGGCCGGAGAAGTAATGTATCAAGAAAATTAAGTGATGAAAGATTTTGCAGCAATAGATTTTGAGACCGCTAATTTTGAACGCACCAGTGTATGCAGTGTGGGTGTGGTGATTGTGCGCGACGGTGATATGGTAGATTCCTTCTACTCCCTCATTCAACCCGAACCGAATTATTATACTTATCGTTGCACTCAGGTGCACGGACTGACATGTGCCGATACGGATGATGCTCCGCTTTTTCCTGAAGTTTGGGCTCAGGTAGCTCCTATGATTGAAGGGCTGCCTCTGGTGGCCCATAACAAGTCCTTTGACGAGAGCTGCCTCAAGGCCGTGTTCCGTTGCTATCAGATGGACTATCCCGACTATGTGTTTTACGATACGCTGTATGTGGCGCGCAGGGCTTTCCCGAAAGCCCCCAATCATCAGTTGCATACGGTGGCTGCATTGTGTGGTTATGATCTGACAAACCATCATCATGCTTTGGCCGATGCGGAGGCCTGCGCCTGTATTGCCTGCAAATTGTTTGCCTCGCTCTGAGTACTCCGTTACGGAGTATTTCTACTTAAAGGAAAATATACCGCATATTCAAAATGTCTGATATTTTTATAGTGTGCAGATAGGTTTTGGGTAATTTACCCCTCCTTATTATAAAGCACTATAAAAAGAGAAAGGATTTTGATTATGAAAACATTCAAGAGTAACGAGAAAATAACCGTTTTGGGAGTAACATTTATCGGAGTTGAGGAAATCATTCAGTGTGCTTTGGAGAAAAAAGCCAAACATGGAATTTATGTGGGTTGCGATTCTGAGCGGTATCCTTGTTTTGACAGTTCTGATTATGCTTCTGAAAACCGTTCATATTGGAATTTTGTTTTTGCAACGAGTATTTTTGAACTTGACCGCAAGCTGTCTGTTTTGAAGGACATGAAGCCTTTGGATTCCAATTATAATAAGTTGACGGAAGATTTGCATCCAATGGCTTATTGGATGGGGGACCCATATTATCCGGTTTATCTGACTGATGCGGTAGAGAAACCTCTGGATGAACCGAAAAAGGAAGAAAATAATGGAAAGAACTGGCAGGAGGTAACTTCCAAGGCTGTGGGCATGCTGGATATGGTCATTGCTTTTGATACGACAGGTTCCATGGCAGCCTATATAGATGCCGTGCGGCAAGAAGTTGCCGAGATGGTTCCCCGCCTGCTTCATGAGAACAAGGAACTTCGTATCGGTATTGTAGCTTTTGGAGACTATTGTGACATGAAGAATGCGCAGGAGTTTGGAGATGCTTATCAATGTCTGATGCCTACGGACAATGAGAATGAAATCATCAGATTTATCCGTAACTCAAAAGACACCAGTGGTGGAGACGGAGATGAGTTCTATGAATTGGTTATCCGGAAAATTGTAGATGAAACACCGTGGCGCGAGAATGCAACCCGCACTATTCTGCTCATTTCCGATGCAAATCCCCATCCGTTGGGTTATACCTATGGGACATATGTGACAAATAATCAGATAGACTGGCGAAAAGAAGCGGAAAAGGCAGCAAGCAAGAAAATTAAGATTGATACGGTAACCATAAGTAATAACAAATGGTATAAGGAACTCTCCAGAATGACTAATGGAGTCAGTGTACCTTTCAGAAGCGGTCAGAAAACAGCCCATCTGGTGGAGATTGCAGCCATGGCCAGAGGTTCTATGGATTCCAGACACCGTTTTGACAAGCTGGCGGAAAGTTGTATGGACAAGGAGATGTCAGGAATCTTTTCCAGCTATGCACACGAACGGAACAAATTAGATTGATCAGATTCTAGACCTGTGATTTGTCAAAGAATGACATCTTTGTGACTATCTGAATAACCTTTGGATCTAAGAAATATTTTTAATAGTGTCCCTATCATAAATATAAAGCAGGTAGATGTCTACTGTATTATAAGACTTGTCAGTCTGTACGAAAGAAAGGATGGTGAGGCATGTACTCTCTGACATCCGGAAATAAATATTATTTGTACCAGACCCGTTGGCGAAATTAAATAAGCTCATATTTAACTCTGCCAATGGGTTTCACATTTTTATAGTCGCATAAAAAAAACTTACAGAAATAATCTTTTATACAAAAAAATATATAACCTTGCTTTCAATAATTAAAGAGTTTACAAATTTGGGTATTTGAGCATGATAAAGAAATAGTTTATTTTATTATTTCTTCCATGTTTAAATATTGATAATTTGTCGTACATGTGTTATTCTTTAGAATATATAAATTATGAAGCAGTTAATTTCATTTAATGGTACAATCCTATTTATTGTATGCTGTTGTTTGTTTTCACTTTTAAGTTGTCAGACTGAAGAAAGTGATAATTCTATTGCAATGTCAGAAATAGTAGGTAGTCAATGGACTTCATCTTATGAATGGATTGAAGATAATGGTAGTATGGAGTCAGGAAATGAGGTCCTTGATTTTATATCCTCTACCCAAGCAAGGAAAACAACAGAATATAGTGGTCGCGGATGGGAATTTAATTATTCGACAGGAGAAAATGAATATAAATCTTATAGTGGTACAAGATATCAGTTTTATGAGTACTCGGTATCAGGAAGTACGATTCTTTTGATAAATGTTGATGGTGGATATTCTAGCGAATTGCAAATTTCAGGAAACAAGCTGATAGATGCCAATGAGGACCAAATATGGAATTTGAGTAAAGATGGAGATGGAGTTGGAAGTGGTGCTGTTACTTCTTATACTTGGGATGAAATGAGTGGATTTTGGATGGCAGATTATCCTTATGAGATGTATAATGAAGAAATGAACCGATTGGAAAGAATGAATGCACCGAGCAGTTCATATTTTAATAATCCTAGCTATGGCTATTTTAGATGTTGGGGTATTCATTTTAATAAAAGCGGTCAGCAAAAAGAGATAATCTTGGAAACTCGGGCATTTGCTAACCAACAGACTTTAAGGAGTATCTATGCTTCTGATAGAAAAACAGTTTATTGGACTAATACTTATACAAATAGTTATTCTGGGATAGAATATACTATTTGGGGTGATACAATTTATTACGCTGGAGAACCTATGTATGCGATTAAGAACCGTAATACTATAGTAGACAATAATGGAACTCTTTATGTAAGAGGTATTGCTGATTAAAGTTATATAAGAAATCTATTGTTGAAGATTTTGAATTATGTATAAAAAACAAACCTGTATCAAACATGAACCAGTTTGATGCAGGTTTGATTTTTCTGTGATTAATGGATGTAATGAAAATTACCGCTTGGTGCATACTTTAAAAAATCTGCGAGATACTATGGGGGAATAGCATATCTCAGAAATAGACTTTTTAAGGGACGACAAATAATATTTGTCAAATCGTATCTATTTATTCCAATGATTATAAGTCTGTTTGATTATCTTTGTTGGATATAAAGGTTTATAAGAGAAAAAGATTATTTCTATCCACAAAAGAGTATTGAATATGGCAGAGCAATTTGGAAAGACATGGTGGGGGCGTGAATGGTTACGTTCCCTATCCCATATAGACTATGAGAATCGTCTTCCGAGAGGAGCGGCATATGCCCGTAAAGGGAATGTTGAAGAGATAAATCTGAAGGATCGTGTAATAACGGCAAAAGTTTCCGGTAGCCGGCCGGTTCCCTATAAAGTTAAGATTGCGATTCCCTCTTTTCTTCCAGATCAGGTAAACCGTTTTGTGGATGAACTGGTGAAGTGTCCGGGAATCATCTCACGTCTGTTGAACAGAGAATTGGCTCCCGAAATTATTTCGGTAGCCCGTATGAGTGGTCTTAAGATTTTTCCGGAGCGTTGGTCTGATTTGCAGATGCATTGTAACTGTCCGGATTGGGCTGTACCCTGTAAGCATCTAGCTGCTGTGGTTTACATGTTTAGCCGAGAAATCGATAACAATCCTTTTATTGTTTTTCAAATGCACGGCATAGATCTGTTGGAAGAGTTGAAAAAACGTGGAATATTTTTGGAAGAAAAGTTGCATGAGGGTACGGTATCACTTATTCAGGATGTGGTGCGTTACAAGTCCAATAAGGAGATATGTTATGATGTACCGGAATTCTATAGAATTGATTTTTCAAAATTGGAAGACTGTTCCGAGGCTTTGTTTAAATTACTTCCAGCCAATCCGCCTTTTTCGGAAAGAGGTGATTTTAAGGAACGCTATGTGGCCGAACTGCGTCGTGCCCAAAAAGGTGCACAGCGCTTTTTCTCAGGGAAATTGAATGCCGGTCAAATGTTTCCGGAAATATATGTTTCTTTCGGTACAGGAAATACGATTACTACAGAACATGAATTCCGCTTGCGTTTCAACGGAAGTTTCGAGTGGTCGTTGTCTCAAGTTTCCCGGGGAATGAGCCATATGAAACTGGCTTATATCACTTCAGACGCGCTTCCTTTTGCTTTATTACAAATCCACCCCGATTTTCTGCCGGATTATCATCCCACAATCATTGCCTTGCATCAGGGATTGATGTGCGCTCTGCACCTGCTTTCCAAAGGTATGGTGGCCCCCCAAATCCTGTTGTTGGAAAATGATCAATATGTTGTCCGTTGGCTTCCGGCTTATATGGATCAGAGGGTACGCGAAATTATGGACATGCTGGAAAAAATCATTCCGGATACATTAATCGAATGGGTGCCTTCCGGAAAAAAACTACCGAAGTATATTTTTGATAAGGGAGAGTGGATTGTTTCGTATTTTCTGGAAAAGCTGATGAGGCGTTTCACCTTGGATAGCAATTGTACTTCTTTGGAAAGATTGTTTTTCAAGGGAGCACATGAGCCATTCCATGAAGCAGGAGAGAAAGAAATTCCCGGTGGCATTAAATCCTGGATAGCTTCCTACACATTAACCCAGTCAGATTTTCGCCCGATGCTTTATGTAGAAGAAGGCAAGACGGATGGGTTTGATCTGACTCTCGGGGTGGAAGACAGGCGGCAGGCTGATTTGCGGGTTATTGCTTTGGCAGATGTTCTTTCCCTGTCAGATTTTGAAGCAGATCGTTTCCGTATTCTGCGAAGTTTTACGCTTCTGACCAGTTTGATTCAGGAAGTGAACCCCTACATTTCCGAAGGTGCCCAAACGCCGATTCATTATACGGATGTTACTTTTCTACCTTTTTTGCTTCAAGTAATTCCCGCAATTCGTATGCTTGATATAAAGGTCTTTATGCCTAAATCCCTGAAAGACTTGATCCGTCCGAAAGCATCGTTTACTCTGAAACGCAAATCCGGCAGTGAAAAAGGCTTTTTCAGTCTGGCCGATCTGTTTGCCTTTGATTGGGAAGTGGCTTTAGGCGATGAGTTTGTTTCACTCGATGAATTTATAGCATTGCAACAGAAAGCCTGTGGGTTGATTCGCTTCAAACAGAAATACATCTATACTGATGCGGATACGCTGAATCGTTTGCAGGAAGCATTTTCCAAAATGGACACGCTATCACCGGCACAAATGCTTCAGACAGCCCTGACGGAAGAGTATAATTCGGTACCGGTACGTCTCTCGGATGAAGTGCGTGAACTGATTCGAGAGCTTACTTTACAGGAAAAGATAGAATTGCCCAAAGGTCTTCAGGCTCAGCTTCGACCTTATCAGGAACGGGGATTCTCTTGGATGTACCGGAATATGCGCGTCGGCTTCGGTTCAATTCTTGCGGACGATATGGGATTGGGAAAGACTTTACAGTCCATAACGCTGATTTTGAAACTGAAAGAGGAGGGGCGATTGGAACAAGAAAAGGTTCTGATTGTGGTTCCAACCGGTCTGTTGACCAACTGGCAGGCTGAGATCAGCCGTTTTGCCCCTTCACTTTCCGTGTTTGTTTATCATGGTGCGAGCCGTGAATTGAAACATTTTGATGCGGATATCTTGCTCACTACTTATGGTATACTCCGTTCGGATCAGATTAAATTGAAACGTCGCAAATGGCTGGTTATGCTGATTGATGAGGCGCAAAACATCAAAAATCAGGATACGGCACAAAGCAAGGCTGTGCGGGGCATTCCGGCTGCAACGCATATTGCATTGAGTGGCACTCCGGTTGAAAATCATCTTACGGAGTTTTGGTGTATCATGGATTATGCCAACAGGGGTTATCTGGATACATTGAAAGTCTTTAAGGAACACTATGCCAATCCGATACAGTTGTTTAATGACCTTGACTGTGCTGAGCGTTTCCGTAAGGTAACAGCTCCCTTTATGATGCGCCGTATGAAGACGGATAAGAGTATCATATCCGATCTTCCGGATAAAATAGAATTTGATGATTATGCTTCCTTGAAGCCGGAGCAGGCAGCGTTGTATGATTCAACGCTGGAAGCTGCTATGGCCGAAATTGAAGAAATTACGGAAACCGACCATGAGTCCTTGTTTAAACGTCAGGGACTGATTCTGCAAATGATTCTGGCATTAAAACAGATTTGCAATCATCCGGCTCAATTCTTGAAAAATGGAGATTGTCGTCCGGAACTCTCCGGTAAAGTAGAGATGCTTCTGGATCGGGTGGAAAGTATAGTGGCTAATGGAGAGAAAGTTCTGATTTTTACTCAGTTTACCGAGATGGGAAAAATGTTGGTCGGTTTTATTGCAGACAGGACTGGCCGCAAACCATTATTCTATCACGGAGCATGCAGTATCGCTGAACGTCAGGAAATGGTAGATCGTTTTCAGACCGTACGTCAGGATGCGGTTTTTGTGCTGTCTTTGAAAGCGGCTGGTACCGGATTGAACCTGACAGCCGCTTCCCATGTTATTCATTATGACTTGTGGTGGAATCCGGCTGTAGAGGTTCAGGCAACGGACCGGGCCTATCGTATCGGACAGAAGAAAAATGTTCTGGTGCATCGTTTTATTACGAAAGATACTTTTGAGGAACGTATTAACGATATGATTCAGAAGAAGAAGGCTTTGGCTGATCTGACCGTAGCCAGTGGTGAAAGTTGGATTGGTAAATTGAGTAATAAAGAATTACGGGATATTTTCGGGTAACTGGGATTGGTTGCTGTGTGATGGAGTATCTGTTTTTAGGGAAGCGATATTTTGTGCGATGTATGCGTTTAAGTACATATAAATTGCGAAAACGCAGATTACATTATGTGCTTCATTTTTATTGTTATATTAGCCAAACAGGTGTCTGTATGGATCTTTGCAATTCTTTTTTGTTTTCATCTGCTTTTGAAATATAATAATTCATCTATATAAAGTAGGTGAAGAAAATATTATTTTTTTATTTAAGTTTCGCAAGTAAAAAAATATAGCTTTTAGTTCTGTATGTCACAGA
>OKWR01001216.1_pt1 | contig 18615 bp, 28 predicted proteins | sample 1607101 | NCBI WGS metagenome assembly OKWR01 (sample SAMN04414076, study PRJEB24778) | human gut metagenome | material: faecal | host: Homo sapiens
TAAGCTCGTCTGCGCCGACAATACTTGCAGGGTGACTTGCCGGGAAGATAGGTAAAGCCAACATCAGAAAAACCGCTTCGCTTTTGTGAAGCGGTTTTTTTAGGATTTTTCCTTTTTCACAGCAAGGAGGACGGCTATGCTGACCCATCAGCGCATTTATTCCTTGGACCTTCTGAAGACCCTCGGAACGGTCATCATTGTCTTTCACCATTACCAGCAGTATATGGAGGTCACTTTTGCACCTGGCATAAATTTTTTCGCTGGGGCTTTCCCTTTTCAATATACTGTGGAATTGTTTTTCCTTTTGTCCGGTTTCTTTGCTTGGCATTATATCCGAAGAATTCAAAATGGCTTGCCGTTCCTTGATTTTTTTGGCAGGACCTGGCTTAGATTTGCTCCATTTCTGATTATTGGAGCCTTCGGTTCGGGATTGCTGCATCTCGTGTATCAAAAGCTTTTCCACGAGCTTTTTCTGAATACCTCTGTCAGTCTGTGGAGCATCCTAAAGGCCGCACTGGGTATCCATGACGGGTGGATGTTCCTTCCACGACAGCCTATCAATGGACACACCTGGTATGTCAGCATCTTGTTCCTGTGCTATATCATACTTTGGCTCCTGGTTAAACTTTCTCAGCGAAGGGATTTGGCGCTTCTGCCGCTATTTGCGGTAATGATCGTTCTAGGAATTATTTTTTGGGAGAGAGGCGGTTCGCTTCCTTTCCTTTGCCAAAGCGACGCACGGGGCTATATATCCTTTTTCTTTGGCTTACTGTTTGCGTCTTACCTGGAAAGGCAATCCCCTAGCCGGAAAGATATTTCGCTCGCCTTCGCCATTATTCTGATTTTGACGATCTTGTTTATTTTTAAGCCTGTCTATGTGGAAGATGGATTGAGTTATCTGCTCATATTTCTTTATTACCCTTGTTTGATTATTATCCTCCTGTCTGCGCCTGTGCGAAAGCTGTTTGACCATTCCTGGATAGGGACGCTGTCTGCCGTCGCATTCAATACCTATATGTGGCATGGATCTATTCTTCTGGCGCTACGGATTCTGACGAATCTGCACCCTCAGTTCCTGGCCCTTCAAAGCAGGGTGACCATGTATGCCGTGACCGCTGTGTGTTTCCTGTACGGTACTGTCAGCCATTATATTCTGGAAAAGCCGTACAACAACTACTTGTCGGCACGCCTGCCTGAGAAGAATCCAAAGGTGAAATAAGACAATCTTCTCCTGTTTTCGAAAAACATTTCGAAAACAGGAGAACGAAAGTCAATGAAAAAAGGATTGCAAAATCAAAGGACTTATGCTATAATACAGAACGTGCCTAGTCAAATATTGGGATGTCGCCAAGCGGTAAGGCACCAGACTTTGACTCTGGCATTCGTCGGTTCAAATCCGGCCATCCCAGCCAATCAATGATCCGCTAGCTCAGTTGGCAGAGCAACTGCCTTTTAAGCAGTGGGTCCGGGGTTCGAATCCCCGGCGGGTCACCAAATTAGCCCCCGAATCTGATGGTTCGGGGGCTTTTTCTATGCATTTTTGGAACTTTTTCATGGAGCTTTTTCTGGATGGATTTCATGTGACTGTAACGTGACTGTAACCGCTAATTTTTGGGATTCCTGAATCAGCTCTGCGGTGTTGGTATGGGTGTAGAAATCTATGGTGGTTGTATAGGCGGCGTGGCCCATGATTTGCTTTAAGAGCTCCGGCTTCATGCCGGATTTTACGGCATAAGTGGCGTAAGTATGGCGGCAATTATAGGGGGTCATGTCCGGGGCGGAGATTTCTTCCATGAGGCGCTTCCAGTCACGCTTTACGAAGTTTCGGTATTCCCGGTTTCCATTGTAGCCGTCAATCAGGCGGGGGCCGCTGGAGGCTCTGGCGGCTTCCAAGAGGCAAGCATAGGCCTGCTTGCCGAGAGGGGAGACGGGGATCACTCTGTTTTTTCCGGCTTCTGTTTTGGAGCCGGAAATAAAATAGTCTGGGGCACAGTTTTCCACAAGGGCCGAGAATAGCTCATTGGGGCGGCAGCCTGTGGACAGGAGCAGCAGGGCAATGGGGGCAGCGGTGGAAGTGGATGCTTGAATTGCGCTGATCTGGGCTTCCGTGAAGACGGCCTTGGTGCTCTTCTGGTGGGCGGTGACAGTGAGGTACTTTGCATAGTTGGTGTGGCAAATCTCCTCCTGAATGGCCCACTGGGATAGCTGGGAGAAGAGCTGCACAACCTTCCCACAGGAGGACTTGGAAAGGCCGTCCAGCTCCATTTGATTTATGATGGACTGAAAGTCGCTTGTTCGGAGTTTCCGAAACACTGAATTGTACAGAGGCTCACAGTGGGAATAGGCGAACTCATAGCCAGAGACACCGCTTTCTGTGAGGGTGCGGCTATGCGTGGGTTTCCAACGGTCATAGACCTGGGAAAAGGTCAGGTTCAGGGAATCGGAAACAGGAATGTCTGCAATGCGGGAAAGCGCCTGCTCGGCTTCGAATTTGGTAGCGAAGTAGCCGATATGGGCACCGGCTTTCTGGGCTTCCCAGGGTTTGGAACGGTGGCCGGGGTGCTTGTAGACGGTTCCCATGCCGTTGGCCCGCTTGCGGCGTTTGCGCTGGGCTCCCTGTTTTTTTCCACAATAAGGGCAATAGAGGGCATCCGGAGGGATGCCCTTTTTACATTTGATGCAGTTCATATATTCTCCTTTATCGTTGAATCCAGCCGATTCCGGTGTAGAACAGGTCCAGGACCAGCCAGAGAATCAGGAAGGTCACCAGGACGGTGACACAGACGGACAGGAAGGTGATGGTTCGGCGGTCCTGGCGGTGGAGCATGCTATAGTGGGTTTGCAGCTGGGCAATGTGGCGGTTATAGTCCTCGGTCTGCTGGTGGAGGGCGGCACGGAGGTAGTTGATATAGGCCTCGGAACACTCCACGGGGGGCAGCTGGTCCTGGACGGGTGGGACGTACTGGACGGCGGCCTCGATGTGGTTCAGCAGCTGGGCGGTAGGCTCGGTGACACCTGTTAAGGTGCGGTAAATGGTGGCTTTGGACACACCACAGGCATCGGCCACGGTCTGGTAGGACATGCCACGCTCTAAGCGTTTGGCATCCAACTGGGCGATCAACTCCGGAATTTCCATGATTTTACCTCCTTGATACAAAATGGTTCAGATATGAAACGGGAAAAGCACATCTGGGCATTTACGAAACGGCACATCGTCTGGTACTCTGACAAGGCAACCGGCAAGGGACAGAGACTTCCGGCGGCAGCCCAGGCTTCTGGTGGCACGGGAGCCTGGGCAAAAGTAAGAACGGATGTTCTAATATAGCGTTGCGGATGCAAATACAAGAATGTACAGCTATATTATAATAATGTATAAAGAAAGCGTAAATAGAAAAAAGCAACAAAATTTTATCAAATCATTTTTTGCAAGGAGAACAACAGGATGGACGAAGAGAAACGGCTGCGGGAAGCGTTGGAAACGACGGCGGAAGGGATGACGGAGAAGGAGCTGCGGATTGTGCTGGCGTTCATCCGAGGGCTTCTATCGAACAAGGAATGAGAAAACTCCCCATGGGATTGACCCCATGGGGAGTTTTTCAAAGGTTGTCAAAAATGGCCCGGATGGCGGCTTCCAAGGTTTCCAGCTCGCTGTCCGTGCGGGAGCAGATCATCTGCACCACAGCCCGCTTGAACTCATTGGAGCCGGAGAGAGCGGAACCTACCATCTCCGCGATGACCTCTTCCCGTGGGCGGGGAGCGTCCATCTCCCCTGCCCCGGTGCGCAGCCAGGCTTCATCGACATTGAACTTCTCACATATGTCAGAAATAGTTCGATCACTTGGCTCTCTTGCTCCTGCGCACAGCTGGGAAACGAATGCCTGGGACACGTTTAGACGCTTGGCGAATTCTGTTTTTGTCAATTTTTTCGCCGAAATGATTTCCAGAATTCTTTCCTTCAAATCTATCACCTCCTAAACGGAGTATAGCACGTGCACGGGCTACTGTCAACAGAAAATTTAACTGAGTTAAGAAAAGGGTATTGACAATATAGCAAAGTTATGCTATCATATAGCCAAGTTAAGCAAGTGCTTAACAAGCTCACTTCCGGTCATACCAGTCCGGGATGCTCCTGGAAATGCCCAGGGCGCATCTAGAACAGGCGCGGTATTTGCGGGGCACATTGAACAGATGTACGACCGGGGAACCGGCTGGGGCACAGGATGGATCGAGGTGATAGATTTCGGATTTCCGGTTAAGGTAGGCGGTATAGTCCCCGTACTTCTTTGAAAGGGATTTGCAGAGGATGGGGAGCCCGTCAGATGCGAAAAAGACTTCTGATGGAGCCGCCTCCCGGCGGATGTGCTTGTCCAGCTCATAGCAAAGCTCTTGAATCTTTTCGTTCTTCTCTGAGACAGTATCTTCCAGAGCAGAAATCTTGGCGGCCAGAGCAACGGCGTGCTGCTGGGGCGACTGGCCCTCTTCCGGGTCAGCAGCAGTGAGAATGGATTCCAGCTTTTGAGAGACAGAATCATAGACAGATTGTAGCTGCTGCTTCTCGGTGAGAAGCTGAGTTTCCCGGTCTTTGGAGCTTTCGAAAAGTTCTGCGAGTTTCCGCTGTGTTTCCTCGTCCAGATCGGTGAGCTGCTGGGATTTGGCTTCCAGCTCCTTTTTCAGGGCGCTAATCTCCTGATTCTGCTTGCGGATGCGTTCAAGATCCAGATTGCTTTCCTTCTCGTGGCTTTTTGAGGAGCCATACAAGGCAATCACTAGGGCGGCGCTGACAATCCAACCGATCATGGGGCCGTTTCCTCCTTCCTTGGCAGCGGTGTCCGGGGTTGATGTGGACGGAGATGTCCAAGCGGTTGTGGCCCAGGTTGAGAAGGTAGCCGGGGCGGTGGTTATGGTTGTGGTATAGATGTCCGGAGACGTGGTTGTGGCGGTGGTTCCTTTGAAGGTGTAGGGGCAATCAAGAATGCCGTCGCCGTCCATGTCGTAGTGCTGGTGAGCGGAATAACCGTGGTGGTAATGGTACTCGCCGGTGGAGCGGTCGTAGTGGCCACCTGCGGAATCGGTTCTGCCGGGGTGGGCAAAGACGGGGGTGATCAGGAAGTACAGGGCGAACATGAGGGAAAGGAAGCGGGTCATGGAATCAGATTCTTTCTATTTTATTTGTGACGGAGAGGGGGGAGAAAAGGATGGACGCAGAAAAAATTAACCTGGAGACATATCTGGCGTGGAAAGCAGACTGCGAGGCGAAGGGGGCGACACCGTGGGAGATTCTGGAAATGGTGCGGCCTTACTGCACGAAGGAATACGCCAAGGCACTGGAAGATTTCATTCAGAAATGGGAGGGGAAAACGGCAGACGTTCCTCCGCACGCTGAATGACGGAAGCCACGCACTGGGCGCAAAGCGGGTCGTTGGGGCTGCTGTCACAGACCATGGGCGGCGTTGGGTACCACTTCCCATCGGAGAAGAAGTAGTAAACGGATAGCTTTTCTGTGCGGGATGGGTGGAGAAGACAGGGGACCGGAAAATCCCAGCGCTTTTGGAGACACATAAAATCAAGTCCTTTCTCTTGCCTGCAAACCTGAGTTGCCCAGGGTTTGCGGGAATGGCTGAAGCGCTCGCCTGCGGGACAGCCACTCCTGCAATCTGTACCCACCGAGCGAAGGGGCAGCACCCGGCAGCGCTTTTTCCGTGGCGCGAACACGAATGGGCGCAGCCCTCCCGAGGCGACGGTTTTTCACTCGGCCCCCGCACTTACGGAGCGACCCGGCCGGTATGGCACTGCGGCTTACCGGCGACTGTGCGGAAATTACCGGGTACACAGATTGGGGCGTGCATTATAGAACTGACTAGAGTTTCCATAAGGCATCACCTCCATTCCGTTTGGAATCCCCGAGCTGCCTGGGCAATTCAAGTTTACAGGCAAGAGAAGGAAAAAGCAATCGGAACATTTGAACGAAATATGGCGGCCATGGACTGTGGGCCGGTTCGATTCCGGCCGCCGTCAACCAATCTGAAAATCAGGAAAGGAGCATGCAAAGAAATGCCGGAAAAAATTGTGAACCTGCTGAACGCCATCACGGCGGTGAAAGGCAAGGAATATGCCGAAGGCCTGGTGGACATGGCAAACCTGCTGGCCCCCAGAAAGCCCGAGGGAAAGGAGGACAGCCGTGCAGAAGCTGACGCTGACAGCAAAGGAAACCGCTGAGCTGTGCCACGAATACGGGTGGCGGGTGACGCAGCAGCAGATTGCCCAGGGGATCGCCGAAGGGCGGTTCCCCTTCGGGCGGGTGGCGAACATCGGCCCCACGGGGAAGAGAAGCTTTGAAATCTTCCGGCAGGATGTGCTGGATTTTCTGAAAGAGAAGGGGGCGGAGATATGAATCTCGAGGAACTGGCGAAATTTCAGGCGCTGTTTACGATGTACAAAAAGCAGCGGCGGTTGATTGAGGCCCAGAGCGGGCGGATCAAGGCCCTGGAGGCGGAGAACAAGGCCCTGAAGGAAGGGCTTCTGGCGGACAGCGCGGCCTTTGAGGCGGAGAACGCGGAGATCTTTGAGGCAATCCACCGGAACCACAAACAGGCCCCTCTGACGGTGACGGTGCGCTATGGCTAAAGAAAGAATCCCGGAGGAGGCGCGGTCAAGGCAGCTGCAATACTACTACGACCACCGGGCGGAGCGGCTGGCCTACGGCAGCGAATACGCGAAAATGAACAAGGAGGCCATGACCGCCCAAAGCCGGAAATACCGGGAGAGCAACCGGGAGAAGGTCAGGGCCTATCAGAAGGAATACTACCGGAAGCACCGGGAGGCCCTGATGCAGTTCTTCCAGCGGTACGCCTCTTACATCCGGGGCAGCGTCGGGCAGGATATCGGGGACTGGACGGAAAGCAAACTGGCGGACAAATTCGGGGAGCAGTTTGCGGCGAAGGCGGGAGAACTTGCAAACCAGACCTTCCAGGCGTTTATGAGCGGCGTGGATAGCTTTGCGGGCGGCATGACCTTCGGGCAGGGATTGGCACTCCCCGCGGGGCCGTTTAATTTCCATGTGGGCGGATATACCACCGTCATGGGCATGGGAGCCTTTGCCCAGAGAGCGCAGGAGCTTGAACTGAAGGGCGCGACACCGACGCAGATTGCAATCGGCTCCATTGGCTCCGGCATCCTGGAAGCGCTGTTTGAGGACGTTTCCATGGAAGTGTTCTTTACGAACATTCTGGATAACCCTGCCAGGACTGCCGGGGAGTTTGTGAAGAAGGAATGGGAAAAGAAGGTGCGGGACGCATGGCTGGACAACGCATGGATGGTGGGAACGGTTATGGGCCTGCCGCTGAAGAACGTTGTGCGGGACGTGGAGGCGATTATCAATACGGCGAGAAACCCCAGCAACGGGGCGGAGATGAACGCCGACACCGTGCTGAAGGCCATGAAGGACAGCGCACGGAAGAACTTCCCGATCCTCAGCTGGAAGGCGGACGAGAGCAGCAGCGACCAGCTGTACAAGGCCATCACCCAGGGAAAGGATGTGCTTGCCAGACGGCTGAAGGCCCAGTTCGGGGACGAGAAGAAGTACGAAAGCGCGCTGCTGAAGGGCCTTCGGGAGAATGACCCCAGAATCAAGGCGGCGGCACAGTACGCCATCGACGGGAATACGCCGAAGCGGGTGGCCATCATCCGGGAAATCGTGGCCGAGGGGCACTACACCCAGGATCAGGTAATCAAGGCCATAAACCAGAAGGCCAACAGCATGAAGGAGAAGACCCAGAGCGGCAAGGAAAGCCCTCCGGAAAAGCTGTACGACTATTCCGAATACGTCAACGCCGCCGCCAATGGACTGGGATACGCCGGGGACGTGCAAAAGGAGCTGATCCGCTATCAGGCGGACCGGAACCAGGAGGCGGACGGGAAGCTAACCCGGCAGGAGGCGGAATCGGACGCGCTGAAGACCTTCCAGAGCAATGTCAAGAGCGACGCCAAGGACGGCTACGCCGCCGGAGAGCTGACGGAGGCACAGGTGCGGAAGGTGCTTACCGCGGCGGACATTGCCGAGGATGAGGAGCTGGACGATCTGATTCTGCAGTGGGATACGGAGCTGGAGCTGGGCAGAGAGATTGACTGGGGAGATACCAAGTATCTGGAATACGCCGAGGAGATCCGGCCTGCGGGCATTTCCGTGGATGTGTACGACGAATGGCTGCGGCAGGTGAACTACCATCTGACGGGCGTGGACGAGGACGGAGACGGAAAGGCCGACAGAAACTCGGCCGTTAAGCAGAAGGCGGCGTACATCAACTCCCTTCCTCTGACAGCGGAGCAGAAGGAGGCCCTGTGGCGGACGGTTTCGACCAGTGCGAGGACGCTGCGGAAATACCGGCTGTGGTAAACGAAAAACCCCGGGGAAACCCGGGGTTTTGGGTTAGAGAAACGAAGGGAAATACGATAAGATGAGGGAAGAACAGAAGTGGGAATGAAGGAAAGGAGTGAACAGCGTATGACCATCAAGCAGGTACAGCAGCTTTTGGACTATCTGGGGTATGACCCGGGGGCCATTGACGGCGTGGATGGGCGGCTGACCCAGGCGGCGGTGAGGCGGTTCCAGGGGGCCGAGGGGCTGACCGTGGACGGAATCGCCGGAGAGCAGACGCAGATAAGGCTGAAGGATGCGGTGTGGCAGGACCGGTTTGCTAAGGACAATACTGTCCCTAGCAGCGGTCAGCCACCCGACAAGACGGGGACGTTTTGGGACAGCATTAAATACTTCACCCGGGACGAACCCTACATAGCCTGCCCCTGCGGGCGGTGCGGGGGGTTCCCGGTGGAGCCTGCGGAAAAGCTGATGCGTCTGGCGGACGCTGTGCGGGAGGCTGCGGGAAAACCGATGGTGCCCACAAGCACGGTACGATGCGACGCGCAAAACGCAGAGGTTGGCGGTGTCGCCACTTCTCGGCACCGGCTGGGTCACGCCATGGATTTTGTGATCCCAGGTATGACCGCAAATCAGATCCTGACCATTGTGCGGAAACAGAAGAACGTGGTGTACTGCTACGCGATTGACGGGTCGGCGGTGCATATGGATATTGGAAATTAGGGGGGAAGTGTAAATGGAAGACGTAGATTTTGTTGGGCGGCTTTCCGCCGTGGAGCAGCGCAGCAAATCCAATTCCCACCGACTGGAAGCGCTGGAGAAGCAGACGGAAGCCGTGAACCACCTGGCAACGTCTGTGGCCGTTATGGCCGAGAAAGTGGAATCCACGGGTGAAAAGGTTGACGGACTGTGCGTGGACGTGCAGGAAATCAAGCAGAAGCCTGGAAAACGGTGGGAGACGGTGGTCGGACAGGTCGTATCCCTGCTGGTTGCCGCAGTGCTTGGGTATGTTCTGGCCCGGATGGGCCTGGGCTAAATATTTTTAGGAGGAATACTTATGGAATTTTTGAACACGTTCGTTGTGCCTGTTATCGTGGGCCTGTGCCTGGTTGTGGGCTACCTGATCAAGCACGTCACCAGCGCGGACAATCGGTGGATTCCCGTCATTGTGGCGGTACTGGGTGTGGCCCTGTCCGTCTGGCTGAACTGGCCGCAGATTACCCCGGAGGTAATTCTGGGCGGCGCTGTGTCCGGTCTGGCTTCCACCGGCCTGCATCAGGCGTTTAAGCAGTGGATTGATAAAGGCTCCGAATAATGTATGGCGCGGACGGTTCTGTGGAACCGTGTGCTGCTTGACGAATTCATAGATCTGGCTTCTCTTTCGGAAGACGAGGAGCGCGTCATCAGGGCACGGGCCGCCGGATGGAGCCGCGTGAAGATGTGCCACGAATACAATATGTCCCTTGCCGCAATTGACAGGATTGTCGCAAGGCTGAAAAGCAAGTACGATGCCGTTCAGCCCTACAGCGACAAGCTGCCAGTGCGAAAAATACGCGAAAAAGCCGACAGGTAATCGAGAGGTTGCCTGTCGGTTTCTTTGTTATGATAAGGCCATAGGAGGGGAAGCCATGTGGAAGATGTTCAACCCGAACCCCTTGGCGGCCAGAGTGGGCGACTGTGCGGTGCGGGCTGTGTGCAAGGCCATCGGTGCAGACTGGGAAAACGCCTATTTACAGCTTGTGTGCGCTGGAATGGATATGTGTGACATGCCATCCAGCAACAATGTATGGGGCGCGATACTGCGTAGGAACGGTTTTGAGCGATTCCTGATTCCCAATACCTGCCCGGACTGCTACAGCGTGGCGGACTTCTGCCGGGACTATCCCAAGGGGCTGTACGTGCTGACGCTCAAGAATCACGTTGTGGTGGTAGAGGACGGAGACATCTACGACACATGGGACTGCTCCGGTGAAATACCGATTTATTTCTGGAAAAGGAAAGGTGACTGAAAATGTTCAATTACGGTATGGGCGGGAACCAGTTCCTATACGGGCAGCCGCAGCAGAGCCAGCAGACCCAGGGGGCGGGAAACAACATCGTCTGGGTGCAGGGCATGGCCGGGGCAAAAGCCTATCCTGTGGCCCCTGGGGCCGCCGTGTGGATGATGGACAGCGAGGAGAAGCAGTTCTACGTCAAAAGCGTGGACGGCAGCGGCATCCCCAACCCGCTGCGGATATTCCGGTACGAGGAAATGCGGGAGGCCAGACAACCGGAAGCGCCTGCGGGGGACTTCGTGACCCGAGAAGAATTCGAAAAGCGGCTGGCGGAACTGGCAGGAGGGAACAGCAATGAATGATCTTTTTCGGCAGTTTGGCGGGAACACGCCTACCCCGGGGGGCATCGGGAACATGATCCAGCAGTTCAACCAGTTCCGGGCGAACTTCCAGGGAGACCCGCAGCAGCAGGTGCAGCAGCTGCTGAATTCGGGGAAAATGACACAGCAGCAGTTCAATCAGCTGCAGGGGCTGGCAACGCAGTTCCAGAGACTTCTGAAATAAGCCGGGTGCGCAACGGTTTATATAATATTTTTTAGGAGGAAAGAATATGAACGATATGATGAGCCCTGCCGATGTTGTGGCGCTGACAAACAGAAACAACGACGGTATGTTCGGCGGGAACGGCGCATGGTGGATCATTATCCTGTTCCTGTTCGCCTTTGTGGGCTGGGGCGGCAACGGTTGGGGCGGCAACGGAAATTCCGGCGCTGCTGACAACTATGTGCTGGCCAGCGACTTTGCGACGGTGCAGCGGATGATCTCCGACGCGACCAACTCGCTGGAGCGGAGACTGGACAACACCCAGAACGGGCTGTGTGACCTGGGCTACACCCAGGCGCAGCTGATCAACGGCGTGCAGGTGGGCCAGATGCAGCAGGGGTATGAGACCCGGATCGCCGTCAACGGCGTGGGCCAGAAACTCTCTGACTGCTGCTGCGACATCAAGCAGGAGATCGCCGGGGTCAACAACGGCCTGGGCCGGGCCATTGAGCGCGGCTTCTGCGACACCAACTACAACATGCAGGCCCAGCACAACGCGACCATGATCGCCATCGACAAGGTGGGCGACCGGGTCATCGACTACCTGAACAGCACCAGAATGCAGGACCTCCAGGCAGAAAACCAGGCGCTGCGGCTGGCGGCTTCTCAGCAGGCGCAGAACAACACCATCAAGGGGTACGTAGCTGAACAGTTTGCGTACTATAATCCCCGGCCTGTGCCCACATACCAGGTGCAGAATCCCAATTGCTGCAACGGCGTGAACGGCTGCGGTAGCTTCTGAGGAGGTAGCTTATGGCGGTTGAACTTACTGCGAACGCTGCCCAGACTGTAGCGGCTGGACAGAACGTGCTGTTTACCGACACCCCTGTGGGGTGCAATCGCGGGTATGTTGTTCACCGGGAAGGTGCCGGGCTGGTGACGCTGCGCGGCGCTTGCAACGGCTGTTCCAATTTTGCACGGTACAAGGTGCTGTTTGCCGGCAACATCAGCGTACCGGCGGGAGGAACGGTGGAGGCCATCAGCGTGGCGCTGTCGCTGGGCGGCGAGGCCATCCAGCAGACCACGGCCACGGTGACACCGGCGGCAGTCGGGAACGCCTTTAACGTGGCAACGGCTGCGTTTGTGGACGTTCCAAGAGGCTGCTGCGCAAGCCTGGCAGTCAGAAACATTTCCGCTCAGGCCATCAGCGTTGAGAATAGAGCTTGGAGGAGCTGATATCCAGCTTGGTAAGACTTGCCGGCAGGGCATTTGCCAATAGATTCACCACCACCAGCAGGGCCAGCACAATGCAGGTGAGCACAATGGCATAGCTGCCACCCTTAAATGCAATGTTCTTTTTCATCAGTTGTACCTCCGTTTCTCCATGGACTGCACCGCCAGAAACAGGAAGAAGACGATGACGGACAGGTAGTACACAACGCCGGTCATATCAAATACGCCGTTGACAAACACGGTAAACCGGGAAAACAGGGAAAGGGTTTTCATAAGGCTGGGCAGCAGGCCTTCCAGCGCCGTCTGGTCCAGCAGATACACGCCAACCAGACCAATCAGCAGCACAAGGCCTGTGGATATGGCCAGAATATCGTTTCTGGTCAGGGCCCGGATGATGAGCACCAGGCAGACGGTGAGCACGGCAAAGGCAATCAGAGAGCCAACCGCCGTGGAGGATACGTATTCCGACAGGCTGACGGAATAGTAGTTCAGCAAAATGGCTCCCACGCCCAGACCGGCGGCCAGCCCCTGGTTATCCGTCAGGGAGCTGAGGAAGACCCCCACCGCCATCAGCGCCGCACCCAGCAGGAAGAAGGCACAGAGAGAGCCGTAGGCCGTGGGCAGATACACCTCGCCGAACCGGGAAAACAGCAGCGGATACAGTGCCACAAAGCACAGAGGAATGGCAAAGACCACCAGCAGCGCCCCAAATTTGCCCAAAATCACCTGGGTGGTGGAGATGGGCAGGGCATAGAGCAGCTGATCCGTCTTCTGCTTCCGCTCCTCGGAAAGGGTTCGCATGGTCAGCACAGGGACGATGACCACGAAGACAATGGCGGCAAAGCTCAGGACAAATTCAAAATTGCTCACCGCCGACTGCAAATTGTACAGCATGGAGCCAATGCCGATGAACAGCAGCAGAAAGGCTCCGAAGACATAGGCGGTCATGGAGTCGAAATACTGCTTTAGCTCATGCTTGAATACCGCTTTCATGCCTCTTCCTCCTTGTTTTCAGGATTTTCGGTTTCTTCCGATTCCGCAAGCTTTAGGAAGACGTCCTCTAGGTCCGCCTTCGTCACCCGCAGCTCCGCCAGGGGCAGGTCTGCCGCTGCAAAAGCCCGGAAGAGCCTCTCTGTCAGGCCGTAGCCGCCGGAGGTATTCACGGTGACGGTGGTATAGCCATCCTCTCCGGCGACAAAAGTGGCGGGGAAGGTTCCCTCCATCGTGGAAAGAACCTCTTGGAGCCGTTCCTCTCCCGCCCGGGCTGTCAGGCTGACCTGCTGGGCGGCCCGGAGCTGCGTTTCCAGATTTTCCGGGGTGTCGAAGGCCACCAGGCGGCCTCCGGCGATCATGAGGATCTCATCGCACACGGTCTGGACCTCGGAAAGAATATGGGAGCTGAAAATGACGCACTTCTGCTTGCCCAGGTCCCGGATGAGGCTGCGGATGTCCAGAATCTGGATGGGGTCCAGGCCTACGGTGGGCTCGTCCAGAATGATCACCTTCGGGTCTCCCAGCAGAGCCTGGGCAATGCCGATGCGCTGCCGGTAGCCCTTGGACAGAGCCCCGATGCGTTTATTTTGGACGGCTTCCGTGCCGGTCTTTGCCAGAGCGTCCTGCACCTGTTCATCCAGGTCCTTGCCCCGCAGGCCCTTGGCTTCGCCTACAAAGTGCAGATACTCCCAGGGACTCTCCTGCATATACACAGGGGGCTGCTCCGGCAGATAGCCAATGCATTTTTTTGCCTGTTTGGGTTCCTCCAGAATGTCGAAGCCTCCAATGGTGATTTTTCCCTCGGTGGGGGACAGGCAGCCGGTGAGCATATTCAGTGTGGTGGATTTGCCCGCGCCGTTGGGGCCCAGGAAGCCGTAAACGCCCGTGTCCCCAATTTCAAAGGACAGATCCTTCACCGCGTGGGTTTGGCCATACCATTTGGTCAGGTGTTCCACTTGAATCATATCGTTCCTCCTCGCCAGGGCTCTTCGCCCATGATTTGGAAACAATAATAGCGCCCCAAGCTGAAAGTACGCTGAAAGCTTGGGACGCTGTATTATGAACTTTTCGTAAAGGACTTACCGCTGGAATCGGGTGCGCAGGGTGGTGGACCAGCTCTCGCCGGGGGCCAGGATGGCGGCAGCGGGCTTTTGCAGCCAATCGGTAGAGCTGCGCTCGGGGCTGGGCAGGCTGTGCCAGGGCTCGATGCAGACGAACTTAGGATCCCCGCCGGGCATACTCCAAATCAGGGTGTAGGGGAAGTCGCCGATGTCGCAGACCACGGCCCGGCCGGTGTCCTTTTCATAGATGCCCAGGGTCTTGGAGGTCAGGTTGGTCATGCAGTGGCTGTCGTTGGCAAACAGGGCCTCGTTGATGGGCAGGGCGATGATGTTGGAGCCCAGATAATAGAAGTTGCCGTGCATCAGGCCGTGGGGCAGATTGTTGATGCACAGGGGGGACTCCATTTTTTCGAAGCGCAGCTCGTAGTCGTCCAGGGTGTGCTTGTCATCAAAGGGCACGGTAAAGCCGGGGTGGAAGCCAATGCCGAAGGGCATCTCCTCCAGGTCGTTGTTCTCCACCGTCAGGGTGTGGCACAGGGTGTCTCCCTCCAGGGTGAAGGTGGATACCAGCCGGAAGGCATAGGGAAACCGCTCCTGGGTCTCGGGGTTGCTCTCCAGGGCCAGGACCAGCTTCTCGGGAGTCTGGCTCACCAGGACGGTCTCCATCTCCCGGGCGAAGCCGTGCTGCTTTGCCGGAAAATCCCGGCCTTTGGCATGGATGGTGCCGTCCACCACCTTGCCGCAGTGGGGGAACAGCACCGGCGCGTGGCAGCGCCAGACGGCAGGGTCCGCCTGCCAGATGTGCTCCACACCGTCGCTTTTGCGCACCAGGCTCACAACCTCTGCGCCAAGGCTGGCAACCGTCAGCTTGAGATATTCGTTTTCAAGGGTATATTCCATGTTTTTTCCTCCTATTGTAGTAGAGAACTTACTTTACAAATGCGAAATACAGCAGCACCGCCGCCCCGAGAATGATGCGGTACACGCCGAAGGCGGAGAAGGAGTGGTTGCGGACATAGTTCATGAGGCCCCGGATGACCAAAAGGCTTACCAGGAAGGACACCAGGCAGCCCACCAGCAGCACAGCCAGCTCACTGCCTGCAAAGCCAACGCCTGTGAGGAAGAATTTCAGCAGCTTAATGCCGCTGGCGCCCAGCATGGTGGGAATGGCCATGAAGAAGCTGAACTCCGCAGCGGCGGACCGGGAAGCCCCCAGCAGGATGCCACCCAGGATGGTGGAGCCGGACCGGGAGGTGCCGGGAATCAGGCTCAGGCACTGAAAAAGGCCAATGCCAATGGCGGTTTTCCAGTCCATGTGGTCCACATTGTCCACGGCCAGATGGCGGCCCTGGTACTGCCGCTCCACCAGAATGAAGGCAATGCCGTAGACGATCAGCATGGCCGCCACCACGGGGGCGGTGTGCAGATGGTCATCCATCCAGTCGTCAAACAGCACACCCACAACGCCGGAAGGGATGATGGACACAACGACCTTGGCCCACAGGCTCCAGGTGCTCTTTTTCTCCTGGGGAGTCTTGTCCCCGGCGAAGGGATTCAGCTTGTGGAAGAACAGCACCACAACGGCCAGAATGGCACCCAGCTGGATGACCACATCGAACATGGACTTGAATTCGGCGGAAACGTTCAGGGCCACAAATTCGTCCAGCAGAATCAGGTGCCCCGTAGAGGAAATGGGCAGCCACTCCGTAACGCCCTCCACAATGCCGAAGAGAATGGCTTTTAGGATTTCGATCATAGTTATTACCTCGGATGTAAAGTATTCGTTTTGGCTCTTTCCGCCCCTTATGATACAGGATATGTGCGCATTTTGCAAGACGAAAATGCCCCGGGAGCCGAGGCTCCCGGGGTAAAATTTCTTTTGCTTAGTAGCAGCCGCAGCCGCCGTTCGTATTGTTGTTTCCGCAGCCGCAGTCATTCCCGCAGCCGATGCCGCCGCAGTTGAACAGGAGAATCAGGATGATGATCCACCACAGGTTGCCGCCGAAGCAAGAGTTGTTACCGCACATAGCATTTCCCTCCGAAAGATTTTTTTCGAGCTTCACCGCTCAATCCATGCTATGTAGAATTTGGAAAAATGTGCTGCGGTCCCCTTCCTCGCAGGAGAAGGCCGGATATCAGTTGTTGGTATCTGCTTTCTGGGCCTCGATGGTTTCTGCGGCGGTGAGCGGACGGAGGACGCTGTAGCTGTCGAAGCGGGTGTCGTTGGTGGTGGCCAGGAACACGATCTGAGCCTGCTTGTCCGCCACGGTGGACTGGTCTGCGGTGGTCTGCACATTGGCGGCGTCAATGCCCTCAAAATAGATGCGGCTTCTGGCCCCGTCGATGAGGGTCAAAGTGGGATCGTTGGTGCCGAAGGACAGTGTAAAGGTGCCGCTGTCGGAGGCCGTGGAGGTCAGCAGGTTCTGCATGGCATTTTGCAGGGCTGCCGTTTTGTCCCCGGTGTAGATATAGGCATCCGAGGTGGGGAAGCGGAAATTGCTCAGCATGACCTCGTGGAAGCCCATGTTTTTCAGCTCCAGCACGGCGGAGGTGATCCAGCTCTGGGCGCCGGCACTGGCGGGGTCCAGCCAGTAGCAGCCCTGATCATCCATCCACAATCCTGCCCGGGAGGTCATATACAGGCCGGTGGTTACGTTGTTGTTGCCGTACTCATAGTCCTGAAAGGCGGATACCTTGGCAATCATATAGCAGCCCTTGTCCTTGAGCTTCTGGATAAAGGCATCCACCCGGTCAATGCCGATGGCGCCCGCCAGGCTCTCGGAGGTTTTGGCCCCGGAAATCTTTGTAGAATAGAAGAACACGCCGTAGCCGCTTTTCAGCTCGATCATAACCGGCGTGCCGGAGGGAATCAGATCTACGGCGGCCTCCAGGGTGTCCATGCTCTTCAGGAGCATGGTGTAGTCGACATAATATCCGTTGATGGGGCTCAGATCCTTGGAGATCTCAATGGCATCGGAGCCCTCGTTGTAGAAGATGGACACGCCGCCCTGGGCCTGGGGCGGTGTGGCGACCACGCCGGCAAAGCCCGCGTCCCCCAGCTCAAAATCCACCTGGGCGCCGTCTGCACTGTAGACCACATACCGCTGGAGCCAGATCACGCTGCAAAACCAGGCGATCAGCAGCACCACCAGCACGATCAGCGCCGTCACGCCGAGTTTTTGCAGCCGACGGCGGGTTCTGTAAGTCATGCTCATGCTTTTTCTCCTTTGCGGGCAGTGACGCAGCGCCACTCCTCCTTTTGCCGAATGCCGGTGACGGTGAGGCCCGCCTTCTGAAGGGCCCGGAGTACATCCTCAAGCCGGGTATCCAGAATGCCGGAACAGATGAGGACCGTATCCTCTTCCAAAAATTCCGGCAGCACCGGGGCCAGGCCGATGATCACATCTGCTACGATGTTCACAAGCACCAGGCCGTACCGCTTCCGGGACAGCTGCTCCATGAGCTTCCTGTCCCCGGTAACGTTGCCGGTGAGGGCCGTAAAGTCGGGGGCGGCGAAGCCATTGTAGGCAGCGTTCTCCCGGGCGATGTTCTCGGCCTTGGGGTCAATGTCCACGCCAACGGCGCTTTCCGCCCCCAAACGCAGGGCGGTGATGGACAGAATGCCGCTGCCGCTGCCCAGGTCCAGGCAGTGCATACCGGGGGTGACGGTTTGCTCCATGGCCTCCATGACCATCTGGGTGGAGGGATGGGCCCCGGTGCCGAAGGTCAGGCCCGGGTCCAGAACCACCATCTTCCGGTCACCGCGGTAGTCCTCAGATAGCCAATAGGGCAGCACCACCAGGGACTGCCCTACCTCCTGGGGCGGGTAGTTCTCCTTCCAGCTTTCGGACCAGTCCGTATCCGGCAAAGCCTTTTCCTCCAGGGGCAGACCCTTCTTCTCGGCGAAGGCGCGGAGCTTTTTCAGGTTCTCCGTGTCCGTATCCTCCAAATAGAGCTTCACCCGGCTTAGACCCTGGAGCTGCTTTTCCAGACTTTCGTCGATATAATCCCAGTATTCCCGGTTTTCCTCCAGGAAGCTTTCAAATTCCTGCTGATCTTCTATGCACAGGTCCTCAAAGCCCAGCGCCGTCAGCTCGGTAACCAGAGCGTTCACAGAGCCCTGCGGGGTATTCAATGTCATTTCCAGCCATGCCATGGCATAGTCCTCCGATGTTTTCAATAATCCAACCTACATTTTACTTCATAATTGGAGATATGGCAACCGAAAAAGTCTTAATTTTTTGTGTACTACTTTCTATTTGCGGGGAAATATAGTATAATGAAAATTCAACAAGTGCACATTTTCCCACCACTCTCGCCCATAACGCCCCTCCTCGGTCTCGCTGTCGCGAGTCAGCTCCACTTTTTATGGTATAGCTGCCACCGGCAGCTATGATCGTTTAGATTCGCTGCGCGA
>OKWR01001217.1_pt1 | contig 18602 bp, 18 predicted proteins | sample 1607101 | NCBI WGS metagenome assembly OKWR01 (sample SAMN04414076, study PRJEB24778) | human gut metagenome | material: faecal | host: Homo sapiens
TTATCGGCTGAAAAACAGCCGATAAAATTGTCGTGGCGGAAAATAGAATAGTTACATCGTTATCAGGAATAGAAAATCTTATCCCTATGCGTAATTTGAAAACAGATTTTACAAGTTGTTTTCTAGTATTCTTTTTCTGCATTCCCTTTTTAAATGTGCTTGTCCAACATTTAGACAAAAGAAAACATCAATACTTAATCGGACTATGTCTATTCATCTATACATTACATGGAACATTACCACACACTAGTGTGGATATGAATTATGTTTCATGGTTCTGTGTAATCTATTTTATCGCCTCTTATATACGCCTATACCCTCTGCCATACGACAGGAATGTCAAGATTTGGGGTATAAGTACCCTAGTTTGTATAACTATCTCAGTCTGTAGTATTCTAGGAGTTTTATATCTGAATACATATCATCATACAGATTTAACGCCATACCGTTATGTTTCTGATAGTAATGCCTTATTAGCAGTACTTACTGCTATTTGCAGCTTCATGTACTTCAAAAACGTACATATTCCGCAAAGTAAATTCATTAATATAATAGGTGGATCGACATTTGGAGTACTGCTTATATATGCAAATAGTGATACCATGAGAAAATGGTTATGGGTTGATTTATGTGAGAATGCAAATCATTACCAAGATAATTTATTTTGGTTACGACCTATTTGGGTTGTTCTATGTATATTTTCAGTTTGTATTATTATAGACATAATCGGAATACGACTTATCGAAAAGCCCTTTTTATTAAAAAAAGATAGATATGCACACAAATAAATATAACGTTGTTTGTATTGCCAATGATGATTACGCACAACATGCAGGTGTTATGTTGTCATCTCTTTTAGCACATGCATCATGTCCATGTCAGATTTTCTTATTAACTGACTCCTTAACAGATAATAACAAGAAGAAACTGGAGGATATTTTAAAACAACATTCTGAATCAACTATATCGTTTGTTGAGAACAATAGTGCAGAAGAGAATTTTTCAGAGTTTTCTACCGGAGAGAATATCAAGAAATGGAATCCCATAATGTATATGAAGCTTTTCTTGCCATCACTGCTTTCAGATACTATTGATAGAGTACTCTTTTTAGATGTAGATTTGGTCATAAATACTAACATAAAGCCTCTATATGAAATAGATTTATCTAAATGTATCATTGCCGCAGCAGAAGACTGGAAATATAGCTATTTTCACAAAGAGCGATTAAAACTGCCACCTGAAGCTCACTACATAAACTCAGGAGTTATGATGGTGAATCTAAATCAATGGAGGAAACTAAATCAACAATATCCTATCAAACAATTTATGATAGACAATAAAGAATACATTATAAACGACCAAGATGCTTTTGCACTCTATTTCCAAGATAAGATACAATACATATCTCAGCAATGGAATGTAACTACCTACTATTTTGAAAGAAAGCCTCGCATATATGAAAAATACCTACCTTTAGTGAATAACATCCGTAAAAATCCATATATAATTCATTTCTGTGAACCTATAAAGCCTTGGTTTAAGGAATGCAAACATCCTTACAGAAAGCTATACAAAAAATATCTAAAACAAACTCCGTGGAAAAACTATAAGTTCCCAAGCTGCGGACTACATTTCGGGAAACCAGCTTGGAGATATGTTGTAAAACATTGGTTAAACAAATTACATCTCAGACATGATGAATGGAGTATGGTCTCATAAAAAGAATAAAAATGGAATCTATTTTAGTCAGCATTAATTGTCTTGCCTACAATCATGAAAAAACTATTAAACAGACATTAGAAGGTTTTCTCATGCAAAAGACAAGTTTTCAGTTTGAAGCAATTATTCATGATGATGCATCAACAGATAATACAAAAGCAATTATTCAAGAATATGCAGAAAAGTATCCCAATATTATAAAACCAATATTTGAGAAGGAAAATCAATATTCAAAACACGATGGTTCACTTCAAAAAATTATGCATAATGCCTGCAGGGGAAAATATATTGCTTACTGTGAAGGTGATGATTATTGGATTGATCCTTATAAATTGCAAAAACAAATTGATTATTTAGAGAATCATTATGATGTCTTATATTCATGCTGTAGATTTTATATTAAGGATGAATTTAACAATACATTCAAACCTGCTCCAAATAAATATTTTGACAATCCTCTACACGAAAAAGAAAAAGAGTTTCTTTTTAATCAAGATTATCCATTTCTAGAACAATGGATAACCTTAACCTTAACTCAGGTCATAAGGCGGGATGCCATAGACATGAAGTTTAGGCAACAATTTAAATATAGTCGAGATGTACACTTAATATTTAATGTTCTATCAAAGAGTAAAGGGGTTTGCCATAATTTCCTTGGTGGTGTTTCTAGGGTAAGCCAAGCAAGTACCTTTGGGAAACATCCACTTTCTAAAAAACTAATGATAAGCTATAATATCTATGATGAATTATATAATAAAACCCACTCCCCTCTCATAAAAAAATGTCTATCTAATTGTTATTCTCAATTATTTCAAAACTCCGTTCTTAAGTTTCCCAAACATATCTTCGAAATTCCATTGATTCCCAAAGGAATTTTACGTTATCTAAAAAAGTACTGTAAACGATTATTAGCAAACAAGAAGTAAAATGTCATCTATTCCACAAATCACAGTCATAATACCCATGTTCAATGCTGCTCAAAGTATTGAAAAATGTCTTCAAAGTTTAATGAAGCAAACTTATACAGCATTCATTATCCATTTAATAGATGACGGCAGTACAGATGAAACATACACTATATGCCAACGCTTCACAAAAAAAGATGAGCGAATAAACTTATTCCACAAAGAAAATAGTGGTGTTAGTCTAACCCGCCAATTTGGATTAGAACAAGTAACAACTCCTTTTTTTATCTTCTGTGACGCAGATGATTATGTAGATTCTGATTATCTTAAATTACTTTACAACGCCATAAACCAAGGGAATTCAGATATTGCTATTTGTTCCTATATAGAAGAATTTGAAAACAATTCCCAAATTATAGCGACACCTCATTTTCAGCATACATTTGATTTGATTGACAGTTTTCTTCAAGATAAAGTTTGGGGAGTTACTTGGAACAAACTATACAAGACAAAGATTGTAAGAGATTATCATATAAAATTTGTTCCTCACTTACAAATGTGGGAAGACTTAACTTTTACTATCGATTATTGTCTGCACACGAAAAAAGTTACTTGTATAGATAAGCCTCTATATCATTATGTAAAAACAAATACACAATCTATTACAAGTAAAGAAAATATACGAAAGAAAATTGACCGAGTAAAATCCATAAAACATTTTGAAAACACAATGAAGTCAATAGGAGTGGAAGAAACATTTCATAACTCTTTAGTAAAGGTTAAGTTTCATATCTGTAGAACCTTCTTAAATAAAGATTTTACTGAAGAACGAATGAATCACTTCCTGACATCATTTCCTGAGATTTTTAATGATAAATATTTTATCAGGAACTATCCTATTTCGTATATTATGATTAAACTAGGACTGGTAAAATATTTAAATATAGAGTGTTTAATCAAAGAATATAAAAACAGATTACGTTCATGTATAAAAAACATCTTAGAACAATTCTATGAATAAGGACTATTTACTTTCCGTTATAATTCCAGCATTTAACGCAGAAAAATACATTATCCACACTATAACTTCAATCTTCAAATTAGGTGTTTCTATAGAAGTCATTGTAGTAAACGATGGAAGTACGGATAATACTTTAGCACTTTGCTACAGCATGCTAAAGGAATACCCCAATTTAAAAGTTTTAACACAATCGAATAAAGGTGTTAGCGCAGCCAGAAATTTAGGCATAATACATGCTCAAGGTGAATGGATATTTTTTTGCGATTCGGATGACTGGATTGATGAAAACAACATGGAAGTTATATTGAATCGCATAGGCAAAGCTAAAGATACCATTTATTTAATGGCTATGAATTTTGTAAAGCCCCAACCAGAAGGAATTGTATTACATCCAGTTCCGGATGAAGTATCATTTACTCCAAAAGAATTTCTAGATTCACTTTCTTTTCAAGGCTCATCCTGTAACTATCTATTTCCAGCAGACTTAATTCACAAAAAACATATTACTTTTCCAGAAGGAGTTTTGAATACTGAAGACCAAGACTTTAATATAAAATGTATCTGTTGTAGTAAAGAAGTGTATTCTATAAACTTGCCTGTATATAATTATAACCATCTAAATGAATCTTCTGCCTCACATTCAAACAAATCATTCAAATGGCGTATTGGGCCTTTAGAATCAGCGTTAGATATTATAGAATTCTGCATAAAGAAAAAAATAAATATTCAAACGGTTTCTTCGCAAATTAATCGTTTGGTAGAATATTATTATTTATCCCATATATATGGTAGCCATTCTACCCCAGAGCTCAAACACATACGTTCATTATTTATCCAAATAGCAAAATATTGTCCTATAATCTCCAAGTCACCTAAATTTCAAGTTATGAGAATCAGCCCAAAACTCGGAATTTTTCTTCTTAAAAAATACAATAAATTTAAATTTCACAGACAATGAATCTAAAACAAGCTATCATTCGCCTAAACATTATAAGTGGGAATCTATCTAAGTTACAGAAATTTAAAGAAAAACATCCACAACGAATTTGGCTATTACTATATCGCTCTACTCTTCTACTTAGTGATATCGTCATAGGATTTCCACAAATGAAAAGAATCATCAAAGAAATGAATTGTGGAAACCCTGAAACACGCCCTATAAAGTTAGCAGCTGTTGTTATCGCCAAAAATGAATCTGAATATATTTCTGAATGGATTGCTTATCATATCGTCCAAGGATTTGAAAAAATTTATTTATATGATAATGACTCTACCGATACTATGAAAGAGTGTCTACAACCATATATTGATAACGGAATACTTGTTTACCATCAAATACACGGGTCTAAACAACAGGGAAATGCTTATACTCATGCACTACACCATTATGGAAAAGATTGCAAGTACATGGCTTTCATTGATTGTGACGAATTCCTGACACCTTGTAAATATGGGGAGAAAATTATTGATATACTAGACCGAACTTTTCATAAATATCCCAAAGCTGGAGGAATAGCAGTAAATTGGTGTATGTATGGCTCTTCTCACTTGGAAGATAAACCCGAAGGAATGTTAATTGAAAACTTTTTATGGAGAGCAGAAATAGGAAAGCCAGGAACTCAAATCATAAAATCTATCGTACGACCTGAATGTTGTCTAAAGTGGGTGCATCCACACTACCCGGTCTATAGACTCGGCTACGACGGGGTAGACTTTGATGGACATATTGTTCCGATGTGGGAAAATCCAATTAAAGATTATAAAGGACTTATGATTTGCCATTATTTCACAAAGAGTAAAAATCAATGGATAAAACGACGTGCCATGGGACAAGCCAGTACCGGAAAAAATAAACCCAGGCCAATTGACGACTTCTATAGACATGATAATAATGACATATTAGACCAATCAGCTGCTATATATACTGATGAAGTAAAAAAAATAATGAATTATTATGACAAATAATAATACAGGTCTAAATATTTATATGCCCTATTGGATAAGTAAAGACCTCCAAACAGCAGACAATCCATACGTTTATACCTTGACAGAAGGAATTAAGGCCCAAGATTCCAATATACAATTTTTCTTCAATAAAGATTTATTATGGGAAGACGCATGTGAAAAAATGAATATAATTCATATAATGTGGCCTAATGTATTTGACCAAGCCATGCTAAATGGAAGAAATTTATATGAAAGGATACACTATCTAAAGAGCAAAAAGATAAAGATATTCGTTACTTGCCACAATCTTACTCCACATACTTCAAATGCAATATGGGAAAAAGCATACAGTCTCATTTATAACAATTGTGATGTAATGATTCACTTAGGGAATTATAGCTATAATATATGTAAGGTGAAATACCCCCAGGCACAACATTATATAATTCCTCATCATATTTATGACACAATCTATACCTATTTCCCAAAACGAGATGAAGCTTTATCAAAACTAAATCTCAAACACAATTTTCACTATATTCTTTGCATGGGAGCCTTTCGTAATGATCAGGAAAGAGATTTTATTAGAATGATTGCAAAAAGATTTAAAAGTCAGAAAGTAAAAATTATTGCTCCTACCTTTTACTTAGCACCTGGTGGTAAATATGAAATATGGCGCAATTCCAGTAGAAAACTGCTAAAATCCTCTTTACTATATAGCAATATTATAATTTCTGGAAAATATATTAGTAATGCAGATTTACCACAATATTATTCAGCTTGTGATATTGCATTAATACAACGTCCCAAGATTTTAAATACGGGAAATCTTCCTTTGTCATTTCTATTTGGGAAAATCGTTGTAGGCCCTAATGTTGGTAATGTAGGAGAAATTCTAGAAAAAACAGAAAATCCAACATTTACTCCTGATGATAAAAATTCAATTTTTAACGCTATAACAAAAGGATTAAACCTATCTCAATCCAATTTAGGTAGGGACAATAGAGAATATGCACTAAAAAATTGGAATACGAACTTAATATCTAACAAATTTATTTCTTTATATAAAGGTTCAACAAAATAAGACTCAAAAAAATGAATATCTATGGTTTTTATAAAGAATGGAAGAATTTCTGTTTACTCCCATTTATTATGTCCCTACCATATCCTAGACTTAGAGTCCGTTTTCTAAAGAAAATGGGAATGGTGTGTGGAAATAATGTTTCCATATTAAAAAATGTGAAGTTTTTTTATGTTCCCAATATAACTATTGGATCTAATTCCGTTATAAATTACTCTGTAATGCTAGATGGACGTGGAGGCAAAATCATGATTGGAGATAATGTAGATATAGCTCCTGAAGTAAATATCTGGACAATGGAGCATGACCCTAATAATGATATGCACGCAGCCCGTTGGGGAAATGTAAATATTGAAGATCATGTTTGGATTGCATCTCGGGTCACAATATTACCCAATGTCAATATTGGTCGTGGAGCAGTTATTGCGGCAGGGGCAGTCGTAACCAAGGATGTTCCAGCTTATGCCATCGTTGGAGGTGTACCAGCCCATATAATAGGAGAAAGGAAGAACCCATTAAAATACACCTTAAATTTTCATCCAAGATTCAGATGATACAATCTATACTTATTATTTGATAATATGCAATAAAAGCCAGGATATTATAATAACACTAAAATTACTATATACAATATTCTAAAGAATTATGTATCATGAGCAATAAAATAACATCACAACGTCTAGAATTCCTAGACATCATGAAAGGATTTACAATCTTCTTAGTTGTATTAGGACATGCATTAGGACAAGTTTCCAGTAAGAATCCTTTAAACATCTGGATATACGCTTTCCATATGCCATTTTTCTTTATGCTTTCAGGATTTTTAGCATTAAAAACAGTTAAAAACGGGGGGGGGTATTTAATTAATATAAAAAATAAATTTATATCACTCATGATACCATTCATTATATGTGGCATATGTTATTCTCTCACTTCTGATCTTCTTCCTGATTTCATCTGGAGTGTGCATCATGCCGGATATTGGTTTCTCTTTTCTTTATTCACCATGTGGATTATATTCCTATCCATTCATTTATTACTAAATGTATTGCATCTACAAAAATATATTGTGATAGAAGCAATATGTCTAATTTGTCCTTTTTTTATAGGAAATATTATTATGACACATTTATCCCCAAACATCGTTAACGCACTGTCTTTACCTTATACCATAGCGGATTATCGCTTTTTCATATTAGGATACTATTTGGGGAGATTTTGGAGTCAATACCACCAAAAAGAATGTTTATTTTGTAAATTTCTAGACGGGCATATAACACAAGCCTGTTCCATTATAATATTCCTAGGCCTAGGATTCTATCTTATGCATGGAAATGATGGAAGATTCATGACTATCAAACAAGTCCTATTATGTATCTCCCTGTTTATTTTTCTATACAATTATAAATCTTTTCTAAATCAAATTACAGCTAATATTTTGGCTTTCTGCGGATATAATAGCTTAATTATATATGTATTTCATTATTTGTTTATTTATCAATTTTCTTATAAATCTATAGAAGAACTTTCTATAGGAGCGCAAACAATAATTGCAATAATTATAACAATTATTGTTATTATAGCTTCTTTAATTATAGCGAATCCATTTAAAAACAATAAAATATTAGCTTTTTTATTTTTAGGTCAAAGAATAAAATGAAAAAAGTCTCTATCATTATAGTTACTTGGAAAGGTATGAAATGGATTGAAAAATGCTTAAATAGCATACGACAATCCAACTATCCAGCCACAGTCTTTCTCATAGATAACAATAGTCCTGATAAAACCCCTGATTTCATTGAACAGAACTTTTCTGAAGTTAAAATCACACGAGCTAATCGAAATTTAGGTTTCGGAAAAGCAAACAATATAGCAATTAAACAAGCTTTATCGGAGGGTTACGATTATTTCTTTTTATTAAATCAAGATGCTTATTTACAACCTGATACAATAGAAAGCCTTATCAGGATAGCAGAAAACGGAGAATATGGAATCATAAGCCCTATCCATCTTAATGGAGATGGAAGTAAAGTTGATTTCTATTTTCGAGATTTTGTGCTTGGAAAATGTCCAGACTTCATTAACCAAAGTGTGACAGGAGGAAATCGGACAATTTTTGAAAGTGAATTTATTCCCGCGGCAGGTTGGTTTCTCCCTAGAAAAACAATAGAAGAGATTGGAGGATTTGATTCGCTTTTTTATCATTACGGAGAAGACGATAATTTCTGCCAGCGATGTCGTTATCATCAGCGAAAAATTGTTTTTACAACCAATGCCTTCATCCGTCATGATAGAGAAGCTACTGTAGGGAATCAAGCTATGTACAACCATAAACTGGCATATCGTCATTTAATCCAAGATGCTGCCAATATATTATATTCTAAAGGATACATTATTCAGAAAATAGGAAGGCAATTTTATGATGAAATTGGACTATTTTTAATGTATCTCTTAACAGGAAAGTGGAAAATGCTCCATAATTTTCCTGCAGATTATTTCAAACTATTGTGTCAAATACCTGCAATACGTAGAAGTAGGAAATTGAATAAGACTCTTCATGGAATTTAATGATGAATAAACAACCTTTCTTCTCTATTATCATTCCTGCCTATAATGCAAATGCATTCCTTCCAAGTATATTGGAAAGTATTCTCTCACAAGAGTATCCTAATTTTGAGGTGTTACTTATCAATGATGGATCAACTGACAACACTGAGGATATTTGTAGACATTATGCAAGTTTAGACAAAAGAATTTCTTTGATTTCCAAAAACAATGAAGGAGTATCTATCGCTCGAAACAAAGGATTAGACATAGCACAAGGGAAATATATTTTATTTGTAGATGCGGATGATATTTTATATCCTAATGCCTTATCTACTTTATATGATTCGCTCATAAGCACAAAAACAGATTATCTTCGCTATGAATATCAAACCATAGATGAAAAAGGTAATTCCCTATATCCCAATTATGAGGCTAGACTAAGAAGAAAAATATCTAACCAAACATTAAATGCTGTAGACTGTATTGGTCACATCGTTAGGAATGAATTTTTCCTTTGGTCTGGAGTCTTTCGGAAAGAAATCATAAATAAATATCACCTTCGCTTTATGGAAGGTTGTACCTATAATGAAGATACATTATTTATGCTTCAGTTCTTTATGCATAGCAAAACACATATTTATCTTCCCAAAACATTATATAGCTATCGAAAATTTGAGGGTGCCGTTACTGCCCGCTTCACAGAAAAAAATTATCTAGATATTAAAAAAGTAGCAGAAATTGCATGTAACATTTATACTTCATGCAAAGATATAAGAATGCAAAAAGCGATTAAATCTGTTATTGAAGCACTATACTTACGCATTATAGAAATAGCTTATAGAAAACATGAAGCAAGTCCAATGATTCAGTTTTGTTGTCAACATCCCATTCAATATGAATGGAAAATGATTAAGGTATTAGGATACTCAACTGGCAGTAAGTGCATTCCATTGATACAGATTTTTCAAAAAATCATTCGTAAGTTTTATTAATTATGCCACAAATCTCTTTAGATAAAAAAAATTATATTCAATGGCCACCAGTCATTGTAGAATTAAGCATTTTCCTTCTATTACCTCCTATAATAGGATTACCTTTAGTTATCTGCAAAGCTTTTCAGTACAAAAAAAACATAAAATCGACACACTATATAGCATTTATGGTTTGCATTGCAGCCTATTTTGCAGCCATCAACGCAACCAAAATGCCTGGAGGTGACCAATGGCAATATTGGGCAGCCTATATGAATGTACCAAAGGTAGGATTCATCAAATCACTTACATACATCTACGGATTTGACCTAGACAAAGAAGCCAAAGGTATATCAGGAGAGTTTATGAATGGTGTCTATAATTATATTGGATATTATATTACATTAGGGTATTATCCACTTTATGCAGCACTATTGACTTTTGCAAATTATATCCTAGTTTTTCTAGGATTATATAAGTTTACTAGAACTTTGAGAAAGCCACATATACCTATCGTCTGTGGTATATTAATACTTTCCTTCTTCTATTTATATTTCCAATACTTGCTACAAATTCAAAAACAATTTTTGGCTCAATCTATCATGATGTATGTATTAGGAAGCTATGCCTCATCAGGGAAAATGGGTAAAAAAGAGTGGATAATGACTATCTGCGCTATTTTTACGCATGCTGCAACCACTCTTTTCCTTCCATTCCTGTTGTTCAAACCCTTACGTAACCGACTAACTAAAATGGGACTTTTATGTCTAGGTACCTTATTTTCGATATTAATTATCATGGGACCTCAGTTAGCTGGTAATGTAGCATCTTCTATGGGGGATTCAGCTTTATCATACGGAGCCAATCGTTTGGCTCAATCTGAAACTAATAATGATACAGAATTTGGTCTTGTATGGTCACAAGTTTTTGTGATTGCATTACCTATGGCATGGATTGTGTTGCATAAATTATGGACAGAAAGAAAAACCCTTACACAAGCACACGCATTCATTCTGAACGTAGTTTTACTATTGTTGTTAACCATAATTGCAATGTTCAAACAACCTATGGCACAATATAGGTATTTCATGATGCTTCTCGCTTTTATGCCATTTGTATATCCATTTATTTGCTCAAATACGCAACAGCGTGATAGAATATTAAAGATTATTACAGGCATCATGATCATTTGGTTTTATTATCAATTTGATAAAATTATTTGGCATTTTGCCCCTGAGATTGACATTATAATTAAAAGTCCTATTTTACTATTATTCGGAAATTATTATACAATTCAATAAAATTATGCATATTTGTTTCGTTTGTCGAGAATACGTTCCTTCCTTACGTGGAGGAGGTATTGCTTCCTATATTAAAGAGATGGCAGAGAATATCTCTCGTAACAACCATAAAGTGACCGTAATTTGCGCCTCAGATGACACTAGAAAAGAATATAGTTACATAGAAAATGGAGTAAATGTCATTCGACTCTCAGGGGGAGATTTTATCATTCCTCAAGTTGAAAAAAAGAATCTAATAAATCGATTTAGAATATTTTATCGTTTCTTCTCTTATAGAAAGAAAATACTCCAAACTATACAATCAATAAAAGACATAGATATCATTGAGGTTCCTGACTATGGAGCAGAAAGTTACTATTTAAAAGTCTTGAAAATTCCTATAATAATCCGATTACATGCTTCCACTTTAATTTTAAATGAATTAATCTCTGGGAAAAAAGGAATCACAAAATCCAATTGGCATATATATTGGCAAGGTCTTCAAGAATTTAAAGAAATCAAACGAGCTCAATATATAACTTCTTGTTCTCAAGCAATGAAAGAAATCGTTGTACAGAGATTATCATTAATACCCGATAAAATAAAAGTAATTTTTAATCCCATAAAAGTGCCCCATTGGACTTCAAATATAAATTTTCAAAAACTCAGTAGAAAAAGAATTAGAATACTTTTACCAGGTGCTGTATATAATCTAAAGGGTGGAGAGGATTTAATTAAAGCTTGTATACAATTAACTACTACTTCTAATCAACAATTTGAACTTTACTTAATAGGGAAAAAAGGAAAATTTGCAAACTACCTCAAAAATAAATATGCTTCATATAAATGGATACATATCCCAGGTCCAATACCGAGAGAAGAAATTATGAAACAATATGTTCAAGCTGACATAATCTGCTTACCTTCATGGTGGGAAAACATGCCCATGACATGTATAGAATCAATGTTGTGTGGATGTCTTGTAATAGGAAGTAACTCTGGAGGTATAAAAGAGATTATAGAAGATGGAGAAAATGGATTCTTAATCCCTCCCAAATCACCACAAGCACTAGCTCAAAAAATTGAATACGTTCTAAATCTAAATGAGAAACAAATAAATCAAATTAGAATCAATGCACATAATACTATTCTCCAAAACTTCAATATAGATATTATCACCTCAAAAACTATACAATATTACGAGTATGTAATCCAACATTATCATAATCAAAATAATACGTATAAATTATAGTCAAAAAACAATTATGAAAGTACTTTGGATATCTCCTTGGTTCGGGAACTACAGAATTCCTGTGTATGACCAACTAAATAAATTATGTAAAGGAAATTTTTACTTAATCTGTTCCCAAGAAAACACTTCTGACTTGGTTAGAAAAAAACTAAAAGACACATTAGGTACAAACGCCATTATCATGAGTGGAGAAAAACGTATGACAATGGGTAATGAGGTGTCCGATTTCGCAAACAGTGCACTAGTCATAAAAAAACAACCAGGATTATATAAAGCGATAAAAAATGTCAATGCCGACATTATTATTACAGAAGGTTTTGGAGGATGGGCACCAGCAGGTATCCGCTATGCGGTAACTCACCGAAAGAAGCTATGTATGTTCTATGAACGGACTGCGTATGTAGAACGCAACTCCCCCAAATGGAGAAGCTTATACAGAAGAATAGTCGGTATCCCAGTAAATCATTTCCTCATTAATGGAACATTAACTGAGGAATATTTGAACAACGGATTAGGTTTCAAACGTACTCCGAAAATAAAAGGTTGCATGAGTGCGGATAGCTTTGGATTGGCACAAGCCGTATCTTCTTTTTCCAAAGAACAAAAAGAGAATCTACAAAAAGAGCTGAAACTGAATTCAGGACTTACTTTCCTGTTTGTAGGGCAAATGGTTGCGCGAAAAGGCATCAGTGAACTTTTAGCTGTATGGAATCAGTATATTCAAAAACACCCTCAAGATAATTTAATCGTGATAGGGAAAGGAGTATTAGAAGAAAAATTAAGACAACAATATGCCTCAGAAAATTCAATACATATACTCGGAGCAATCAATTACGACCTTCTCTACCAATATTATGCTATCTGTGATGTATTTATTATGCCAACTTTAGAAGACAATTGGTGTCTTGTTATCCCTGAAGCCATGGCTTGTGGAAAACCTGTGGCATGCTCTATTTATAACGGAGGCCATTATGAACTAGTCCAAGATAACATAAATGGTTTTAAATTTGACCCTCTAAATCCAGACTCTATTTTACAGACTTTGGATAAATTCCATCATGCAGATTTATCTAAAATGGGAGCAGCATCTAAAGAAATTGAAAGTAATTTTACCCCAGATAAGGCTGCTCAACGTATATATGAAGCATGTCTTAAAGTATACAAGAAATGAAAATAGACTATCACAATATGCCCAATGGGGCAAGCAAAACAAATTTTATCCTCAGATATATCTTTAACCAATTAAGGACATGGTATAAATTCCACATCCGCTATCCATGGGTGAAATATAATGGATTTGTTCGCGTAATGAAAGGTACAAGTTTTGCTCAAAATATGGATGTCACAATCGGACACAATGTACAATTTGGAGATTATTGCAACATTGCGTGTAACGTACATTTTGGGAATAATATTCTTTTAGCTGGAAAAGTTTCTTTTGTAGGTAAACATGATCATACCTTCGATATTCCAGGAAAAACCATATGGCAAGGAGAAAGAGGGCATAATGGAACAACTATTGTAGAAGATGATGTATGGATAGGTACAGGAGCCATCATTATGTCTGGCATTACAATCGGGAAAGGAAGTGTCATTGCAGCAGGAGCTGTTGTGACTAAAAATGTACCTTCTTGTGAAATTTGGGGAGGAAATCCAGCGAAAAAAATTAAAGACCGATTTTCTTCTCCTACTGACAAACAATATCATCTAAATAACATATAAAAATCATGTTATCTATTCTTATTAATGCATACGCCTGTTCCCCTAATATGGGAAGTGAACCTGGAATGGCATGGAATTGGTGCGTAAATCTTGCCAAATACTGTGAACTCCATATTATTACAGAAGGAGAATTTCGAGATAAAATAGAAGCAATTCTCCCTACCCTTCCACAAGGAAAAAATATGCATTTTTACTATAATCCTGTTTCAGAAAAAATACGAAAGATGTGCTGGAATCAGGGAGATTGGCGTTTTTATAAATACTATAAAGAATGGCAATGGAAAACTTATCTAATGGCTAAAGACATCTGCAGAAAGACTCATATTGACATTCTGCATCAGCTGAACATGATTGGTTTTCGAGAGCCGGGTTATTTATGGAAAATTCCTGATATTCCTTTCATATGGGGACCAGTAGATGCCAAAGAAAGTTTTCCAATGGCGTATTTGGAAGAGGCTAGTTTAAAAACGAAATTATTTATGCAACTAAAAAATACCATTACTAAATGGCAACTTCAACATGCAAAAAGAGTACACTTAGCAGCAAAACAGGCCTCATACGTAATTTCAGCATCTTCCAATTCACGACGAGCATTCAAGAAATATTTTCAGATTGAATCTCCACTATTGAATGAAACCGGCTGTTATATCCAAGAGCGTCCAATTATTGATAAATCTAAAAAAGAATACTTAGATGTACTTTGGGTGGGGAAACTGGATTTCAGGAAACAATTGGGATTAGCTTTACGAAGCATTGCAAAGACAAAGAATCCTCACATTAAACTACATATTGTAGGAGGAGGAAACAGTCTCCCCTACCAAGCTTTGGCTAAAGAACTAGGCATAGAAACTCAATGTAAATGGCATGGAGCTGTATCGCATGAGGAAGTACAAAGAATCATGCAGGAAAGTGATGTATTTTTCTTTACCAGTGTAGCGGAAGGAACTCCACATGTGGTATTGGAAGCTATCGGAAATAATCTACCTATCGTTTGTTTCAATACTTGCGGACAAGGTGATTCCGTGAACGAAAAAGTAGGACGGAAAATAGAATTATCTAACCCTAATTTATCTATCCATGAATTTGCTACAGTATTAAACGATTTAGAAGGCAACCGAACTCTATTAAAGAAAATGTCAGAGAATTGTAATGAAAGGCAACATGAATTATCATGGGAGAAAAAGACTTTGCAAATGGTAGAACTTTACAAAAGAACTTTTGCTGTATATAAATAACAATCTTTTTAATAGAAAATCAATTTAATATGATGAATTTCAATTTTTCTTTCTATATTTACAAAATGTAAAAACAATGCATCTAATCATGGCAACCTTTACTGAACTTCAAGCTTATTATCGGATATTACATGAAGCTTTTATAAAAGAAAAAGAATCTTATCATTTTAATCATGACCGATCACATAATGCAACTGTTATGCAATTCATGTTTGATAATTCCACAGAAATCAATATGTTTTGTGGTCAATTATCTGTACTTAGAGAAGATTTTTATAACCATATTACAGAAGATTCTACCTCGATAAAAGAAGCTGTAATCAATAGCTTAAACAAATATCTTGAGCATAAAGATTCAAAATTTTCCATTATTATTGAAGATTACTCCGATGATATCTTTAAAAATTTAATCTGTAAAGACTTATTTACAAGAAAAATAAAAGAAGGACAAATTAGATTATACCAATTAAATGAAGACTTCTCATTCAAAGAGGATATTAATCATTTTTGTTATACAGATACTAAAATTACACGCTTTGAAGAAGACAAAACTCAACATAGTGCAATTTGTATATTCCATAATGAAAAATATTATTCTCTCATGAAAAAAAACTTCAACATTCTTCTTAGCATAGCAAAAGAAATCAATTAAATCATAATTATCATCCAGCTTTATGGAATTATTAGGTAATAGTCAGACTCTTCTCGGAACTTTGGCTACACTTACTATCCTATGTGTTTTTCATAACGATAGCAATTTCATTTACAAAATATTGGAAGACGTCAAAAAAAGATTTGAAGATGAAATTAAATCTTTACGCACCAATACAAAAATTGAGAAAATTACTGAAAGGACAGATTATAAACTTCTTAAGCAGATAGCAAATAACAAGACACCCGAAAACCCTAAATTGCAGGCTGAAGGAATTGCGTTAATTGCTCGAATATCAGCAACCAAACAACAACTACAATTTCAATATGTTCCTATAGAAGGAGCCGGAAATACTCTGCTGGAAAGAATTCATTCTTCCAAAGAACAAATATTAGCACCATTGTATACATTTTGTTATTGTCTGATAATCTTCATGTTTGATGAACTGTTAAGGATTCCTGCTATTGGACACATTAATTTTTTATGTTCAGTACTTACTATTTTCTGTATGATTTCTATTTTCTTCTGGGGATTTATCTGGAGTAAATTTTTAATTAACCATATTCCATGGAAAAGCAAAGAACCATCAAGCAGAAAAGAAGATAAATCAAAAACTGAAAAATCATTATTATATTCAATCATAAAAAAAAGTATAATTTGTATACTATTTTTCATACTAGGAATATGGGGAACGCACCAATTTTTCCTACCGCATCGTTACTTATATGGAATAATTGGTAGTTTTATGATTCCTGTAGCCTATATAGGATACCTAAAGTTATTTACACAAAAGGGCAAAAAAGAATATACTCACCTACTAACTTTAGGACATCTATTAGGCTTTATGTTATTGGCAACTTTACTTTGTGTCATATTTTTTATATATATTGAAATCACAAACTCTTACAATGACTGGTTAAATCCATTTCGAACAGACATGTTTAAAATTACAAATTTCTGTGCTATCTTACTCAATGGATTGGTATTTCCTTTCTTTATGCCTTACCTATGTTACTATATAATCTATAAAAAGGCACAAAGAAATGTGAGAGACAGTAAAACTAAAGCTGAAAAGATTGAAGACAATCTCATAAAAGCTTTAGAAGAATTTAGCCAAAAAGTACAATAAAATAACAATAATATAAATGCATTAGGCATTAAGGTATGAAAAATTATACTATCGCAGTAGCCGGCACAGGCTACGTAGGCTTATCCATCGCCACGTTATTGTCGCAACATCATCATGTGACGGCAGTAGATGTGATTCCGGAGAAAGTTGAAAAAATTAATCAGCATATCAGTCCGATTCAGGACGAATACATCGAAAAATATCTGGCAGAAAAAGACTTGGATCTGACGGCTACATTGGACGGAGCTTCGGCTTATCGAAACGCAGACTTTGTGGTCATCGCGGCACCAACCAACTACGACCCGGTGAAGAATTACTTTGATACTTCACACGTAGAGGAGGTGATTGATTTGGTGCTGGAGGTGAATCCAGATACGGTGATGGTGATCAAGAGTACCATCCCGGTGGGGTATTGCCGAAGCCTGTACGTGAAGTATGCGGAGAAATACCGCACTACTCCTGCCCTCGCTGGAAAGAAATTCAATCTGCTGTTCTCACCGGAGTTCTTGCGCGAAAGCAAGGCGCTGTATGACAACCTCTACCCTAGCCGTATCATCGTGGGTTTCCCGAAACTGATTAACGGACGTGACGAGGAGAACGCAGCTATCCGCGCCATTGCCGGGGAACATCTGGAGGAAAAGGCGCATGAGTTTGCGGCGCTGTTACAAGAGGGTGCCTTGAAGCCGGACATCGATACGCTGTTTATGGGACTGAAAGAGGCAGAAGCCGTGAAGCTGTTTGCCAATACCTACCTGGCACTGCGTGTAAGCTACTTTAACGAACTGGATACGTATGCGGAAGTGAAAGGGCTGGACACACAGGCCATCATTCAGGGTATCTGCCTGGACCCACGCATCGGTTCGCATTACAACAATCCTTCTTTTGGTTACGGGGGCTACTGTCTGCCGAAGGATACCAAGCAGTTGTTGGCCAACTACCAGGATGTGCCGGAAAATCTGATTCAGGCCATTGTGGAGAGTAACCGCACGCGTAAGGATTTCATTGCTGACCAGGTGCTGAAGAAAGCGGGATACTACGATTATTACAACCGCGGGGATTTCAGCCCGGAAGCGGAGAAGGAATGTATCATCGGGGTATATCGCCTGACCATGAAGTCGAACAGCGACAATTTCCGCCAGAG